>JAEEGI010005883.1_pt1 | contig 27969 bp, 22 predicted proteins | sample 8958751 | NCBI WGS metagenome assembly JAEEGI01 (sample SAMN16246545, study PRJNA631951) | gut metagenome | biome: gut microbiome; feature: rumen; material: KS-attached | host: Bos | place: Iran: Karaj | collected 2018-10 | reverse complement strand
TATGGGAAGAAAAACACCTGGCTTAAACACCAGTTCAATGTCCGACATCTCGTTCCTGCTGTTGGCCTTCTTCCTATTGGTCTCCAACATCAACACAGATCAGGGTATTGCTCGTCGTTTGCCGCCTCCGCTACCCGAAAATCAGGAAAAGCCTGATGTTAAGGAACGTAACATCTTCGTTGTGAAAATCAACAGTAAGGACCGTCTTCTCTTCAATGGTGAAGTGGGTGACATCCGCGACCTCAAAGACCGCGCCAAGGAGTTCCTCGGAAACCCCAACAACCTGCCCAACCTGCCTGAGAAATTACAAATGGACATCCCCTTGCTGGGCATGATGGACGTTTCGAAAGGTGTTATCTCGCTGCAGAACGACCGTGGCACATCCTACGATATGTATATAGCTGTCCAGAACGAACTGCAAGCAGCTATTGTCGAGATGCGTAACGAACTGTCTCAAGTAAAATTTGGTCGCAAATACAGCGACCTTCCAGAACCTCAGGCCGAAGCCATCGACCAAGCAATCCCCATTGCTATTTCCGAGGCTGAGCCTACAAAGATAGGAGAAAAATAATATGGCAAGATTCACTGGTAAGAAAACAAAAGAGACTCCTGCCCTCAATATGGGCTCAATGTCCGATATTATTTTCATGCTCCTGTTCTTCTTCATGACCATCACTACGATGCGTGAAAGCTCACTCTACGTGACTATCAAGGTCCCTAAGGCTACTGAGACTATCAAACTGCAGAAGAAGAGCCTTGTCAGCTACATCAACGTGGGTACCCCCATGGTTGGTGAATGGCAAAAGAAATATGGTACTGAATCCCGTATTCAGCTCAACGACCAGATTTCCGAAGTCAAGGATATTCCGCTGTTTGTCGAAGAAGAGGTTTCTGCTCGTGTCGAAGCTGACCGTCCGTTTGTCACATTCTCCATCAAGGCCGACAAGGACACCAAGATGGGTCTCATCAGTGACATCAAACAAGAGCTCCGTAACTCCGGCGCATTCAAGATTTTCTACAATGCCGCCCACGGTGACCGCAAATAAGCGTCAAACCGACTCTGCATAACAAGAAGGCTGCCCATCAGGCAGCCTTCTTTATTTATTAGGGGTCGGCAGTGTACCCGCTCTCCTATCGCACCTTCGCCAGTTCCAGCCGACCGAGTTTTGGCACATCCATCACAAATCCGCAGTCTCTCCTCCAGTAAAGAACTACTTGGTCGCCGTTTTTACAGTTGAGCGCCCAACAGCCATCTGTTTGAGAGGGTATGGCCTCAGTCACCTCCACAGTAAACATCTGCACTGTGTCGCCACTTTCGGTAGTGAACACAATAATTTTGTCTGTAATCTCCACCCGTTGCGGCACACCCATTGCAGCAGCCAGCTCCATCGAAGAAACATTCTCCATAAAATAAGTTGCCAACACACCCTCCAACTCTACCGGATTCACCTCAGTGTTCTCTGGACTAATCCCCTTTCGTTCATCCTCTTCCGATGTCACAGATGTCGGCGACGAAGCTATTTTCTCAGCCAGTTTCTCCGATGCAAGCCTCTCAGCATTCTTAACTTTATACAATCCAGTCTGAGCTGCGGCACAGTTCAATCCAAATAAGGCAAACACAATCCATATGCCTATAACAATTCTTTTCTTCATGTCACATCCATTTGTTGTTAATCAATCGCCCTCCTCCAACTGGAACAACTCCTCCACACGCTTGCCGAACAGTTGGGCCATCTTCAGTGCCAGCACCGTCGAGGGGACATACTTTCCCAGTTCTATTGAATTGACCGCCTGACGGGTCACCCCTATCTTCTCGGCCAATTCGCCTTGCGTAATATTCAATTCCGCACGGGCAACTTTCAATCTATTCTTCATTGCGCATCATTTTTTTATTGATAAACAGCCTAATATAGAAACAGATAATAAAGAAATACAATGTAGAGAACATGTTGTACAGCATAACCGAAATAAACGACAGCCCCCACACAAACACTATTCCAACCACCAACAACAGGCAGTTAAAATAAAGCGACAATATAAGCGACTCGTAGCGCAGATGCTCAATAAACTCATCTTCGCTCTTGTTGCGCGAAAAACCGATAAACACACCGCCCACCACAAGTAGAACATAGATGAGCGAATTGACCAGATTGCTGTTGGCACTGAACCCGGAAAGGCCATCCATATCTGTTGACAACCGTTCCAGCCCAAACAGTGCGCGAAAATCATTCCAACTGCTACACAACTTATCACTTGGAATAATCAAATCTGAATAAAGCAGAATCAACACTGCAGCAACGGCCAGTATCCACCAACCTGCACATTTGTACCCATTGGGTAACAATAATTTTGAAGTCTTCATGATGTTTTGAATTTAAAGTTGTTCATTTACTTTGACGCTGCAAAAGTACACAAAACTTTCCAAATAGCAAGTATAAGTTACATTTTGTTTTGTTTTCTTTACACAATTAAACTGTGTTAGGAATCTATTATATTGATTTTCACCCCTATGTGCTATCTGTTAAAAAACATTAATTATTTTTAGGTGGGGTAAATTTTATCTACAAAATATAGTCTGTAACTTCGCTCAATATTCTAATTATATACCTCAGTTATTCCTTCCTTCTCCTTTATATATGGGAGAACGAAGGAAGAACGAAGGAAGAACTGACGGTGAAGGAACGGGGGAAGAGCTTCGTTAGTTGAACAGAAGTGTGTGGGAAAAATAGGTTACTGACAAGGGTTTTTCCAGCAAAAAAAGTGTTATCTTTGCAGTTGGATAGAAATATAATATATTTATTGTAAGTTTATGTCTATGAAAAGGGTATTAATATTTTTGCTAATGGTTTCCCCTGTTTGGGGGACGATGTGTGGCCAGATACGCACACACACTTGGGGAATGGGTCCCCTCACTTGGACTGATTTTGTTCATAAACCTGCTATCGCCGACTGCTATTCCTATCTCGAATATTATATGGGTATTGACGATAGGTATCATGAAAAAGACGGGGTGCTTTACCGAATGCCAGAAGCATATGCCTATGTCAGTCCTGATTTTTCATGGGCAGACACCCACTACCGCAGTGAGTCGCTGTTACGCTATAATCAGGTTGCGTTCGGGTTGTTGGAGGTATATCGTCGCGAAATGCAGAAAACGGTTCTTGAAAGCAGTTTCATCGACGGACAGCAGTTGGTAAACAATACTATGCACCGACTGGAAGATGAGATGGATCAGCTGGAATACGATTGTGCACAGGGGAGCGATACGGCAGCCCTGCAGCGTTGGGAGACCGATGTCCGCCAACGCCTCGAAGTGTTGGCTCCGGTCGATTTGTACAGACATGTCGACGCACCCTACCGTTGGGCACTGACAATGGATGTAGGTTATGCCGGCATGGGAGGCGATTTACACCATTATTTTAGAAACGGGTTGGGTTTCGGCTTTTATTACGATCTGGAGTTTTGGCACAATGCCCTCATTTTCGGCGTTTCGGGTGGGAGCTCGCGCGTTCTTGCCGATGCGCTCAACACACGTTATAGCGACAACGACCTTTATATAGGAGACCATCTCTCCGTTCTTGACATCTTTCTGGCTTATGGCTACTCGGTTGTTGACAATACCCGTTTCCGGGTTACTCCTTTTATGGGTTACGGTATGGTGGGAGTGTTCTACACTCCTGATGCGGGCAGTTCGGTAGGACCCACAACAGGAGCCATTCATCTGGGCGTTGATTTCAACTACCATATCAGCAACCAGGTTGAATGGTTCCCGGTGGGAAGGAAGTATAATGCTGTGCACGATCTCTTTTCATTCAACGCCAAGGCATTTGTCACCTACGACCGTTTTGCCACCATCGAGGGTGCTCCGCGTGGCTTCACCTACAATCTGCAGCTGGGTTTCGGTTTCACATCGGGCAAGGCTCGCTGCCAATAATGCTATCCTCAATCGTGTAACAATTAACTAAAAATCATGAACAGAGTCTTCTTCTTTACATTTCTTATGCTACTGCTGCCCGTCATGTCGCTGGGGCAGAAAAACATCCGCTTTTGGGAGAAAGGCCCTTTGATTTGGAGCGATTTCAGTATGGTGAATCAAAGCATCGGTTCCGAACATTCGTACCTTGAATTCGGTCTTGATGTGATAGACCGTCAACAGGATGTGAGCGGTGTTTCCATTCCGGTGCGTACAGCGGTAGCCTATGTCGACAAAGAGAAGTCGTGGGTGGACAGCAGTTTCCGTACTCCTGCCCAGTTGCGTTATAATCAGGTGATGTTCAATATTGTCGAATTGCATCGCCGCCGGCTGCAAGTGGTGGTTGACACCGGCGGTAATGTCAATATGGATTATTACATGCGGCTGCTGACATACGAGGCTGACAGTTTCTGCCATTCCTGCAACTATGGCAACGATACCGCCGAAGTGCTTTGGTGGGAGCGTGAAATTCGCCGACAGATGGATTCCGTCACCCCTTTGATGGTGGAGAAACACTATCAGGCCAATTTGATTGAGGGTTACCGCCCCAGTGGGTGTTTCGGGATGGCGGTGGGTCTTGGCACTAAGTTCTTCACAGGACCGATCCACAACTATTTTGCACCGAGCGGTGGGTTCTATTTCGATTTGTTTGGTGGTTCATGGCGGCATAATTTCGATTTCGGTTTCTACATTGGAGGCGGTCGCTGCAAACCTGATTCCATTGTCACAACAAATCTTGACAACATGCTGTACGCCACCGACCGTATCACTACTCTCGATTTTCACCTTGATTACGGCATCTCTGTCATCGACAATATGAGGCTCACGGTAACGCCTTTTGTGGGTTTTGGTTTGCAGGGGGTGTATTACAACAGTCAGGAAGAGGTCTCGGGTGGACCTTCGGAGGGATGCTGGCGTGCGGGGGTCGATGTGCAGTACGATTTCTCACAAGCCAATTATGCGACTCGTAAAACCATTACATTTTTTGGATTGGCGGCACACGGCAAGGTGTATGTCTGTTTCGACCGTTTCCGTAGCATTGAGGGCGCACCGCGAGGGCTTACCCTCAATTTCCAGTTGGGTTTCTCCATGCGTGGAAGGGACATGAAGATATTGAGAACCCAAAAATGATGTGTTTATGAGTTGATGTTTGGGCGAATAAGTGTTGTTTTCGCATTCAGATGTTTTCCCGTTCGAATAATCAAGAATAATGTATCGCAATATGAAAAGAATATTATTTATAGCAACGTTCTGTTGTCTGGCTGTAGCAGCCAGCCAAGCTCAGGACACACTTCGTACATGGGACAGGGGATCGTTAACATGGGATGATTTCACCATGGTAGATTCAAGCATCGGTGCCGAACACTCGTATCTTGAGTTTATGCTTGACATTGAAGAACGTGATTATGCTGTGAACAGTTTTGTGTGGCCAAAGCCTGAGTTACTTGCTGTGGCCTTAATGAATAAGTCGTTGTCGTGGGTGGACAGCAACCATCGCACTCCTGCCGAATTGCATTATAACCAAGTACTGTTCAATATCGTAGAGTTTTATCGTCGCCGGATGCAGGTGGCCATTGATACAGGTGGGTTAGGATGTGTCGATTATTATTTCCGAAAGCTTTCCTATGAGGTGGACAGTTTTTGCCATTCCACCCGCTATGGTGCCGATACTACATGTGTGAATAGGTGGGAACGCAATTTGAAACGACAGTTGGACTCCATTGCGCCTATCATGATAGAGAAACACTCTATCAATAAAGATGTTCGTGAGTATCGAGTAATACGCCTTTGGGAGAAAGGACCTTTGACATGGAAGAATTTCACCTCTGTAGGGGAAAGTATTGGTAATGAGCATTCCTATATCGAGTTTTTTCTTGATATCGAGAACCGCCGACAAGACATTGACGGTGTTACATGGCCGGTTATGACAGCGGTGGCTGGTATGGACAAGCAGTTGTCGTGGGTGGACACGAATCACCGCACTCCTGAAGAGTTGCACTACAACCAGGTGTTGTTCAACCTTGTCGAATTGTACCGACGCCATTTGCAGGTGGCTATTGACACGAGCGACAAGTCCAGCCCCGACTCTGTATTTACGAAAATAAAAAAAGAGTATATGCAGTATCTGACCTACGAGGCGAATTACTATTGCCGTTCTACCCGTTATGGTGCTGACACTGCGGCTGTGAACAGGTGGGATTATGATGTGCGCTTGAGGATGGATTCAATAACTCCTTTCATGGTGGAGAAGCATGCACCCGCCTTTGTCCTGCCCAATTACTCCCTTCCCTATTGCGTAGGTACAAACATCGGAGGAGGCTTCAAGTACTTTGGTGGCGGCATGCAACCCCTCTTCGCCCCCAGCGGTGGTGTGTACTGGGATTTAGAGCTTGGCTACGGTCGTCATATTCTCACGTTGGGGATGTATCTCGGTGGTGGACGGTGCAAGCTGGACACCCTTAGAGCCGTGGAGGATAAGAATACACTATTGGGCAGCGACGAAATCCTCACGATGGATCTTTACGCCAACTATGGTTTTGCGGTGGTGGACAGTCGCAGCCTGCGCATTATGCCCTTTGTGGGATATGGGATGCAGGGGCTATTCTACTCCGATGCCACCAACCAGACCAGTGGTGGCCCGAAAGAAGGATGCTGGCGCGCCGGTGTGGATGTGAAATATCATTTCACCAATGAGTTTACTGCTACGAGGCAGAAACTGGAACAGTATTTCGGCTCGATGGATGCCAAAGTTTACGTCTCGCGCGACAAGTTCAACAACCTTGTCGGTGCCCCTCGCGGATATACTATCAACGTGGCACTGGGTTTCTCACTGCTCTACCGGGAAGGCAAGGCCCGCACCCATGTGAATTAAGAAGCTGTTTGAATTTAATTCAATGATTTTCTTAAAGCACCTGAACGGCATCTTTTCCTTCTTTTCTCAATTACAATGGAACCCCATTGCGCAATCGAAAAGAAGAAAAACCTGCTCGTTCATGTCCATAATAAACTTCATCAATCAAATTTAAACAGCTTCTAATAATTCCGCACGACACTATAATATAAAATTTGGCAGTATGAAAAAAAATGTGTATCTTTGCAGGTTGAAACAAATAAACATTACTCGAATGTAGAATATTGAACACCAGCGGTTTTTGAATGCGTGAATGCTTGATTGTGTGAATGCTTGAATCGATTAACGCATTAACACATTAACGCATTAACGAATTCCCTCCCCTCTGCTGGCACAAAGAAAAGGAGGACTCAAAGCATGGTTGAGACTATCGAATACCTGTCGCTAAAATGGTTGCATATTACCAATCCAAGTGAAGAAGAGTACCGCTTCCTGCTGGATGAATACCATTTCCACCCGTTGGATATAGAAGACTGTCGCGGCAGCAACCAACGGCCAAAAATCGATGAATACGATGATTACTATTTCCTTATTCTTCATTTTCCTTATTTCGACAAGGGAAACAAGATTATCCGTATCCGCGAGGTGAAGATATTCTGGGGCAAGGATTATATCATCACGATAGGGAAATCGCACTGGGTGGTGAAGAAACTGTTCGAGGAGATGCAGGAGGATTTGAAAGACGGGGACGATGATGTGAAGGAGCAACTGTCGTCGAGCGACTTGCTGCTGTACCATATACTTGACCGCTTGATGCTGGAGACGTATACGCTGATAATGCGCGTTGGGTCGGAAGTGGATTTGATAAACTACGACATATTCAACCGTAAGGCACGGAGCATCATTGAATTGATTTCTATAACGCGAAGAAATATCATTTTGCTGAACACCACGTTCAAACCGCAATTGAGAGTGTTGCACATGTTTGAGGGCGGCGCTATCAAGGGATTTGTTGACCCGGATGAGCTGGACATGGAAGACTACTGGGGCGATATTCTGGACAAATACCAGAAAATGTTCGACTTGATTGAAGACTATGGAGAGTTGATTGAAGGTTTGTCGAAGACGTTTGACTCGTTGCAGGCAAACCGGACAAACGAGATAATGAAGCTGCTCACTATATTCTCGACTATAATGCTGCCGTTGACAGTGGTTACAGGTATGTTCGGTATGAATGTGGACTTTCCGTTCGTTACGAATGTAACGGCTTTCTGGTGCATCACGGGAGTGATGGCAACCATAACAGGTTTTCTAATCTTTTATTTCTTTCACCGCACGAACCAATAGAGAGCAGAGGTGAAAGCAGCCACAGAAGTGGGTACGGACTCTCTAAACAGAGTCCGATAATAAGATAATATATATTACAAATAAAACATTAAATACTATGAATCAATTTATTAAAGCAACAATTCTTGGATTGGCTCTATGTCTTACAACGGCATTGAAAGCACAGATAGGATGCGACATCACGTTGCCGTACAGCACGGGCTTTGAAACAGATGTGTCGGAACAGGCACCGATGTGCTGGACCACCCTGAATGGAGAGGCATACGCTTTCAATTTCGTTTATTATGCCCATACGGGCAGCCAGATTTTGGCCTTGAACGCAGAGTCGGGAGAGGCAAGAATAGCTACACCCTACATACCTCTGCCATTGAATCAGGTGGGTGTGAACCTGTGGTATGCCGACCTTGCATGGTCAACGTCGGGACTGATGCAGGTGGGATTCCTCACCAGTCTGAACGGGACGGTGCAGTGGATAGACACCATTCCAACGAGTCCGGACTATGCCTATTTTGAGTTGGATTTTTCCAACTTGACCATTACGGACACGGGATACCTTGTTTTTTCGTACAATAACCCGATGGGCATGGGAGCCGGTCTGGTGGATGATATTACGATATTCCGCAACAGTTCATGCAGCCCAGTGACGAACCTGCATGTGACAGACTTTAGCAACAACGAGGCAAGCATAGAATGGAGCAACAATGACAACAGTGTGTTGGGGTATTGGTGCTATATAGGCTATACCAATAGCCGCAGTGCGGCTTTCGACAGTGTATTCGTTTCATCGGACATGAACTGGCACACTTTCACTGGGTTGAACGGCAACACGCTATATTATGTCTGGGTGGTGAGTGACTGCGGTGGTGACTACGGTTTAGAAATGGGGGTAAGTTTTGTTACGAATCCCGACTGTGGAGGGGTGCGTGAGTTGGAGGCAAGAAGCGGATACAGGCAGATAGGACTGAACTGGGAAAGCCCTGCCGCGGGTGATTCGGTGACGGCATACCGTGTGGAATACCGTATGGCAGGCAGTACCTTATGGACTATGGCGGAGACGGGTAACAATTACTATTTCTGCACGGGGCTGATGCCGAACATTTGCTACGAATACCGTGTGACCACGCTGTGCGACGACAGCACGGGCATAACGGTGAGCGGGGCGGTCTATACCCTTGGCTGTACCTCCACAGTGATAGATTCTACTGGAACACATGGTTACCTTCCCATAGCGTACAGCAGCAGCAACAGTTATAGCCAGCAATTGTACCTTGCATCGGAGTTGAGCGGTGTTGACACCATTACGGGGTTTACATTCTTCCTTGGCGGAGATTATAACCTTGACACCACCCCTGTGGTGGTATACTTTGGCAATACCGCGCGCACCCAGTTTAACTCCAGCACCGACTATGTGCCGTCGACACTATTGACTCAGGTGTATAACGGCACGATATATAACACGGGACGGGAGGTGAACGTACACCTCAGCACCGCCTTTGTCAGGGATGCCGACAGCAACTTGGTAGTAGCGATGGACAACAACCTGAACGATTTTGCCATGTCCTCGCCTACTTTTGTGGTGGGCAACGGCCATTACCGTTCCATCTATAGGACAAGCTTGAGCGACGTGAATCCCTCGTCGCCGGGCTATGGCACCCGAATCAATTACGTGAACCGTATACGTTTCAACACGACAGGGTGTACCCTACCGCAGTGCGACATACCGGTGGTTTGCGTATCAGGCATAGGTTCTGATTATGTAGATATTGCATGGAGTGCCGACTCGGGGAGCATTTATACCTGTTCATATCGCGCCTTGGGCGGAAACGGATGGCATGTGGCAGACAGCGGAGTTGTTTCCGGAACCTACCGATACAGCAATTTGGAAGCCGGATATGTGTATGAACTGCGTGTGAGCCGCGTATGCGGAAACGACACCATTGACGGAAAGACAACTGCCACACTGCCCTGTTCAATCGTCGGGGTACCATACGGGGAGAATTTCGAGAGTTCGATGCTTAATGCTGTTTATGCCCGTGCATGCTGGAATACTGGAACACTTTCTACCAGTTATTTTACGATGTATCCCACAGTGACGACCCTTTCGGGGAGTACGAACAAAGTATGTCAGATGACGGAGGCATACTTAGTACTGCCACAAATGAACCAGCCGCTGACACAGTTGCAGGTGCGGTTTGACTTGTACCAAACTTCCAGTGACGATGTGTTGGTGCTGGGAGTGTTGGAGAATGGAAATGACCCCATCAGTACAGCAACCATAATAGACAGTTTTGCCATCAACATGGGGACTGTTATGGCCGATACTACTTTCGTGTATCGCTTGAATAACCTGAGCATAACGGACGGACATCTTGTTTTTTACGCTCCCCAAGGCGGGGCATCCCAATACATAGACAATATACTGGTGGAGACCATACCCGACTGCAGGCCAGTGGAGACGTGCAACGTGACAGCAGTGACTGCTACAAGTGCCACCTTGAACTGGAGCGGGATAGACGGACTGTCGGCCACCACAGGCTATATTATTGAATATGGGCCGCGGTTCTTCACTCCCGGAACGGGGACAAGTGTGACGGTTTATACGACACCGTATTTGCTGAGCGGGTTGGAACACAGTAGCAACTATGACCTGTACATCTGGGCGGTATGTGGCAACGACACCTCAACAGCCTACGGGCCGGTACGCTTCAGCACACAATGTGATGCCTACAATGTACTGCCCTACGTAATGGATTTTGAGGGTATACAGGGGCCAGACTACAACGTGCAGAGTCTACCCTCATGCTGGTATGGCGGAGCAACAGGCAGTGTACCGACATTGATGTATACCAACGACACGGCAATGGCAACCACGGGCGAATACTGTTTACATTTCCACGGGCAAAGCATCGTGGCATTGCCGATGTTCAACGAGGGGTTGAGCGACCTGAAAGTACAGTTTCACCTGTACCGTGGTAACCCGGGAACTTCGACCATGATAATCGGCACAGTGGACAGTGTTACTCCTGGCTTCGAAGTTAGTTTCAGTCCTATTGACACAATACCCTACCGAGACGGGGAGAACGATCAGGAGATCACCATATACCTTGCAGACTATAATGGTACTGGAACAAATCTGGCGCTACGCACCATCGGACCAACGTATGCCGACCAGTATATAGACCACGTGGTAATAGACCGCGTGAGGGAGTGCATTCCTCCGCAACATGTGGCCTTGACTTGGCGTTCGGCCACTTCCGCCACGCTTTCATGGCGGGTAAGCCAGTCGACAAGATTCCGGGTTGAGTACGGGGTACAGGGATTTATGCCGGGCAGTGGCATGTCCGACACCACGACAGTACGGCAGATAACCCTTGCCAACCTACAGCCCGCAACGACTTACGATGTGTATATTGCCGGACTGTGCGACACAAACAATAGCGAAAGCACTTTGTTTACATTCAGCACACTGCGCGGTATAGCCGTTGATAATTACCCTTATCACTGCACGTTTGCCGACCTAACGGAAAGCCAGGCCTGGGAGTTGGATAACGGAGACCAAACAAACAAATGGTGTATAGATACGGCAGCACATAGCGGGAACGACGACATGCTGGGGTTGTATATAAGCGACAATAATGGTGTGGAGAACCACTATACCCGCCAGAATGTGACACATGCCTACGCATACCGTGCTTTCAACATGCTTTACACGACCTACCATATACACTACGATTGGAGAGCCAAGGGAGAAAGCAGTTCCGACTACCTACGTGTATTTATGGTACCTGCAAGTGAGAATTTTACACCAGGGTACAATCCTATCGGCACAACTGCCACAAGTTCTTTATACCAGAGTTCTCCCGCAGGATGGATAGCCTTGGATGGTGGGCACGGACTGTGGAATGAGACCGACTGGCAGACGTTTGACATTGATTTTGCAGTGCCGGAGCCTGGCGAGTATTACCTGCTGTTCTACTGGCTTAATGACGGCATGGGTGGCACCCAGCCGCCAGCGGCTGTGGACAATATCAGCATAGCGTTGAGAGGCTGCCCAATGGCCGAAGACCTTGGTCAGAACGAAATAACCCAGACTACGGTAACGTTGACATGGCATGTTGAGTCGATGGCCCAATATTATCTGGTAGAGCATGGTATCAGCGGCTTTGCCTACGGGACAGGCGAAGTGGACACGGCTTATACGTCTACATACACCGTGAGAGGGCTTGAGCCAAGGACGACGTATGACTTTCATGTCACTACCGTATGCGGAGAGGCGTGGTATGGTGACAGCGTGGCAACGCTGACAGGCATCACTACAATGGACATACCGGAATACACGGTGACTGTACTTGCCAACAACAATGCCTTCGGCAGCGTGGAGGGTGGCGGCACCTATACCGAAGGGACGGAGATTACCCTTATAGCAGTACCCGCTGAGGGTTACCATTTTGAGCAGTGGGACGATGGCAATGCCGAGAATCCGCGCAGTTATTTAGTTACGGAGGATGTGACGCTGACAGCAATCTTTGCACCGAACGTGGACATAGAGGAAGTCGACGCAGGAGCGGGTCGGATAGCCCTGTATCCCAACCCGGCCACAAACACGGTGACGGTGAACTGCGGCCGTCCCTGCACGGTGAAGGTGATAGACGTTGCCGGAAGGACGGTAATACGCCAACAGTGCAGCGAAAGCGTTGCCACGATAGACATAAGAGCCTTGACCCCGGGAACCTACTTTGTAAGCATAGAGGGAAGCCCGTCGTCTATGCCGACGCAAAAACTTGTTAAACAATTGCCAATGGAAGAATAGCAAAGAAAGGAAAGGGTTTGTGGAAACAAGGATTAATGATTAATCTGCAATAAGCCGAAACGACCCAACGTGGCTATGAGAGCATAGCCCAAGGCATTGACTTTGGTAAAGGAGATGCAGGAATCGCCCTGAAGGGTAAAAAGCAAAACAAAGATTGCGCTTTTGCCCTTTCAGGGCGATAGCTTATGCTACCAAGACTCAGGGCGGTGTTCTGTGCTATTTGTTTTTGGCCATTCTGACCACCTATCCGATATATACGGATAATCATTAAGGATTAATCAAAAAAAAAGTGTTAGTATGGTTTTTTTTTCTTATCTTTGTAATTTGCTATAGCCCACGCAGGGATAGCACAAACAATTGATAATTAAATAACACAATAAAGCATACTATGGAAATATCAGGTAGATTAATCAAGATTTTGCAGGAAGTGCGCGGCGAAAGCCAGCGCGGACCGTGGGTAAGAGGTGGTTTTGTCATTGAAACCGATGGCGACTATCCCCGTCAGGTGGCATTTACCACATTTGGAGAAGACCGTCTGGCCATGGTAAAATCCATCGCACTAAATTCGCCCGTGGTGGTAAACTTTAACCCAGAATCGCGCGAGTATGAGGGTCGCTGGTATACCGATTTGCGTTGCTCACGCATTCAGAATTATGTACCGGGACAGATGCCCCCTGCAGCAACGGGTTATTCCTGGCCAGCCGCAGCACCTGTTGCTCCCGCAGCGGCTCCTGTCCAGATGCAACCTCCTGCCGCTCCCGCCGCACCTGCGGCTCAGAATCCTTCGTTCGCATCGCCACTGAATAGTGATGAGGATCTGCCTTTCTAAAGCAGATAATGAGGTAATAGCTAAAAAAACGTTGATATAGTACTTTTTAACGCTTAAAGACCATCTTTAGCATCTATGGATAAAAAGGAATTGCGCAAACAGATAAGGGCGGCAAAACAAGCCGTCCCTTTTTGTGAGAAATTGCAACGCTCGGTCGGCATCATGCAACAGGTTGAATTGTTGCCTCGTTTTATCGAAGCCGAGACGGTGCTTTTGTATTGGTCGATGAGCGACGAGGTTCAGACACATGATTTTGTGAACCGATGGTATGACAAGAAACGGCTGTTGCTGCCATGTGTTGACGGTGACGATCTCCGTTTACGCCAATACACAGGACCAGAATGTCTTCAGGCTGGTGAACAGTTTGGCATTGGAGAGCCTACGGGTCCCGAGTTCACAGACTTGGACAAGGTGCAGCTTATTATTGTACCAGGTGTGGCTTTTGACCGTCAAGGCAATCGCATGGGTCGTGGCCGTGGTTTCTACGACCGACTTCTGAAAAGTACCCCCAATGCATACAAAGTGGGTGTGGCATTTGATTTTCAGATGATCGACATTGTCCCTACCGAACCTTTTGATGTGCCAATGGATGAGGTGATATTCGAGGTTTCGACCGTTTGATAATGTTTATTATTTAATTCAAGTAGCAAGTATTATATCCATTTTCACGTAGTTACAAGATATGTTTGAAGTAGAAAAACCACGCCGATTCCATTACGAGCCCCGTTTTTATGACCCTGAAAAAGAGAAGTGGGAAGCTTTGAAAAAGAAATATGCCATTCGGAAAGAATTGGAAGAGGCCAGGCTTAAAAAAGAAGAGGCAACTGCCAAAGGAGAAGGCCAAGAGGAGGATTTGGAATATTTCGAGCAGCGAGTTCGTACCATCGACCGTCAGAAACGTGAAGAGTCTTCGCGGTTGACATGGCGCGACTTGTTCCGTAAACGTGAGATGCCCAAATTCAACTATCAGCCACGATTCTCCGACACGGCTGTTGACATACACAATTCCTCATCCGAACAGGCAAGTCAGGATGTACTCAGTAATGCTGACGAGGTGGTAGAGAAATATCGCCAACCGAATCACAAAATCAAAATTCGCAGGCGTTTCGACATCTCTGACCCAGACTATATGAAACCTGTTTCCGGCACAAAGATAATATTATATTGTTTCATTGTTTTTCTGCTACTTATGGTTATTTTTGGATTATAATGCAGAGGCGCGTGGGTCGTGAGGACTGCTCTTTGCTTTGACATGGCATACAACGGGTATTGGCATTCGTGTGTTTGCATGAAAGTTAAAGATTTTGATTAATAAATAGTTTTACGTATCTTTGCAAAAAAAATAGGCGATGCTTGTAAATGTATTAAAGTCTAAAATTCATAGAGTTACCGTTACTGAGGCCGACCTTGACTATATCGGAAGTATAACTATTGACGAAGCCTTGATGGAGGCAAGCAACATTATTGAGAACGAAAAAGTGGATATTTATAATATTACCAATGGTGAGCGGTTTAGCACTTACGCTATCAAAGGCGAGCGTGGCAGCGGCATTATTGGCATCAACGGTGCTGCGGCACACAAGGCTCCAGTGGGTTCGCTACTCATCATTGCAGCATATGCCATGATGGATTTCGAAGAAGCTCGGCAGTGGCATCCCACAGTGATTTTCCCCGAGAATAATAAACTGCGTTGACATGCCTATGACAGACCCTGATACACAGCCTGCCAGAAAGAAAAAACGATTAGGCGACATCTTAAAGATGGTCGTCTTTTTAGGTATAGGCATCTTCTTCATTTATTGGTTCTTGCTTAAGCTTGAACCGGAGCAGAAGGTGGCTATATGGCAATCGTTTGTGGGTGCAGACTATGCATGGGTTGCAGTAGCCTTGGCTGTTTGTTTGTTAAGCCATTTGGTGCGGGCATTGCGGTGGCGTCTGCTTTTCCGTCCTATCGGCTATTTCCCCAATGTCAATAATACTTTCGGGTCGGTCATTGTGGCCTATTTGGCCAATTTGGCTTTCCCCCGTGCAGGAGAAGTGGTGCGATGTGCCACCCTCCGTACCAGCGAAAAAATCCCCATTGAGAAATCGCTTGGTACTGTGGTTACCGAACGATTGGTGGACACACTTGCTTTTGTGATAGTGGTGGTTATCGGTATGCTTGCCATGTTTGGTCAAGCAAAGGATTGGCTCTACAACATGCTCTCTGAGAAATATGACAATCTGCCAAACATGTCAGTTATCATTAGCGTATTGGCGTCTATGCTGCTGTTGGCGTTTATTGCATATAAACTGCTGTGGAAACGATTGCTCCGATTTGCTTTTTTCAAGAGAATTGACGACATGGTACATGGCATGGTTGACGGTTTGAAGAGTATTTTTTATTTAGGAGGCCGTCGCACGGTTTTGTTCATTGTTTACAGCGTTGTCATCTATCTTCTTTACATTTTGGGCGGGTTGGTCATTTTTCAGGCTTTCGGAGAGACTCATGGATTGGGCTTTCGTGCCGCATTTGTAGTCTATTTGTTCGGCACGGTGGGTATGACGTTCTCGCAAGGAGGCATAGGTGTATATCCAGTGTTAGTACAGGTGGCATTAGGCATCTACGGCATCAGCATGGAAGTGGGCACGGCTTGTGGCTGGTTGCTTTGGGGCACTCAGCAGGCCGCAGTACTTGTGGTGGGCGCAGCTTATCTCATCTATTTCAGTACTAAGAAATCGAAAAAGTATTCTTGAAATTGTCAATGTGGGGATGATAATATGTAATTGCATAAGTGGCACTGGCAAATTAACACAATCGAAAATAATATAATCAAAGATACCATTAAAAAGAATCAACATGGAAAAGACACGTTGTTTAATCATTGGCTCCGGCCCTGCCGGTTACACTGCAGGCATATACACCAGTCGTGCCGACATTCATCCTGTCCTTTACGAGGGAATGCAGCCTGGCGGTCAACTTACCATCACCACCGAGATTGAAAATTTCCCCGGCTATCCCGAGGGCATTTCGGGTACTGATATGATGGCCGACTTGAAGAAACAAGCTCAGCGTTTCGGCACGGATGTCCGTCCAGGATACATTGTCTCTGTTGATTTCTCCCAGCGTCCTTTCCGTTGTGTGGACGATCACGACAATGTAATTGAGGCCGAAACAGTTATTATTGCCACAGGTGCTTCGGCTCGTTGGTTGGGACTCGACAGCGAGAAGAAACTTTACGGCCAAGGCGTAAGTGCCTGTGCCACCTGCGACGGCTATTTCTATAAAGGTCTTGACGTGGCTGTGGTCGGTGGAGGAGATACTGCCTGCGAGGAGGCCAATTATTTAGCCACCCTCTGCAACAAGGTTTACCTTATCCATCGTCGCAACGAGTTGCGCGCTTCTAAGTCAATGCAGCACCGAGTGCTTACCAATCCCAAGATTGAGATGCTTTGGGATTCTACAACAAAGGAGATATGTGGCAACGATTTGGATGGGGTCACAGGTGCCGATATCCAAAATGTGAAGACAGGAGAAATCCGCCATATCGATATCGCTGGCTTTTTTGTGGCCATCGGTCATAAACCCAACACCGATTTCGTGAAAGGCCAGATTGAATTGGATGAACAGGGCTACATAAAAGTGCAGAATCCCGGCAGTGCTACCAGTGTGCCGGGTGTCTTTGCCGCTGGCGATGTGTGCGACCCGAATTACCGTCAGGCTATCGTTGCCGCTGGAAAGGGTTGCATTGCCGCCATGGATGTGGAACGTTTCCTGCAAAGCCAAAACTAATCCTGTGCTGTGAGTTGTCGCAAGGTCATATTGTTTCTGTCTATTCTCATGATGGCTCTTGTCTCATGGGGGCAGGTGGATATTTCCAATATTCGAAATCTTCCAACCTCCCGTATGGGTAATAATTTAGGCAACAATTCCGGCATTAGTACCCCGCCATCATCCATGCTTCCTGACAGCACAAATACCGCTGACACCAATGCCGAGGGACCGAAAGGCATTGTCTACCATGTCGACATTCCTGACAGTGTGTTGCAGGCATCGGTCTTTATGTTCAATCGTTTGCCTGTGCAGGTGAAGATTATGGATGTTCGACACCCGACACTCACTCCTACTGGAGCACAGTTCTCCGATTGCCTTGATGCTTTCAATGGTGACTATTTTCTCACCGTGACTGAGTTGGGGCACCCTCATCTCTCCCTCTTTCCATCGTTCAAGAGTACTCCTCGGTTGGTCTATAAGAACAATATGTATCCGGGTCTGTACAAGACCCCGGATAACCTCACCTTTTATCAGGTACAGAACCCTTACACACTACTCTCCTACAACAGTTCGCTTGACAAGGACTATCAAGTGCATGTCACCCATACCCAGAATATCAACGAACGATGGAATTTCGCCCTCGACTATCATCTTATCAGTCCTACAGGTGTCTTCTCCAACAGTTCGGCTACTGACCACTTCTTCGATTTCAACACCAATTACTATTCCCGCGATGCCCGCTATCAACTCTCGGCAGGTTTCATTTGGCAGCGTATGGTGTTGGGCGAGAATGGCGGTCTCTCCAACGAGGATATTTTCATTAATAAGCGGATATCAAATATGGGGGGAGTGCCTGTCAATCTCACCAATCGTTATAGTAACAACAAGGATCATACAGTCTTTGTACGCCAAACATTCAATACTGTACGCCAATTTGAGTGGTATCGTCCCGTTGTGGAAACGTTCATTGATACCATTCCTGTCGACGATACCCTGCATGTTACGCATTTTGATTCCATTCAAGGCGATAGCGTTGTAACTGATTCAATCGTCACCACGTTCCGTTACGAACCCCGCGATTCGATTGTGGACTATGATACCATTCTGCCGCACGACCCTCATGTGTACAATACAGGTGTTTTGGGGCTTGATCTGCAATGGGACAAGCAGAAGTACCGCTTCACCGATTCGACGCTCTACAACAGGATTTCGGCCTCGCTTTTCTGGACCAACGATGCCTATATCGACCACCGTTGGCGCAATCCGCTGAAACTGTATGGTGGTATTCGTCCCGAGATGTCTTGGCTCCGTATGGACGATAGTCTCTATTCCAATGCTACTATCCGACAGGTGGCATTTTATCCTTTTGCACGACTTGAAATCAGTCCTTGGCCTGCCACCGAGCTCAATGTATATGCAGAAGCGGCACCTAATCTTTCCGAATATAACCTTGATGCTCGTTTGGTGTTTCCTTTCCGCGACAGTATTGGCAACTCTATTCAGAACATTTCTTTCCGTGCCGTAATCAAAGCTCATAATCCCGAGCTAATCTACAAAGTCCAGATGCAACGCCGGGGTGCTAACTATTCTATTGATTTAAAACCCATAGGCATTCGCAAATTGGAGGCTGACTACAAGCGCGGAGATCTCTTGCAGGTGCATTTGGCAGCCCAGCACATAGGCCACAATGTATGGTTCGAACAACATACACTTACCGACAGCACCACGGTTCTCCTTCCCCATCAATCCGATGGCAATGCCCTGTTGCTTCAAGGGCGTGTCAATCTCAATCTCAAGATTACCAGCTGGCTGCATTACGATATGCAACAGCATGTCCAGTACAGCAGTGACAAGGAACAAATCCGTGTACCTCTTTTTGCCAGCAAGAATTCCATCTATGCCGACTTCAAGCTCTTCAACAACGTCCTGCATACTCAGGTAGGTTTCGACATCCGTTACCACACAGCCTACAAAGCCGATGGCTACAACCCGGCTTTGGGCGTTTTTTACCGCCAAAACGAAGTCGAGGTAGGCAATTACCTATGGGCTGACTTCTTCATTAACTTGCAGGTAAAACGTGCCAGTATATATGCCAAGGCTGCACACTTCAACTCTTTTATCGAGGAACATTCTTTCTGCATCCTCCCCCACTACCCCTCCAAACAGTTCGGTTTCTTCTTTGGCATCACATGGAAATTCTTCGATTAATTCCCGGCAGTAGGACTATTTAATAATAAATTCAATTAATTATCAATAAATAATTCAATATCATGACACTCTTAGAACAAATCCGCTCCAAAGCAAAAGCCGCTAACAAAACCATTGTATTGGCCGAAGGCACAGAAGAACGTACCCTCAAGGCAGCCGACATCATCCTGCAGGAAGGTATTGCCCGCCTTATTCTCCTCGGCAACGAGGCCGAAATCAAGGGTCTCGCCAACCAGTGGGGTTTGAAGAACATCGACAAGGCCACCATCATTGATCCCGTGACCAACCCCAAACGTGAGTACTATGCTCAGATGCTTTGCGAAATCCGCAAGAAAAAAGGCATGCAGATGGACGAGGCCATGCAGCTTGTAGCCGACCCGTTGTACCTGGCTTGTATGCTCATCAAGAACGGCGATGCCGACGGTGAGGTTGCCGGAGCCCGCAACGCTACTGGCGATGTGTTGCGTCCCGCTTTCCAGATTGTCAAGACCCTTCCGGGTGTCAGCGTTGTCAGTGGTGCATTCATCATGATTCTCAAGGACACCACTTATGGCGAAAACGGCATGTTCGTCTTCGCCGACTGTGCCGCTACCCCCTGCCCCTCCGCCGAGGAACTTGGCCAGATTGCTGTCGTCTCAGCACAGACTGCTAAAGCTATTGCCGGATTTGAAGATCCTCGCGTTGCCATCCTCAGCTTCTCTACCAAAGGCAGTGCTAAGCATGAACTGGTCGACAAGGTCATCGAAGCCACCCGTGTGGCACACGAACTCGACCCCAATGTCCATCTTGATGGCGAACTCCAAGCCGATGCAGCTATCGTTCCCAAAGTGGGTGCCAGCAAAGCCCCCGGCAGCGACATCGCAGGCAAGGCCAACGTCCTTGTATTCCCTGACCTTCAGAGCGGCAACATCTGCTATAAACTTGTCCAGCGTCTTGCCGGTGCCGAAGCTGTAGGTCCCGTCATGCAGGGCATGGCCGCTCCCATCAACGACCTTAGCCGTGGCTGCAGTGTCGAAGATGTTGTCAATGTTGTGGCTATCACCGCCACCCAGGCCGCTTCCAAAAAGTAATCTTTTTAATTCGTTAATGTGTGAATGTGTTAACTTGCAAATCGACTAACACATTCACACGTTAACACATTAACGAATTAACACATTAAAAAACATGCGTATCCAATACCTCAAACTGAAACAATGGTTTATTGCCCTGGCTGCCGCAGCCTTGGGCATGAACACCAGTTGCATCATGCCTGTCGAATACGGCACCCCCGAAGCAAAGTACCATGTCATGGGAACGGTCACCGCTCCCGATGGCAATCCAGTCCCAGGCATTGAAGTATCCCGCAGCTGGGGTGTGCAAGCCCCTTCCCGTCTCCCCTTCGACTCCACCGATGCCCTTGGAAACTTCAAGACCACCCTCAGGTCCTTTCCCCGTGAGCCTATCCAGCTCACCTTCTCCGACATCGACGGTGTCGAAAACGGCAGCTACCTCGACACCACAGTAAACGTTCCCACGCGCGACATCCCCCTTTCTAATGGTGACAGACATTGGTACGAAGGCGAAGGCAATGTGAATGTAAATGTCACGCTTACTCCTAAATCATAATATTCAATATCACTTTATGGCAAATCAAGAAGAATTCTTCAAAAAAGTAGTATCCCACGCCAAGGAATACGGCTTCATATTCCCCTCCAGCGAAATCTACGACGGCCTTGCCGCTGTCTATGACTATGGCCAGCTGGGAACCGAACTCAAAAACAACATCAAGCAATACTGGTGGCGTGCAATGGTGCAGTACCATGAAAACATTGTCGGCATCGATTCCGCCATCTTCATGCACCCCCGCATTTGGAAGGCCTCCGGCCATGTCGATGCTTTCAACGACCCCCTGATTGACAACAAGGACTCCAAAAAGCGTTATCGTGCCGATGTTCTCATTGAAGACCACATCGCCAAGATTGAGGAGAAAATCAATAAGGAATGCGAGAAGGCACACAAACGCTTCGGCGACGCCTTCGACCGTCAGCAGTTCGTCACCACCAACGCCCGTGTGCTGGAACACCAGAAACAGATTGACGAAATCCGCGCCAAGTATGCCGAACTCATGAACGCCAACGACCTTGCCGGCCTCAAGCAACTCATCCTCGACCTCGGCATCGTCTGTCCTGTCAGCGGTACCCGCAATTGGACCGATGTGCGTCAGTTCAACCTTATGTTCGCCACCAAGATGGGCTCCGTCATTGATGACAGCGACACCCTCTACCTCCGTCCCGAGACTGCGCAGGGCATCTTCGTCAACTTCCTCAACGTCCAGAAATCCGGACGTATGAAGATTCCTTTCGGCATCGCCCAGATTGGCAAAGCTTTCCGCAACGAGATTGTTGCCCGTCAGTTCATCTTCCGCATGCGCGAATTCGAACAGATGGAAATGCAGTTCTTTGTCCGTCCCGGCACCGAGATGGAGTGGTTCCGTTACTGGAAAGAGGAACGCCTCAAATGGCACCTCGCCTTAGGCATCCCCGCTGAGAAATACCGCTACCACGACCACGAGAAACTGGCTCACTATGCCAACGCTGCTACCGACATCGAGTTCGAATTCCCCTTCGGTTTCAAAGAACTTGAAGGTATCCACAGCCGCACCGACTTCGACCTTAGCCGTCACAGCGAGTTCAGTGGCAAGAAGCTCCAGTATTTTGACTCCGAGCTCAACGAGAGCTACACTCCCTATGTCATCGAAACCTCCATCGGTGTCGACCGGACCTTCCTGGCCATCTTCAGCCATGCGCTGAAAGACGAGACCCTGCCCGACGGCAGCGTCCGTACCGTTCTCAGCCTGCCCGCCATGCTCGCACCCTACAAAGCTGCTGTGCTTCCTTTGGTCAAGAAAGACGGACTGCCCGAGAAAGCCCGCGAGATTATGGACATGCTCAAACAGGACTATATGCTCCAGTACGACGAGAAGGACGCCATCGGACGCCGCTACCGCCGTCAGGATGCCATCGGCACTCCCTTCTGCATCACCGTCGATAACGACACCCTCAACGACAACAGTGTCACCGTCCGCAACCGCGACACCATGCAGCAGGAGCGCATCCCCATCGACAATCTCCGCAACTATCTCCACGACAATCTCCGTTAACACACAAACACGCAGGGGTGGTGGCTACCGTGGCATACACACGCATAGTCCCCACCCCTTTCTAATTACCCGAATGTGTGAATACATAAACCAATTAACGAATTACCAAAATAGCCTTTTATAACCCATGCAACCCTCTCTCTCTCGATACCTCATCATCTTCACCTTGGCCCAGCTCCCCATGCTGGTCCTTGCCGCATTCTTCCCCTATCTTTTCAACGGCGGCACCCTCAGCCCCTCGCTGCGCATCCTCCTCCGCACACTGCTCGACTACCTCCCCTGCCTCATCCTTGCCGCCTTCCTTTGGTACGACATGGCTCGCACGGGGAATGTCTCTCCCACAGCGCTCCTGCTCACACTCACCTGCGGCCTTGCCGGACTGCTCATGCACCGCTCCCGCTTGCCTTTAGTGCGCCACTATGCCCCTGCCGTCATCGCCTATCCCATCCTTCTCTTCCTAACAATCTATTTCCTGCCGGCCTACACAACACTTCTCGGCATAGCCTTTCAAATATTGATACTCATCCTTGTCCTCAACGACCTCTTTGACCTCTATCTGCCGCGTACCAGTACCACCCGATGGTTCATCGCCCTGCTCATCATCACCTGTTTCACTACTCCCCATGTTGCCATCCTGATTCTCCTCCTTCTCTGCCTTCCCACATCCTCTATTTCTACCGAATCCACCATTAAGTCTATCCTCACCTATCTCATTCCCATCGCCATCTTCTCCTTGGCCCGACGGCTGTGTGCCGCCATTCCCGCCCACATCACCCTTTTCGGCATCCCGGCATCTGTCACCGTCACTACCGTCATCTCCCTCATCCTCTTTATCCTTATCATTGTCCTACTCTACCGCGATGCCCCCAAGGCACGTCTCCCACGTTTCTGGCTCTGTGCCTCGGCCATAGGCTCTGCCTCGGTCTCGGCCATGTGCTACCTTTTTGCACGCCATGAACACGACAATGAAGAATTACCCACCACAGAAAACATTATTTCAAACACAATACAACAGCAATTATGAAAAGATTGGTCCTACTCTGCATGGCGTTCTTTGCCATGTTCACCGTTTCAGCGCAAAACAGTCTGCCTGTCCAGACCTTCCATCTCGACAACGGCCTTAAAGTAATTCTTTGCGAAGAACACAGCCAGCCTAAAATCTATGGCTGCGTAGTGGTTCATGCCGGTAGTAAAAACGAAAACCCTAACGCCACAGGTGTAGCCCACTACTTCGAACACATCATGTTTAAGGGCACCGACCGCATCGGCACCACCAACTGGGCTGCAGAAAAAACCTACCTCGACAGCATCAGCCAAGCCTACGACCGGCTGCAAGCCGCCTCGAACGATAAAGAACGTCACGACATACAGCTCGAAATCAACCGCCTTAGCATCGCCGCCTCGCAATACGCCATCCCCAACGAGGTCGACGCCATCCTCCAGAACATGGGCTGCACAGGCCTCAATGCCGGCACCTCCTACGACTACACCATCTACTACAACACCCTTCCCTCCAACCAGCTCACCAACTGGATGGATGTGTATGTAGAGCGTTTCCGCAACCCCGTCTTCCGACTCTTCCAAAGCGAACTCGAAACCATCTACGAGGAGAAGAACCGTAGCGACAACAAGATTGCACAGAAATTCGCCCGGAATGTTCTTACCGAATCCTACGGCGACCATCCCTACAGCCGCCCAGTCATAGGCCTTGCCAAGCACCTCAAAAACCCGCAACCTTCCGAGATGCAGAAATTCTTTGACACCTACTATGTGGCCAACAACATGACCCTCATCCTCGTGGGAGACTTCAAATCCAAAGAGGCCAAACAACTCATCCGCGACAAATTCAGCGTGTGGCGCAGCGGCAAACTGCCCGAAGAACCCACCTACCAGCTTCCCGACTTCGCTACGCAGAAAATCCGCAAAGTCCGTCAAACACCCATCAAAATGGGTATGATGATTTTCCCTGGCGTACCTAAGAACCACCCCGACAAACTGGCCCTCGACATGCTCAGCCAAATCCTTGGCGGCAACACCGGCCTTCTTACCGAAGCCGCCACCGAAGGCCGTTTCCTCATGGCTTTAAACCTCGACGTATCGCTCAACGATGCCGGCACCAACACCATACTTTATATTCCAAACCTCCTTTTCCAGAGCCACGCCAAAGCTGAAGAAGCCATCTGGGACTGCATCGACAGCATCAAGCAAGGGCGTTTCAGCGACGAAATCATCGAAGGCATCAAAGCCCAATCACACGTCAGCCGCCAACGACAACTCGAAGGACTGAACGAAATTTCATCCCTACTTCTCTCACTCGAAACCGAAGGCAGCAGCTACGAACAATGGCTCAACGACGGCAAACGCTGGACTGCCCTCACCCGCGAAGACATCATAGCCGTGGCCAACAAGTACTTCAACCGCGACCACTGCACCCTTGTGCGTTCCAAAATGGGCTTCCCCTCCGGCGAACCTGCCGTCAAACCCGACTGGGAACACCTCGAACCCGCCAACAAAGACGCTTCCTCGCCTTTCGCCAAGATGATTGCCGCCAACCAGCCCGACCCCATCCGTCCGCAAGTCATCGACTTCAAAAAAGATGTCAACATCCAACCCATCAACTCCCACTACAACCTCTACAGCACCCAGAACCCCTTCAACGACATCTTCGAACTGGAAATCACCTACAACTACGGCACCCTCGACAACCCCGACATCAACCGCGCCATCAGCTATATGGAACTGCTCGGAGCCGACAGCCTCAAATACCAGCAACTCCAGCAGCAGGTCAACCTCTACGGTGCTTCATTCTCACTTTACAGCGGACCCGACAACACAACCCTGTACATTAGTGGACTCGAGAGCAACCTCGACAGCATTCTCTCCCTCTGCCAACGCTGGCTCTACCATCCCCTCCACGACAAACGGCAGCTCGACAAACTCCTCGACGGATTAAAAGCTGACAAGAAATCCTCCAAAAACGACGCCGACAGCTGGTTCAACGCCCTTGAAGACTACGTCACACTCGGCGACCAATCCGCCTACCTGCGGCAAACACCCTACACTGAATGGGGCAAACGCACCGGAGAGGAACTCCACGCCGAAGTCCTGCAAATCCTCACCCGCAACGGCCATGTCACCTTCTCGGGCAACACCGACCCCTCAACCCTTGCCGACAAACTGCAGCAATACAAACTTGTCTGCGACTCACTTAACACCCCTGGCGGTACGCCGGTCACCGACATGCCCCGCCGTGCATACAAAGAAAAACAATACACCACACCCCAGCTCTTCTACTCCACCAACAAGAAATTCCTCCAGTCAAAAATCGGCATCTACGTCCCCAGCACCTACTTAGACACCAACATGTACACCCCCGACGGCTCACCCTGCGACCGTGTGGCCTCGGCACTCTTCGACGAATACTTCGGCAACGGCATGAACAGCGTCATGTTCCAGGAAATACGTGAATTCCGCTCCCTTGGCTACAGCACCTACGCCTACTTCGACGCCACCCTCCTCCGCCACAACCCAGCCCACACCTACGCCTTCCTCGGCACCCAGTGCGACAAGACACTGGAAGGAGTTGAAGCCATCCGCGATCTCCTCGTCACCCTCCCCGAACGTCCCGAAAAGCTCCAGCCTGCCATCCAGCAACTCGTCAGCACACAAAACAGCAACTACAAAACCTTCCGCCAAATCCCCGGCACCGTGCAGACCTGGGTTGAAAACCTCGGCTGGCAGCGAGACCACCGTGCTGAAATGACCGAACAAATCTCACGCCTCACCATGGACGACCTCCGTGCCTTCCACAACAAATACATCAAAAACCGCCCGCTCATAGTCGTCATCTCCGGCAACGCCAAGAAGTTCGACCCCAAAGCCGTCGCCAACCTCCTCGGCCCCAACGTCAAACCCATCCAAGTCGACTTCGACCAACTGTTCCGCTTCTAACGCAGGGTGCACCCCATCCTCCCCGCTTCATAGAAAGCAATAAACAAAAAGTGATTGGTGAAAAGACGATTCCCCGTCCAACCACCAATCACTTCTTTTTATGAAAAAAGCATGAAGAAGGAAAAATGACTATCGAGTCAAATTATCGCATTAACAAGAAAAAAGACTAACGAATTTACGAATTAACACATTAACGAATTAAAAATAATGAGTTAACACATTAACGAATTAAAATAACGAATTAAAGGAGTCAAAAGACTAACGAATTAACGAGTTAACACATTAACACATTATTAGATTCACCCTTCATCTCCTGTAGCTTTGCACAAATAAAATGCAATACTGCCATTAATCAAATGTAACATAACAGTCATAAGATCGAAACAAGGACGTTTCCACAACCCTGCCAGCGACAACAAACACCCATCCAACCAAGGCACAATTTTTCATCCAATTGAAAAAAAAAGCGTATCTTTGCACAATCAAAACCCAACATGGGCAAAACATAAAAGAAACATATAACAACAAACATATTAACAACTAAAAAAAGGACAAACAAAAAGAACAAAGAGCTAACGTAAAGAATAATAAATAGATAAAAGGCGTTTTTGCTTTTCAAGTAAAGTCGAAATCTGGACAATTTCGAAATCCCAACGAGAAAGCAGAAATGCTCGCGGTGTTTACCGTGGGCTTTCTCGTTTTGGGATATAGGCAGTCCAGAGCCTCGACTTTAGACAGAAAGTTTCACGGTTTTTTGTTTGTGAGGCTCTGAAAGGCGAAGCGCTAAAACGCTAAGCCTTATGAGCACCAAATTCTTCAACAATATAGAGACGACGCTGATGGACAAGTTCCACGGCATCTCAACATCGATGGACAACTTCGACATCTTCCATGCCGTGGTTGGCTTTTTTCGTTCTTCGGGTTATTTCAAACTGCGTAAGGAACTGGAGCATGTACAGGAAATACACATCCTCGTCGGAATCAATATCGACAATCTTTTCCGTCAGTCGCAGGCTGCAGGTCGAATATTCTTCGGTGACCACGATGCCACACTGGAGCAGTATGCCGAAATCTTTCTACGCGATGTAAAGGAGTCGGAATACGACA
>JAEEGI010005882.1_pt1 | contig 27970 bp, 19 predicted proteins | sample 8958751 | NCBI WGS metagenome assembly JAEEGI01 (sample SAMN16246545, study PRJNA631951) | gut metagenome | biome: gut microbiome; feature: rumen; material: KS-attached | host: Bos | place: Iran: Karaj | collected 2018-10 | reverse complement strand
TCTTGCAACCTTTTGATCGCTCTCGCATGTCTTTTTGTTTGCGGACCAATGTCGGCAGATGAGAAGCAAAAAGTGGATTTTGTGCATCCGCTCCATTGGTTCTCTGGCATGAAGGAGACGAAATTCCAGGTGCTGATCCATGGCGACAACATTGCAGCCATGAACCCAGAAGTCATTGGCACCCAATCTATCGTTATTGATAAGGTGGTGAATGTGCAGAATCCCAACTATCTCATCCTATATTTGGATACTAAAGGCGCTGAACCACAGACTTTCAATATCCGACTGACAGAGGGGAAGAAGAAGTTGGACGTACCTTATCAGCTTAAGCCGAAAGCAAGCTACAACAAACCCTCGTTCTCGAGTGCAGACGTACTTTATCTGCTTATGCCGGACCGTTTTGCCAATGGCAATCCAGATAATGACCAAATCAAAGGCATGAGGGAGACCTTGCTCGATCCCAACGAACCGATGGCGCGACATGGAGGCGACCTCAAGGGAATGACCGACAAGCTTGACTACCTACAACAACTCGGCGTCACCGCTGTATGGCCAACGCCACTGCAGGAGAACGACATGGAGACTGAGTCCTATCATGGATATGCCATCACCGACTACTATCACATCGACCCGCGGTTCGGTTCCAACGAAGATTATAAACACTATGTTGAGGAAGCGCATAAACGTGGAATCATAGTTGTTATGGACTTGGTTTTCAATCACTGCGGAAGTTTTAATCAACTGTTTGTTGACCTGCCTCAGGATGATTGGTTCAACTTCAAATCCAAGTATGTGCAGAGCAGTTACCGCACTGGGGCTGTGCGTGATGTCAATGCCGCTGAGTTCGACAAAAAACGCACCACCGACGGATGGTTCGTCAAGACTATGCCCGACTGGAACCAACGCAACCCGCTGGTGAGAGACTATCTCATCCAGACCAGCATCTGGTGGATTGAATATGCAGGAATCGACGGAATCAGACAGGATACCTATCCTTATAACGACTTCGATGCCATGGTGCGCTGGTGTGAGCGGATCGAACAGGAATATCCGGGATTCAACATCGTGGGGGAGGCATGGATCAACAACAATGTGGGCGTATCTTTCTGGCAGAAGGACAGCAAACTGGCTGCGCCGATGAATTCGAAACTGCCCACTGTCATGGATTTCCCGCTCATGAGCCTGCTCAATTATGTGTGCGACCAGACCACTGACGAGTGGGACAACGGTTTCGCCAAGCTCTACGAATACCTGTCACAGGACGGGGTTTATGCAGATACTAATCACCTGCTCACCTTCCTCGACAACCACGACACCGACCGTTTCCAGAAGAATGAGGTAATGGCAAAGGACACCACGCGCTACAAGCAGGCACTCACTCTGCTCCTCACCCTCAGGGGAATACCGCAACTCTATTATGGAGACGAAATCGGGATGGCGGCCAATAAGTCAAAAGGCGACGGAGCACTCAGGCAGAATTTCCCCGGCGGATGGAATGGTGACAAGAACAACGCTTTCACCAGTCAGGGAAGGACAGAACTCCAGAGTTGGTATTTCAATTTCACAAGCAATATCCTCAACTGGAGAAAGCAGGCGACAGCGGTCCACAGCGGAAAACTCACGCATTTCCACGTCAGAAACGGAGTCTATGTCTATGCAAGGCATGACAGCAAACAAACCGTCACCATCATGCTTAACGGTACCAACGAAGAGAAAACCCTGAAGCTGGAGCCGTATGCTGAAGTCCTGCCAAGCAAGAAGGCGGTGGATGTGCTCACACACACTGAGGTCACACTCAACGATTCCATCGTTTTGCAACCTAAGGAGGTGCTTTTACTCGATTTTGACTAAAAAAATAGCCTCTTACTTGAAATTTTACCCTTTTTTTATGGTTTAATAAATTTAAAATGTATATTTGCATCGTGCATCTTAGATGATTTCTATGAAAAAGACTTGTTTACTAACCATCGTCATCTCTGTGCTCTCCTTATTAGCTCATGCGCAGACCCTGAAGTCGCCCGACGGACGATTCCAACTTAATGTCTCTGTCGGACAGCAGGGAAGGCCCGTTTATGAACTATCCTTCGATGGCAAGCCGGTCATTCTACAGAGTGGTCTCGGATTGGAACTGAAAAAAGAGGTGGAAGGAAAGCAGGAGACTTTCGACAACACCAAGCATACAGACGCGTCAACTATTGATGAGAAAGCGGACCTCATGTATGGATTTCAAATTAAGAGTACCAAAACTGACACTTTCGATGAGACCTGGAAGACAGTGTGGGGTGAGGAGGATGAAATCCGAAACCACTACAACGAGTTGCTCGTATCATTCTATCAGCCGAAGAACGACAGGACCATGGACATTCGGTTCCGGCTCTTCAACGATGGATTGGCATTCAGATATGAGTTCCCTGACCAGAAAAACCTCACTTACTTCATCATCAAGGAGGAACATACCCAATTTGCTTTGACTGGAGATCATACGGCTTGGTGGATTCCTGGAGATTTCGACACGCAGGAATATTCATACACCATGTCCAGGCTCTCCCAAATCAGGGGGAAGATGAAAGATGCCATCACGCCGAACTCATCACAGACACCGGCGGGACCGACTTGCGTGCAGACGGCGCTCATGATGAAATCCGACGACGGACTCTACATCAACATTCATGAGGCGGCGTGTGTAGATTACGCAACCATGCACCTCAACTACGACGAGGCCACAAGCACATTAGAATCGCTACTCACGCCTGACGCCATCGGCGACAAGGGATATATTCAGACGCCTTTCAACTCGCCGTGGAGGACGGTCATCGTAGGACATGCCGGAACTGACATCCTTGCATCGCGAATGACGCTCAATCTCAATGAGCCGTGCAAAATTGAGGATACTTCCTGGATCAAGCCGGTGAAATACATCGGGGTGTGGTGGGACATGATCACCAACCGTTCACATTGGTCTTACACCGATGAGTTCGCTTCAGTGAAGCTGGGACAGACCGACTACACCAAGGCAAAACCATCAGGTCGCCATGCAGCCAACACCGCAAACGTGAAGCACTATATCGATTTCGCCGCACAGCATGGATTCGATGCCGTCCTCGTGGAGGGATGGAACCAAGGTTGGGAAGATTGGTTCGGACACGAGAAGGACTTTGTGTTCGACTTCGTCTCTCCTTATCCTGACTTCGATGTAGCTGCCATCCGCGATTATGCCAAGGCAAAAGGGGTGAAGATGATCATGCATCATGAGACCTCATCATCTGTACGCAATTATGAGCGCCATCTCGACCAGGCATACCAGTTCATGGTCGATAATGGCTATCCGGCTGTCAAGAGCGGATATGTGGGAAACATCGTGCCGCACGGAGAACACCACTACAGCCAGTGGATCAACAACCACTACCTCTATTGCGTGAAAAAAGCGGCTGACTACCATATCATGGTCAATGCGCATGAGGCGGTAAGGCCTACAGGGCTGTGTCGAACTTACCCGAACCTCATCGGAAACGAGAGTGCACGGGGAACGGAATACGAGGCGTTCGGAGGAAACAACGTGGACCATACCACCATACTCCCGTTCACCCGACTCATCGGAGGACCGATGGACTACACACCGGGAATCTTTGAGATGGACATCTCCAAGATGAGTCCCGACAACTCTTCAAAGGTAAGAACCACCTTGGCCCGACAGCTGGCACTCTACGTCACACTCTACAGCCCGCTCCAGATGGCGGCGGATGTGCCGGAAAACTATGAGCGGTTCATGGATGCCTTCCAATTTATTAAAGATGTGCCGGTGGATTGGAAACGGACGGTCTATCTTGAGGCGGAGCCGGGCGACTACGTCACTATTGCCCGAAAAGACAAGAATTCCGAAAACTGGTTTGTGGGATCCACTGTGGATGAGAACGGACACACCACCCAACTGACCTTCAATTTTCTTGATAAAGACGCCTCATACGAGGCTACCATCTATCAGGATGCCGAAAATGCGCATTGGCAGGACAATCCACAAGCCTATAAAATCTATAAGAAAAAGGTGGATTCTAAAACCAAGCTGAAAATCAAGTCGGCTCCAGGAGGAGGGTTCGCCATCAAACTGACAAAAATCTGACAACTGAGCACTGAAGGCCAGGATTAGCGACTGGCAACAAGGGGATCCCCTTGTTATATGTGCGGCATGCCGCACATATATGATTCTACTAATTCAGTAATACTTGCAGATGATAGATTGATTGAAATATAAATATTTTTTTCGATTATTGAGACAACTAATTATAATTACTAACTGATTTTTAAACCTTAAGTACAAAAACATGAACGAAAAGCATTACTTTAGGTTTCTACTGACGCTGTTGGTGGGAATCTTCGTTTCAGTGGACGTGCTCGCCCAAGACATCACGGTCAAGGGTAACGTCAAGGACACTTATGGTGAGCCAATCATTCTCGGTGCGGTACAGGTGAAGGGAACTTCCAAGGGATGTACCACCGATTATGATGGTAATTTCACCCTCAACGTGCCGCGTGGGGCAACGCTTGTTTTCTCCTATGTGGGCTTTCGCACACAGGAGTTACCTGCTCAGCCAACTATGACTGTAGTCCTCGAAGAGGATACAAAGATGCTCGAGGAGGCTGTGGTCATTGGTTATGCCACAGTGAAGAAGAACGACCTCACTGGTTCGGTCATCGCCATCAGACCGGATGAGATGAACCATGGCCTGCAGACCAATCCGCAAGACATGATTCAAGGTAAAATCGCCGGTGTGAGCGTCATTCCTGGTGACGGTACACCTGGTGGAAGCGCCACTATCCGCATCCGTGGTGGTTCATCACTCAATGCATCCAACGACCCACTCATCGTGATCGATGGACTCGCACTCGACGGATATGGTGCTAATGAGGGCTCTGGAAACGCACTTTCCATGATCAACCCTGCAGACATCGAGAGCTTCACCGTGCTCAAGGACGCTTCTGCAACCGCCATCTATGGTAGCAGGGCTTCAAACGGTGTGATCATCATCACCACGAAGAAAGGTCTGGCCAACTCAAAACCGAGAATTTCCTACAACGGAAATGTCAGCTTCTCTTTCAACACGAAGAAGCTGGATGTGCTCAGTTCGGCCGACTACAGGAAATTCACTCAGAAAATCTTTGGATATGAGGGAAATGACGAGGGATGGCAGTCATCGAGTCAATATGCCAACCTCGGATACTATGATGCCGATGGCAACCACCTGTTCGCCAATACCGACTGGCAGGATGAAATCTATCGCACGGGTGTCAACACCGACCATAACATCACCGTGTCGGGAGGTATCAAGAATATGCCGTATCGTGTTTCATTTGGCTACACTCATCAGGACGGTACGCTCAAGTCATCCAACTTCAACCGTTACACGGCAAGTGTGAACCTCTCTCCAACTTTGTTTGACGATCACCTCAAGGTGAACTTCAATGCGAAACTCATGTTCTCCAGGAACTCATTCGCCAACACAAGCGCTGTGGGAAAAGCGCTATATGCCGACCCTACGAAGCCGATTTATGACCCAACTGACGCATCGGCAGAATACGGAGGTTTCTGGCAGTGGCCTACAACAGCCGACTTCGGAGATGCCACATGGACACACTCTTATTCCGGACTCAATGCCGACAACCCTGTGGCTGCACTCCGCAACCAACGCAATATCGGTAAGAGCCGAGACATCCTCGGAAACATCGAGCTGGACTATAAAATCCATGGTTTTGAGGACCTCCATATCCATCTCAACGGAGGTATGGACTACGGACATGGACATTCTGACAAGACGGTCAAGCCTTACGACTACTCAAACAACATCTATTATGGAAGCTGTGGATGGAATGAGAAGGATAAGTATAACCTCTCACTCTCACTCTATGCGCAGTACCTCAAGGAAATCAACGAGATCCACAACATCGACGTCATGGCAGGTTATGAGTGGCAGCATTTCCACATCAAGACCGACTGGGATTACCCACAGTATTATCCGTCAACTCACCTGACGCATCCGGGAGAGCTGGTCAATCCTGACTATTACGAAACCAAAAACTCACTCTACAAATCAGAGAACTACCTCGTCAGCTGGTTCGGACGTGTGAACTACGGGCTGCTCAACAGATACCTCTTCACCTTCACGCTCCGTAACGACGGTTCGTCACGATTCTCCAAAGACAACAGATGGGGACTCTTCCCTTCGGCTGCATTCGCTTGGAAAATCAATGAGGAGGCATTCCTCAAGGACAACGACATCGTTTCTGACGCTAAACTCCGACTGGGATGGGGTATCACCGGACAGCAGGAAGGTATCGGTGATTACATGTATATCCCGAACTTCACTGTCAACAACGCAGGTGCATACTATCCTGTTGTGGGAACGGGTGTTACTTACCGACCTGAAGGCTACAACCCTGATCTCACTTGGGAAAAGACCACAACCACCAACATCGGTGTCGACCTCGGTTTCGTCAACAACCGTTTCGTGGCAAGCTTCGACTATTATTACAGAAAGACCAAGGACTTGCTCAACACTGTGGCTGTGGCGGCTGGTACCAACTTCTCAACCCGTATCATGAGCAACATTGGCTCGCTACACAACACCGGTTTTGAGGCACAGCTCACCTACCGTGTCATCCAGACTAAAGACTGGAGATGGGAACTTGGCTACAACCTCACTTGGAACAAGAACGAAATCGACCATCTTGTCTCTACAGATGGAAAACCTATAGGAAACGCATTCGCAACTGTCGGTGGTGGTGGAGCTGGTGCTGTCAAAGCCTTTGCTGAGGGACACCCGGCAAGCGCTTTCTGGGTTTACCAGCAGGTTTATGACCAGAACGGACAGCCTATCGAGGGAGAGTTCGTTGACCGCGATGGCAACGGTGTGCTCAATGAGAACGACAAATATTTCTACAAGAAAGCTGATCCGGATGTCACCATGGGTATCTCATCCAAACTCATCTATAAGAAATGGGACTTCAGCTTCTCACTCCGCGCAAGCCTCAACAACTACATGTACAACTCCATCGAGGCCAATGACCGAGCCAACGTGTCGCCGTCATACGTCTATAGCAACAACACATGGCACAACGTTCTCAAATACCAGCTCGACAAGAACTGGCAATACATGAGCAACATCGACTCGCAGTCTGACTACTTCATTCAGAATGCCTCTTTCCTCAAGTGCGACAACATCACTCTCGGATATTCTTTCGACAAAATCGGTAAGTGGAATATCAACGGAAGAGCTTATGCTACGGCACAGAACGTGTTCACCATCACCAACTATAAAGGCATCGACCCTGAAATCAGCGGTGGATACGACGGAGCCATTTATCCGCGTCCGTTCACGGCCATTCTCGGACTCAGCCTTAATCTCTGATGAGCTACGTGCGATAAATGTTTAATTTTAAATTAAGAATCATTATGAAATTCAATATTAAAAAATCTTTATTGGCGCTCTCAGCAGGGGTGGTGGCGTTTGGAGGGGCTCTCGTCTCTTGTACTGGCGACCTCGATGTCGATCCAATCAACCCGCAGACCACTCAGAAACTGGACAAGGATGCGCTGTTTAATAAAATCTATGCGTCTTTCGCTCTCACCGGGCAGACCGGTGGGTCGGGGTCTGCCGATATTCCTTCCGAAATCTTCGCAAATGAGGGTATGTCGGGATTCTACCGCATGGCTTGGTCGCTCAATGAATTCACGTCCGATGAGGCTGGATGGGTTTGGTCCGACCCGGGTGTGCCGGAACTCCTCCACCACGGATTCTCTTCGAGCAACCAGTACTCATACGCCATGTACTACAGGCTCTATTTCACCATCACACTCTGCAACTCTTATCTCGCCAATGCCGACGACCCTGTCAAGACGGCGGAGGTGAGACTCATCAGAGCGCTCAACTATATGTATGTGCTTGATCTCTTTGGAGCTGGTCCGATGTCAACGGCAATATCTGCCGACCTTGCACCATACTACGACAGAACCCAGCTCTTCCAGTTCTGTGAGTCGGAGCTCCTGGCTGCAATGAACGACCTTATGGATGAGGGACAGAACACCTACGGACGTGTAGATAAGGCGGCTGCCAACCTCCTGCTTGCAAGGCTCTACCTCAACGCGCAAGTCTATACAGGCGAACCAAGATGGCAGGATGCCATGACCTACGCAGAGAAGGTCATCAACAGCTCTTACTATCATCTCAACAACCAGAAGACCGCGCAATACTCTGCTTATCAGATGCTCTTCCTTGCTGACAACAACGAGAATGGAGCCCAGTACGAGATGGTGTTCCCAGTACTGCTCGATGGCATTCAGACACAGAGCTATGATGCTTCTAACTTCCTCGTTTTCTCCAACTACGGAGAGAAGGAAAGCAATGCCGCTCCGTCGGGTACAAACAACAGCTGGGGTAAGTGCGCACGCGTGAAAGGTAAGCTCGTGGAGAAGTTCTTCGGAAACGAGGAGGCACCTCAGACGGAAGACCTCGCTGTCATGACCAGAGCTGCCAATGACGACAGGGCACTCTTCTACAGCATGGGATACACTCAGTATATCACGACTGAGGCTGCGGATGAGGGTTTCACTTGCTTGAAATTCCGTAATGTAAGGTCGGATGGAAAAGCGGCAAGCGCCATCAACTTTGTTGACACCGACCTTCCGCTTCTCCGTGTGGCGGAGGCTTACCTCACCTATGCTGAGGCTTCTATCAGACTCAACGGACAGAATGCCACGGCTACCAAGTACATCAACGAACTGCGCAAACGTGCCAATGCAGAGCAAATTCCTTCTTGCACTATAGAAGACGTGTTCGATGAGTGGTCAAGGGAATTCTGGTTCGAAGGTAGAAGAAGAATGGACCTCGTGCGCTATGGACGTTTCGGAGGACAGTCGGACTATAGATGGGAGTTCATGAACAACGTGCCGGATGGCGGAGCCTTCTCTTCCAACTATAATGTCTATGGACTTCCGTCAACCGACCTCGACACGAACACCAACCTCAAGCAGAACCCGGGTTATTGATCTGGGATAATCATCACATTCACATTATTTTGTTTAAGCATTTATAAACAGCAAGATTATGAATATTAAAAATATTTTATATGCCACGATGATCGGGGCTGCATGCGCCGGATTCACTGCCTGTGATGATGACAACGGCTCTAACCCCACATTGACGGTGCCGGAATCTTTCCTCCTCAACACACCGGTTTTTTCAGAGAACCCGATTGACCTCGAGGAGACATCAGATTCAATCGCGCTCTATTGGAGCCAACCAAACTATGGTGGATTCCCAGCAGTGACTACTTATAACGTGCAGTATGCACTCAGTGATAATTTCGATGAGCTGATTCAACGTCAGGAAGAGAACGAAGAATTTGTGGGCGTCATTCAGATGGATGAGCCGCTCAATGTGTGCAACACGGCATTCGCACCAAGTGATTTCAACCGAAACCTCATCAAGCTGGCTGGAGTTTCATCGGTCGATGAGCTGCCGGAAGAGATGGATGTGTTCTTCAGAATTGTGGCGAAGACCTATTCAACCGAACCTATCTACTCCAACATCGTGAAAATCAAGGTACAGCCATTCTTCCAGGCTTTGCAGGCTGCCGACCCTGTGCTCTGGTACCTCACTGGTAATGCCATCGGAGATGGTTCTTGGAATTCTGACCATCAGTTCGGATGCGTGCCGATGTATTTCTCTCCAAATGAGACGTATAATGAGCTGGATGGAACTGGAAACATCGTTTGGGCTGGTTACCTCGTTCCTGACGGATTCAAGTTCCGTGGTTCTACCACCGACAGTTGGGCTACACAAATCGGACAGGGTGATGCATTCGGTGAATACAAACTCAACGATGGCGGATCTGCAAATATCTCTGTGCCGGAAGCAGGTGTTTATTTCGTCAAACTCAACACACAGACCCATGTGCCGGATATCACACTCTACGAAGGAAGATGGCAAACATTCCAAAGCATTTCTGTTTCTGGAACATTCAACGAATGGGCAGACACAGAGATGGAGCCGGTGAACACAGCTGCTGCTGAAAACCACGACTGGTACCTCAACATCGACCTCAAAGCGGGAGATGAAATCAAATTCAAGCAAACTGGAACATGGGACTTCAACTGGGGATGGGGAAATCTCATCAATCTCTCGGCAGGATATTATGGAATCGGTGCACAGAATGGTGGAAACTTCTATATCTCTGAAGATGGAAACTACGACATCTACTTCAACGATCTTCTTGGTATGTTCAGATTTGTTAGATTATAAAAACCATGACTGAAGGATGGAATGGAAGGGGGCAAATCCCATGTGGATGCAGAAACTTCCATTCCAATCCTAAGTCAACAAATTATTTCGACATTATGTTAAGGAAATTATTATATTGCGGTGCCATCGTTGCGCTTCTGGCCTCTTGTAATGAGGACTTCGACGATTGGGCACAACCTCAGACCAATGAACAGCAGGAGGCCATGAACATCGTTGCCACTGCGCTCAACGAAAATCTGACCGTCAATCTCGCTGAAGCTGAGGAATACATCAAAATCACGGACATCGATATCGATGCGCCGGAAGGATTCACGCTCGACAAGCTCGTGGCTTATGTGCTCTTCGAGGCGGAAGAGGAAGGAGCTCAAGGAGAGATGGTTCCTATAGAAATTACATCTACAGGAACAGTGGCAAAAGAGCAGCTGCAGAGCATCATCACCAATCATTACGGAAAACGTCCGGATGAGAGGGAGGCCAAGATGGTCATCTATGCCAAGATGAAAGCACCGGCTGGAACCACTACCGTGAACTCCAACCAGGTGGTGGTCAATCTGAAGGTCACTCCAGAGGCTCCGGTCATCGACTCGGCTTACTACCTCGTGGGCGACATGCTCTCATGGGGGGCTGACAACATGCTCCAGTTCAACCACAGCGATGCGGATGTCTATGAAGATCCTGTGTTCACAGTGATTGTCACAACCACTGCTGAGAACCAGTACTGGAAAATCATTCCGCAGTCGAATGTAGATGGAGATTTCTGGAGTAACCCAGGAGTGGTCGGACCGGCAATCGACGGTGATGCCAGCACAGAGGGCACACTCGTCAATCAAGACGCTCAGGCTGGAAAAATCGAACAGCCGGGCAAATACCGCATCACCATCAACATGATGGACTATACCTACAAAATTGAGCAAATCCTGTTTGAGGACTTCGTTTACTTCATTGGAGCTACCGACGGATGGAAGGCTTCGGAGCAAAGACTGAAACTTCAGAACGAGGAAGGACTTTACACGGGATATGTGTATTGCGCTGACCCTAATGGATGGGGCAACTGCTTCAAGTTCCAGCGTGTGCCAGGGTCTTGGGACAATGAAATCAACAGTGGTACTTTCACCATAATTGATGGCGATTTCGGATATCATGACGGTGACTCCAACATCCAGGCCAATGCGGGAGAGGGTGTGTACTATGTGCAGCTCGACCTTGGTAACCTCACTCTCAGCGCTACTAAAGTAAATCTCATGGGCATCATCGGCGACTTCAACTCATGGGGTGGAGATGTCGAGATGACTTGGAACCCAAGTGAGTATTGCTTTGAGGCTTCAAGACTCAGCATTGCTGAATGTGCATGGAAATTCCGCGTGAACGGCGGATGGGGCATCAACCTTGGAGGTGACGTCACTGACCTCGTGCATGATGGTGGAAATATTTTCTCAAGTGCGGAAATCGTCAGACTTTATCCAACTCGAAGGGATAACGACAATATTTATGCCCAAGTTTCTTATTGATAAGTAATTGAATAAATGAAAGGGGAGGCGGCATTCGGCCTGCCTCCCCTTTTACTCCTTAACTCTTAACTGAAGAGTGATTATGAAAAAGACTTTTTTTATCTTCCTGCTCATCTTGCAGTCCACATGCTTCATCTCTTGTTCCAAAGCGCAAGGATGGCCTGAACAATACGGAGGCGTGGTTCTCCAGGGATTCTACTGGGACAGCTTCTCTGCTTCGAAGTGGACTAAACTCAAGAGTCAGGCCGACGAACTCGCTGAATATTTCAACCTCGTTTGGATTCCTCAGTCGGGATACTGCGGAGATGGCAATTCCATGGGGTATATGCCACTCTACTACTTCAATCAGAACAGCTCATTCGGTACGGAGAATGAACTCAGGAGCATGATCGCCACCTTCAAGGAAAAAGGTCTGGGTACCATTGCCGATGTGGTTATCAATCATAGGGCTAACGTCTCGAACTGGGTTGATTTCCCGAAAGAAACCTATAAGGGTGAGACCTATCAGATGGTATCTACAGACATCTGCAAGGACGACGACGGAGGAGCGTGCCTCAAGTGGGCTACAGCCAATGGCTACCAACTCTCTGCCAATAATGACTCTGGCGAAGGATGGAGTGGGGGACGCGACATCGACCATAAGTCCGAAAACGTCAATACATGCGTGAAGGCTTATCTCGATTTTCTGCTCAACGACCTCGGATATGCAGGATTCAGATATGATATGGTTAAAGGTTACAGCAGTTCGTTCACGGCAGATTACAACAATACGGCAAAACCGCAGTTCTCCGTGGGTGAGTGCTGGGATGGAACCACCACCATCAAAAACTGGATTAACGGAACGAAAGTGGATGGGAAACCTACTTCCGCGGCATTTGACTTCCAGTTCAGATACCGCGTCAGGGATGCTGTCAATGCCAAGAATTGGACAAAACTCACAGCCAGCTCTGAACAGGCTGCGGGAAAACCGCTCGTGTTCGACCAAAATTTCAAAAGATATGCCGTCACGTTCGTAGAAAACCACGACACTGAACGCAGAAACGGAAGCGAACAGGATCCGCTCAAAGCCGACACACTTGCCGCCAACGCGTTCATGATGGCTATGCCGGGCACTCCGTGTGTATTCTTCAAGCATTGGATTGCAGCGAAAGGGGATATCAAGCGGATGATTGCGGCCAGAAAACTCGTGGGAATCCACAATCAGAGTGAATATGAACAAAAAGCCAGCAATACCCAATATTATGCCGTTCAAACCACGGGAACCCAGGGACAGCTCATCTGTGTGGTGGGAAGCAACCCGAAGGGATTTGCCAAGCCTGACGGATTCACTCAAATCATCGAGCGCAATGACTTCATATATTATGTGTCCGACAACCTTGCCTCGCAATGGACTGAGATTGAAAACCGAATAGCTGAAGAGCAGAAAGCTCAGGAAGAGGTGTTCACTCCACACACTGCCACCATCTATGTGAGGGATGAGTTGGGATGGACCAGGATGAACTACTACATCTGGGACAGCAACAACAACACCCAGCTCAATGGTGGATGGCCGGGAAAACAAATCACCGATAAGAAGACGGTCAACGGATATGAATGGTATTACCAAACATTCAACATCGACAAGGCCGAATATTATGTCAATGTCGTTTTTTCAACCAATTCCGGAAGCCCACAGACGGTGGATGTCACTGAAATCAAGGACGATAAGTTCTATGTCATCAAGAGGGATATGAATGGAAGCAAGTACCTCGTGGAGGAAGACACCGAAACCTCGGCCATCAGCATGGTGGAGGACGACGGATTCAACATGGACAACGCTGCCTATTATTCTCTTGACGGAAGGAAGGTGAACCGGCCTGTCAAGGGCATATACATCATCCGTTCCGGCAATAAAGCAAAAACAATTCTCATCAAGTAATTACCACTCATCATGCCTACTATCCCTAACCAGTCTTTCTGGAAACTATTCAATCTCAGTTTTGGATTCTTCGGCGTGCAAATCGCTTACGCGCTCCAGAGTGCCAACATCAGCCGTATTTTCGCCACGCTCGGAGCCGACCCGCATAGTCTCAGCTACTTCTGGATTCTGCCACCGCTCATGGGCATCGTGGTGCAGCCAATCATCGGTTCACTCAGCGACAGGACTTGGAACCGATTCGGACGCCGCGTGCCTTATCTCTTTGTCGGAGCATTGGTGGCGGTGCTGGTCATGTGTCTGCTGCCGAATGCGGGATCCTTCGGCATGGCGGTATCCACTGCCATGATTTTCGGAGTCATCTCCCTCATGCTCCTCGACACCAGCATCAACATGGCCATGCAGCCATTCAAGATGCTCGTGGGCGACAACGTGAATGAGGAGCAGAAAGGATTGGCGTACAGTATTCAGAGTTTTCTCTGCAATGCCGGAAGTCTCGCGGGGTATGTATTCCCGTTCCTCTTCGCGGCCATCGGAATCAGCAATGTGGCACCGGCTGGGGTCATTCCCGATTCGGTCATCTATTCCTTCTATGTGGGAGCCGCGATTCTCATTCTTTGCGTTATCTACACAACATTCAAGGTTCGCGAATACCCTCCACAGGAATATGAACTTTATCATCCAACATCTCGTGATGGAGAAGAGAAGAAGGAAAGCGGAAATATGTTCGTTCTGCTCAAAAACGCTCCATCGCAGTTCTGGACAGTCGGACTTGTGCAGTTCTTCTGCTGGGCGGCGTTTATGTATATGTGGACCTACACCAACGGAACTGTGGCGCATCAGGCTTTCGATGCTCCGACCATGGAAAAGGTGGTGGATGGAGTGACGGCTGTCGTGCTCAACACGGAGTCACAGCAGTATCAGGATGCAGGCGACTGGGTCGGAATCCTTTTTGCCGTTCAGGCGGTGGGTTCTGTCATCTGGGCGGTCGTCATTCCGTTCTTCAAGAACAGGAAGTTTATCTATGCACTCAGTCTCGTGTTGGGAGGTGTGGGATTTATTTCCATCAATTTCATGCACGACAAGTATTTGCTCTTCATCAGCTATCTCCTCATTGGATGTGCATGGGCTGCCATGCTCGCACTTCCGTTCACGATTCTCACCAACGCACTCAAGGGAGGACATATCGGGACCTACCTCGGACTTTTCAACGGAACAATCTGCATACCCCAGATTGTCGCAGCTTCGCTTGGAGGTACCATCCTCTCTCTTTTCACCACGCAGGGACAGTTGCCGCCTGAAGTCAATATGCTCGTGCTCGCAGGTGTTCTTCTCTTCTGTGGTGCTGCGGCAGTATTCGTCATCAAGGAGAAATAAACTACCGATGACAATGATGAAAATCGTGTAATTATAAATAAGCATACACAAAAAGAAAGAGCGTGCAGGTTATCCTGTACGCTCTTTTGTTTTATGATATTGGTGATAGTGAGATTAGAATTCTGCCGTTTTCGGAGTTCTTGGGAATGGAATCACGTCGCGGATGTTCTGCATGCCTGTCACGAACAAGATCAGTCGCTCGAAGCCAAGACCGAATCCTGCATGTGGGCAGCTGCCGAACTTACGGGTGTCCAGATACCACCACATATCTTTCATTGGGATGTTGCGCACCTCAATCTCATGCATCAGTTTGTCGTAGTTCTCCTCACGCACTGAACCACCGATAATCTCACCAATCTGAGGGAAAAGCACATCGGTGCCTTGCATCGTCTTGCCGTCCTCGTTCGTCTTCATGTAGAACGCTTTGATCTCACGAGGATAGTCTGTCATGATTACCGGTTTCTTGAAATGCTCTTCCACCAGATAACGCTCATGCTCGCTGGCAAGGTCGCCACCCCAGGAAATTGGGAACTCAAACTTCTTTCCGCCTGCGATGGCATCTTCCAAAATCTTGATTCCTTCAGTGTAGGTCAGGCGCACAAAATCTGTGCTCACCACGGATTGCAGACGCTCAATCAACGTCTTGTCAATCATCTTGTTAAGGAATGCAAGGTCGTCCTGGCAGTTGTCGAGGGCCCACTGAACACAGTATTTGATGAACTCTTCCTCAAGGTCCATCAGCTCGTCCTTGTCAATAAACGCAACCTCTGGCTCAATCATCCAAAACTCTGCCAAGTGGCGTGGAGTGTTGGAGTTTTCTGCGCGGAAAGTTGGACCGAAGGTGTAGATCTGACCCAGGGCAGTGGCACCGAGCTCACCCTCAAGCTGGCCAGAGACGGTCAGAGAGGTCATCTTGCCGAAGAAGTCGTCGTCATAGATGATGGAGCCGTTTTCGTCTTTCTTCAAATCGTAGAGGTTCTTCGTCGTCACCTGGAACATCTCACCGGCACCTTCGCAGTCGGAAGCGGTGATGATTGGGGTGTTGAAATAGAAGAAACCACGGTCGTGGAAAAATTTGTGAATGGCGATGGCCATGTTGTGGCGGATACGCATCACGGCACCGAAGGTGTTGGTACGCAGACGCATGTGGGCATGCTGACGCATATATTCAAAGCTCTGGCCTTTCTTCTGCATCGGATAGTCGGATGGGCAAGCACCGAGCAATTCAATTTCCTTGGCTTGAATCTCAACGTTCTGACCGGAACCGATACTCTGAACGAGCTCACCGTTCACACTCAGACATGCGCCTGTGGTGATCTGCTTCAGCATCTCTTCGTCAAACTTGGTCACGTCAGCCACAATCTGAACGTTGTTGATGGTTGAACCGTCATTTAATGCAATGAAATTCACGGCCTTGCTGCCACGCTTTGTTCTTACCCAACCTTTTACATTCACTGTTGCGCCATAATCCTCACGGCGCAACACATCTATAATCTTTGTTCGTTTAATAGATTCCATTTTATCTGATAAATATGAATATCAAATCCCTATTTTTTCTTTTAATTCCTAATTCCTCATTCCTCATTCCTAAACCTGCGTTTAAGCCAAATGAGAAATGCTGAGCTTGCTCAAGCATTTCCATGGCGTAGCAGGTTCGCCGGAGGCAATTCCTAATTCCTAATTCCTAATTCCTAATTCCTAATTATATCATTGAGCCATGTGAAGCATTGCCACCTCTTGTTCGGTCAGGAAGCGCCAGTCGCCACGTTTAAGACCTTTCTTCGTCAGACCAGCGAACATCACGCGGTCAAGCTTCAGAACACGGTAACCCAATGCTTCGAAAATACGGCGGACGATGCGGTTCTTACCTGAATGAATCTCAATGCCAACCTGTTTCTTGTCAGTCTCTGACGCGAAACTAACGGCGTCGGCATGTACCTCTCCGTCTTCAAGAGTGATGCCGTCGGCAATCTTCTGCAAGTCACCGGATGAGCAGTTCTTGTCGAGGAACACATGGTAAATCTTCTGCTTCAGGAATTTTGGATGTGTAAGCTTTGAAGCCAGGTCACCGTCGTTGGTGAACAGAAGCACACCGGTTGTGTTGCGGTCAAGACGACCGACTGGGTAGATGCGCTCTCGGCAGCAGTTCTTCACAAGATCCATCACGGTCTTGCGAGCCTGTGGGTCATCGCTGGTGGTCACATAGTCCTTTGGCTTGTTCAGAAGAACATACACTTTCTTCTCAAGCGACACAAGTTGGTCGTGGAAGTGTACGGTGTCTGTGCGCTGTACTTTTGTACCCAATTCAGTCACAACCTCACCATTCACCTTCACAACTCCTGCCTGGATGAACTGGTCTGCCTCACGACGGGAGCATACACCGGCATTGGCCAGGTATTTGTTCAGACGGATTGGAGCGTTCGGATCTTCCAGATACTCTTTGTATTCAATGCGCTTTTTCATCGAATATTTTGCATTCGGATCGTAGTTGCCACGCTGAGGGCGGGAATTGAAACCACCCCTCTGCTGACCACCGCGCTGAGGTCCATAACCGCCGCCACGCTGCTGGCCGTAACCGCCACCACGCTGCTGGCCGTAACCGCCACGCTGCTGGCCGTAACCGCCGCGCTGCTGGCCGTAGCCACCTTGCTGCTGACCATAACCGCCATGCTGCTGGCCGTAACCGCCACGCTGCTGGCCGTAACCGCCACGCTGCTGGCCGTAGCCGCCACGCTGCTGGCCGTAACCGCCACGCTGCTGACCGTAGCCGCCACGTTGCTGGCCATAGCCACCACGTTGCTGGCCACCTTCATAGTTATCATAACCACCGCGGTTGTTGTATTGGGAGTACTGGCTGTTGTAGCCTCCTTGATAGTCACTGCTTGAACGGCCAAATCCTTCCGGACGGAAACCTTGTTCTGAAGGACGGAAACCGCGCTCGCTGTTGTTGAAACGTGGACGACGGTGACGTGGCTGTCCGTTAGAAGAGCCGTAATTGTTTGTGAATCCGTTGTTTTTGTGATTCATGGACTGAAAACCTTCATGGTTCTCCTGATTCTGGTTCTCGGCAGCATTGCTGTTCTGCCATTCATCAAATTCACTCATAAATAATAATTCTGTTAATTTTTTACTTGATTTTGATAATCTCGTATCCTCGCGGATATATTTTGTTAGTTTTAATTCCTTTTGATTATAGTCAGGGCAATTTTCTATCAGATTGGCCTGACAAGATGTTTTGAGGGATGAAGTTTCAAAAACATGGGCATAAATCACATGCCGGTATAGCTGTGAGGAGTGATGCCATGAAGTTCTTTCTTCACATCATCGCTCACCTCCAGACTGTCGATAAAGTCGCTGATGGTCGATTCCGTGATGGCGGAGTTCGTACGAGTCAGTGCCTTCAAAGCCTCGTAAGGGTTTGGATAGCCTTCGCGGCGAAGAATCGTCTGAATGCCTTCTGCACATACCGGCCAGCAGTTGTCCAAGTCTGCGTTGATTGCTGCTTCGTTCAGCACCAGTTTGCGTAAACCTTTCAGCGTGCTTTGAATGGAAATCACCGTGTGACCAAACGGAACGCCAATATTACGCAACACTGTGGAGTCGGTGAGGTCACGCTGCAGACGGCTTACAGGAAGCTTCTGACTCAGATGACTCAAGATGGCGTTGGCGATGCCGAGGTTGCCTTCCGAATTCTCAAAGTCTATCGGGTTCACTTTGTGTGGCATGGCGCTCGAACCCACCTCACCGGCCTTAATCTTCTGCTTGAAGTAGTTCATTGAGATGTACATCCAGAAGTCACGGTCTAAGTCGATGATGATGGTGTTGATACGGCGCAGAGCGTCGAACACGCTGCCAAGATGGTCGTAGTTCGAAATCTGGGTCGTCCATGATTCACGCTCGATGCCCAGACGCTCTTGAAGGAAACGGTTGCCGAACGACTTCCAATCGTAGTCGGGGTAGGCGATGTGGTGGGCATTGAAATTGCCGGTGGCACCACCAAACTTGCCACTCAACTTGCAATTCTTCAGAATGGCAAGCTGTTCCTGAAGACGGTAGGCGAACACCATCACTTCCTTACCTAAACGAGTTGGTGAGGCTGGCTGGCCATGGGTCTTGGCAAGCATCGGAATGTCTTTCCATGCAGTGGCATATTGCTCCAATTCGCTGATCAGCTCTTCTATCAGCGGATACATCACCTGTTCCAAGCTTTCTTTTACAGAAAGGGGAACGGAGGTGTTGTTGATATCCTGACTCGTCAAGCCGAAATGAATGAACTCTTTGTAGGAGTCCAGACCGCCGATCTTGTCAAATTCTTCCTTGATATAATATTCGATGGCTTTCACATCGTGATTCGTCACCTTCTCAATGTCTTTCACGCGCTGGGCACCCTCTTCCGTCAGCTCTTCATAGATGCTGCGAAGGCGGGAAAACAATCCGTGGTCGAAACTCTTCAATTGGGGAAGAGGTATCTCACACAAACTGATGAAATACTCTATCTCTACACGGATGCGGTAGCGGATCAGTGCATATTCTGAATAATAAGATGCTAATTCTTGGGTCTTGCTTCTGTAGCGCCCGTCTATCGGCGACACAGCAGTCAACGTACTGAGGTTCATGATGATAAATTGAATTTGATTTCTGTTCTCTTTCTACTATCTGTGTTTTTACACGTGCGAACGTTCTTCTTTTTGTCTCGGTATCCTAAAACGACTCGTCTTGATTATTGATGATGTCTATTGGAAAAAGTTTGGACATGAAGTCCTGAATCTATTCTCCATCAGCGGAGAACTTATTGTGAATAAATACAGCTTTAATAATATTTTTACCTAATTTTTTGCAAAATTACAAAAAATATCTGAATCTCCTAATTTTTATACTACTTTTATGATTTTATAACGTTTCTATTTGTTCTGTTGAATCTTTTTTGAGGTGCTTGGAAAGATTTCTTAGTTTTATGGGGCTGTTTTTGCAATTCTTACTTCAGATTTCCTTCCTTTTTCTCTACCGACGGAATGCGGAAAGCGGTGTATAATTCCACCACAGTGAAGATGATGAAAGGAAGAAACCACATACTGTTCACAATGTAGTAGCCAAAATAAAAACCAGGATGGATGAACAGTAACAGTACACATAGATATAATATGCAGACACCGAACACTCGCTGGCGGTATAAGCGACGGAGTGTCAAACTCTTGCTTTTGTCGTTCGAGCGGTTCAGGTCGCTGTCTGGACCGACAAAACGGTGGAGGGTCAACAACAGCACACCAATCGTGAACATCACTGCTATCCATATCGGATGGCGGATAATCACTACATATAAAAACGCACTGGCCAATATCAGCAATGAGCCGGCATAGCCACAATAGGTTAAATATTTATTCATCGTCATTCTTCCTCCTCATCAGATGCTTCTACTGATTCTTCATCGGAAATCATGAACACATCCTCGCCACTGTTTTTCATGAAATAACGCTCACGAGCTATCTTACGTACAGCATCATTGTCTTTTTCAAGAAGGGACATCGCTATTGAGTCTTTCTCGAATTTTTCTTCCTCGATTGCAATCTTACGGTTGAGTTCGGCTATCTCGCTTTTGCGCTGAAGGCGGTTGATCCAGCTATGCTCACCTACAAAAAGTATGAAGATGGCAAAGATGGACAAAGCTATCACATATTTGAATTTTGATAATATTTTCCGAATGGGATGTTTCATGTCTGCTTCCTTTAAATTGCAAATTTACAATAATTTATTGCCAACTCCAAATATTTTTACAATTTTATTTTACACTTGTATAGCTTTGCCACTCTTTCCTTGGTGCCGTGAAATCAGCTTTGAGCGGGCTGGGAAGGGTGCTGCTTGTTTTTCAACGACGAAAGATACAAGCCTGTGAAGGTCAGGAAACCATTGAACATCAGCATCTCATAACCAAATTTATAGCCGGTTGACATCAAGGTGATGTGGTCAATCAGGAAACATAGTATGGGGGAGGCGACAGCGATAGCTGGAACCCACATACGGCGGGGATGGCGCTTGGTGAACATGCCGAAGGCGAATAAGCCCAATAGCGGACCGTATGTGTAGCCGGCTATGGTGTAGATTGCGTCAAGCACGCTTGGATTGTCCAGCGATTTGAAGGCAAGGATACACAGCACGAATATGGTGATCATCAGCAAATGCACACGCTTTCGAAGCTTCTCACGGCGTGCGTAATAACGGCTCGAAGGCCGCTCTATGTCTAAGATGTCGATGCAAAAGCTTGTGGTCAGTGATGTCAGGGCGGAGTCCGCACTCGAGAAGGCGGCGGCGATGATACCTAAGGTGAAGAACACCAAAACTGTGTCACCCATCACTCCGCTCGCTATCAGGTCGGGAAGTAGCGAGTCTCCTTTAGCTGGAATCGGAAGGCCTGTTTGCTGATAAACCTGAAGCAGCAGCACGCCAAGGGAAAGGAAAAGGAAATTCACGGGAACAAAGAGCATGCCGTAGGTGCACATGTCTTTCTGGCTGCTTCTCAGGTCTTTGCACGATAGATTCTTCTGCATCATATCTTGGTCAAGGCCGGTCATCACAATCGTGATGAATACACCGCTCAGAAACTGCTTCAGAAAATGCTGCTTCGACGACCAGTCGCTGAATTCAAACATACGGCTGTGGCTGTCGGCCCATACATTTTCCAATGACTCCCACATGTCCATGCCGAGCAGACTGCCGGCTTTCCATAAAATAATGAACAAGGCGCCAATCAGACACAGGGTCTGCAGGAAGTCTGTCCACACCAAAGCTTTGATACCACTTGTGCGCGTGTAAAGCCAAATAAGAAGAAGGGTGAATAGCACCACTACAACAAACGGAACCTCCACCTTCCAACTGCCAATCGAAAATTGAGAGCTGAAGGCATAGTGCTGAAGGATGAAACACACCAGATACAGACGGGCGGCGGCACCAGTCAACTTTGAGATGAGAAAGAATATGGAACCGGTTTTGCGCGAACTGCCACCGAATCGACGGCCCAGATAGCTGTAGATCGAGGTCAGCCCATATTTGTAGTAAAGTGGGAGAAGGACAAAGGCGATGACAAAATAGCCGACTATAAAGCCCAGGCACATCTGGATATAGGTCATGTCACCACTCATCACCATTCCCGGAACACTTACGAATGTCACTCCGGAAAGAGAGGCGCCAACCATACCGATGGCCACTATCGGCCAGGGAGAATTGCGGTTGCCCCGAAAAAAAGCATCATTCCCGCCTTTACCAACAAGGCGGGAAATCAGCAAAAGTATTCCAAAATATACAAAAATTGTCAGTAGAATGGTCATTGCATTGTGTTTCAGAGGATAACCTCAGTGGTTACCCTGATGTGCAGCACCTCATCAAGAGGGGTGTCTGAGGAATTGAGAGGACAGCAGAAATCAATAGGCTTTCTGCTCCAATTTCTATTTTAAATCAACGACGTAGCCAACGCTGATGTTCAACTTGTTCTGACGGGTTTTGTACCAGCCGTCACCACTTTCCTTGCGGTAGAACTTGTGGTTGGTGGCACCGATGGCATAGCCTGCACCTATCATGAAATTCTTAATGCGCAGCTTGGCGCCGAATTCCCACTGTAGGTTGAAACTTTTTGGCCATTCTCCTTCGTCGTATGCTTGGTAAGCTGCAGGGAAGGTTTCATGATAGCCGTAAGGACGACCGCCCAACCAATCGTAACCGGTGTAGTAGGACTCAATGTTGTATTCACCCGACAGAACGATGTTCATACCGATACCGCCAAAAAGACTCAGGGAGCAGTCGCGGTTGAATGGAATCCTGTACATGCCGTGGATCGGAATGTAAAGGTTTGATTCTGTGAAGTTGTCATAGCCAGCTTCATGAACCACCTCGCTGTCGGATATGTAAGCTTCGAAAAACAAGCCGGTGTCAATGCCAAGGCCGAAGGGCAGACATGGGGAATAGGTGACACCCATCTGGAAACCATGAAGGCGTTTGTCTTCCTGACCCCACAGGTTCTCTTTGATTGTGCTGCCGTTCATGTCCGTACTCCAATATTTGTTGACATAACCTAACACAAAACCTAATGGGGCGTCCTGGTGACCGCCGTTGAAATAGGTGGTCTGGGCATTAGCGGAAATACAGAAGGCTAAAGCCAGAGTTAATAAGGAAAAGAATCTTTTCATTGATGTTTTCGATTTTGAGGGTTTGTAATAAGCAAAATTAACTTTTTTTTGTTGCTTGTGCAAATTTTCACTCCATTTTATCGCTTTTCTCATGAATTATCGGACATTGTGCTGATAATCTTGTCCGTTTTAACCGAATTTTCACTAAATTTGCACATTATGGATAAAAAGATTATTCTAATCACTGGAGGACAACGCTCAGGAAAAAGTCAGTATGCGGAAGCTCTGGCTTTGAAAATGGCGGATAATCCGGTATATCTGGCCACCTCCAGGATCTGGGACGACGAATTCAGGCATAGGGTGGAACTCCACAAACAAAGGAGAGGAAGCCAGTGGGTCAATATCGAGGAAGAGAAGTTCCTCAGCAAACATGACTTGAATGGAAAAGTGGTTGTCATCGATTGCATTACTCTCTGGGCCACCAATTTCTTTTTCGATCTTCAAGCGGAGGGATTTCGGTCGGCAAAAGCGGCTTCCTTGCATGTGGAAAAAACACTCCAGCAACTGAAGGACGAATTCCTCAAATTCACTGACCAGCAGGCGGTGTTTATTTTTGTCACCAACGAAATCGGGTCGGGTGGAGTGAGCGACAATGAGACACAGCGCAAATTCACGGATGTGGAAGGATGGATGAACCAATTTGTGGCTCAGCATGCTGATCAGGTTGTGCTCATGGTCTCCGGAATCCCTGTAACGATCAAAGGGGCCGATCTCTAACGAACCCCAACACTTAATTTGCAATTATATATTAATGTATTCGTTTTTTACAAATATCACTCCTGTAAATAAGCAGTTCACTCAGCAACTGCAGGATAAAATCGACAATCTCAACAAACCGAAGGGTTCGCTGGGAAAACTTGAGGACTTGGCACTGAAAATAGGACTTATCCAGCAGTCGCTTGAGCCGGAACTCTCACAACCTGCACATATTCTTTTTGGAGCAGACCATGGCATTGAGAGGGAGGGAGTCAGCCTTTCACCAAGAGAAATCACCTGGCAACAGATGAAGAATTTTGCGGTCGGTGGAGGAGGTGTCAACATGTTCTGCAGACAGCACCATGTGCCGCTACATCTTATTGATGTGGGAGTGGACTATGATTTCGAACCGGAATTTCTGGATAAGGTTTGTGGAGGGAAGGCGGCTGTCGATAATCCTATTCTTAACCGGAAAATCGATTACGGAACGAGAAACTTCCTCCATGAATATGCCATGACTCAAGAGCAGTTTCAGGAGGCTCTCGAGGTGGGGGTCAGTGAAGTTGAAAAATGTGCCGGTTCGGGAACAAATATCATCTCGTTTGGGGAGATGGGAATTGCAAACACTTCTCCTTCGTCGGTGTGGATGTATTTTTTCGAGAGTATTCCACTTGACAAATGCGTGGGGGCAGGGGCAGGACTAGATAAACAGGGGATAGCACATAAATATGAGGTGCTCAAAGAGGCTGTGAGGAAGTTCGTCAGCCAGGTGGGCATTGACTCTGCCACACCGCTCGAGGCACCGGCTGACTGGACATTCAAAGGGGGGAGGAAGGAACGGAACTACTTCCCGGAATACGCAAAGGAAATCATCCGCTGGTTCGGAGGATTTGAGATGGCGGCGACCATAGGAGCCATGCTCAAAGCTGCCGAGAAGAAAATGGTCATTCTCGTTGATGGATTTATTATGACGGCTTGCGCACTCGCCGCTGTCCAAATCGATATCAATGTGTTTGATTACATGATTTTCACTCACGTGGGAGATGAGAGCGGTCATGCCATGATGCTCAAGGCGTTAGGGGCTGACCCTGTTCTTCATCTTGGGCTGAAACTGGGTGAGGGGACAGGTGCTTTGTGCGCTTTGCCTATCATCCAATCTGCTGTCAACATGATCAACGAGATGGATAATTTCCAACATGCCAACATCACCAAATATTTCTAATTACCTCTAATTCTGTCCGTTTATGTTTTCACGCTTGCTTGCAACATTCAGCTTTTTCACACGCCTTCCTTTCTGGAGGTTGGCAGAACTGAAAAAAGAGGATTATCAGAGGGTGGTGCCTTTTTGGCCCCTTGCAGGATGGATTACAGGTGGAACTATGGCGCTGACATTCTGGGGAGCATCGTTTATCCTGCCATTGCCCGTGGCGGTTGTACTGGCGGTGGTGGCGAGGATGATGGTCACAGGAGCGCTACATGAGGATGGATTCGCTGATTTTTTTGATGGTTTCGGAGGAGGACGCGACAGACAGACGATACTGCGAATTATGAAGGATTCCCACATCGGTACCTATGGGGTGCTCGCTTTAGTGGCGTATTTCGTTTTGCTCGTCCTCACTCTGATCTCATATTTCCAAATTGCGGAGGCGAATCAGGTAACTGGATGCTTCACCCTTCCCCAGGCTGATCCTTTTGCCCACTTGAGAATGGCGGCTCTTTTTCTTGCTGCCGACCCCTTCGCTAAGTGGGCGTCATCAAATATCATCAACGTGCTTCCTTATGCCCGCAAAGAAGAGGAAGCGAAGAACAAACTGCTTTACGACAAGATGACCATGGCGGAGAGGATTGTTGGCTTTATTTTGGGTGTCCTGCCCGCTATGTTGTGCATGTTCCCGCTATTGGGCTTTAAGGTGTTTGTGCCGATGGCGACAGCGGCTGCCACAAGCGGGTTTGTCATCCTCCTCTGCTATAAAAAAATTAAAGCATACACCGGTGATTGTTGCGGTGCATGCTTTATTCTGTCAGAACTGGCATTCTATGTAGCGATGCTTGCTATTTCCTGAACATTCCTTCGCGGATTTTCTCACCCATTTTACTTGGATTGGCAGCCATCGAGAGCATCCATGTGGTGTGGTTAAGCTCTAATCCTGCGTCTGCAAGAATACTGTCGTAGTCAATGTCGGCTGTCGTGTCAACGTAATGGCGCATCAATTCCAGCGGCTGTCCGGCCACCTCTGCTGCAGATTCCCAAAACTCTTCTTCGGTAAATCCACGGCCTTTCTCTTTGTAATAGCGGTAGTAGAGCAGACGCATCAGGTCGTCCAGACTCTTCCTTCCGTCGGTCTTGCGGCGAATATCTATGTCCATCAGCAAACCGATGATGGGCCCTTTGTCGTAATAGGAAATCCTTACATCCTTACCGTTGGCCGATGAGTTGAAGAAATTCAGCCAGATATCATAGCTGCTTTGGCGAAGACTCATGTGCTTGTGCCCTTTTGCGCTCTCTATGGTTTGGATGTATGAGGATAGGTTAATGAGAAGATAGTCCACATCGCATATTCCAGCATCCAGCATCAGGCGTGTTTCATAGTAAACAGTAAAGCCTTCGCTCACCCAGAGCATTGGAGTGAACACTTCCTTGTCGTAGTCAAATGGACCAAGCTCAATCGGACGGATACTTTTTACATTATATAAATGAAAATATTCGTGGGTCACAAAACTCATATATCGGAGATAGGCCACTTTCCTCGGAAAATAAAAACTACCAGATGTGTAGCAGGCTTGGGAGTTGATATGTTCCAACCCTCCGCCTCCCATCCCCAGGTGGATTAGGCAGTAGTTGTCGTAAGGAACATCACCGATCAGACGGGTGGTGGCACTCACCATTTTCTTGAAATCTTCTTTAAAGGGGCTTTCTGCATAGTAATCGGGAGTCTCCAAGGCGAATTCATAGGCATGGCCTTCATGCTCAAATTTGTCTGTAAAATGATTTCCGAATAGGAATGGGGTGTCATATAGGAGATCAAAATTGGAAGAGTAGAAGTCCACTCCGCTTTCGCCTTCCTTCTTCAATCCCGTGGACACGTGTTTCCAATTCGCGGGGAGTGTGAAATGTATATGGCAGTCGTGGTTGATGTCACCAGCTACGTGCATGAACACGCCGTTTGGCGTCATGAATCCAATTTCTTTTTCCACACGGCTCTCTGCCACACTGCGCTCATTGGCATATACCCGCCAACTCAATTGGAATTTCTGGGCTTGAGGGTAAACCATCCATCCGTTCTTGCCCACCTTCTTCCAGCACATGGACTCTCCATCAGGCAAACTGGCATGGAAGTCGGTCAGGTATTTCGGATAGTCAACTATCAGATAGTATCCAGGAGCCCATACCGGCATCTTGAAAAGCAGGCTGTCTTCTTGATGGTCGGATTCATAAGTCATGCACACATTTATATAATGTGAATCGGGAGAAAAATCCACATCATAGTGCATCTCATATTTTCCAAATGCATTCAGTGGAAAAATAAGGAAGAAAAAAAGCAATCTTTGAAAGGTTGTCTTTACATTAAATAAATAGTCCATTTTTTAAGGGTCGTTTAGTTTGTCGTTGCTTTTGCAAATTTACATTTTTTATCCTGAAATCCTACTATCCAGGAAACTGTTTTTGAAAACTTTATTTTTTTTAAAATAATCATTTTGCTATTCTTTATTTTAAATTGCTGACATTATTTTGTAATGATTGGGCTTGTTTCAATGCGTAAATGATTGAACAAGGGGCCGACTGTTGACAAAAAGACATAACCAATCAAGAGGGAGCGTTGAAAAAAATCCCCGGAATATTTTGTCGGTTCAAAAAAAGGTCGTACCTTTGCACTCGCTTTCGGAAAAACTCCGGGAGCCTCGATAGAAATCGATCATTGACAGACTGGAACAGAACAGGAAAGACAAGGCAGCGCGGCGTCTTTGGGGATGCCGCAATGAATACGTCAAGCGTACGTCAATCCTTCC
>JAEEGI010005877.1_pt1 | contig 27977 bp, 23 predicted proteins | sample 8958751 | NCBI WGS metagenome assembly JAEEGI01 (sample SAMN16246545, study PRJNA631951) | gut metagenome | biome: gut microbiome; feature: rumen; material: KS-attached | host: Bos | place: Iran: Karaj | collected 2018-10 | reverse complement strand
CTCCCGGATGTACGCCGGCCATGAGGATCGTAGACCTGATCTCTCCCATCGGCAAGGGGCAGCGAGGCATGATCGTATCCCAGCCGAAGGCAGGTAAGACAACACTGCTCAAGCAGATCGCAGCCGCATGCAAGACCAACTACCCCGACCTGCACCTGATCATTCTGCTGATCGATGAGCGTCCCGAGGAAGTTACCGACATGAAGGAGTCGATCCAGGGCCCCAATGTCGAGGTTATATATTCTACATTTGATGAGCTGCCCGAGAACCATAAGCGTGTTTCAGAGATGGTCATCGAGCGCGCAAAGCGCCTTGTAGAGCACAAAAAGGACGTTGTGGTACTGCTCGACAGCATTACGCGTCTGGCGCGCGCATACAACCTGACGGTACAGGCGAGCGGACGTACGCTCTCCGGCGGTCTCGATCCCGCGGCGCTGCACATGCCGAAAAAGTTCTTCGGAGCGGCCAGATGCATGCGCGAGGGCGGCAGCCTTACTATCCTGGCCACGGCACTCGTAGATACCGGCAGCCGTATGGATGACGTTGTATTCGAGGAGTTCAAGGGCACTGGCAATATGGAGCTGGTTCTCGACAGAAACCTGTCCGAACGCCGCATCTTCCCCGCGATCGATCTGCCCAAGTCCAGTACCAGACGCGAGGATCTGCTGCTTACTCCCGATGAGATCGAAGCGAACAACATCCTGCGCAGAGCATTTAATTCCAACAAATCGGAGGAGGCCGTGGAGCGCATCATCAACATGTTCGCGCACACCAGATCCAACCGTGAGTTCATCGAAGTCGTAAAGAAAACAAAACTGTATTAACTTAATAAAATATCTCTTGCATTTTTCAAACTCACATGTTATACTTGTCTGGCTATGTGCCCGTAAGTATTGACCGGAGGCTGGTGCCGGCGGGCGCGATCAAATAATTGTGAGGAGAAAAGCTATGAGAGAAGATATCCAGCCTAAATATTATCAGGCTAAGGTTACCTGCAACTGCGGTAACGAATTTGTAACAGGATCAACTAAACCCGAGATTCACGTTGAAATCTGCTCAAAGTGCCATCCTTTCTACACAGGACAGCAGAAGGCAGCTCAGACTCGTGGTGCTATCGATAAGTTCAATCGTAAGTACGGTCTTGCGAACAAGTAAATCTTTAGACTCAGGAAAGTGGTTGAAGTTATTTGATAACTTCAACCACTTTGTTTTTTGGTTATAAGGGAGATCATATGAAGGGATCAGGAATCGGCGGACAGGCCGTAATGGAAGGCGTCATGATGAAAAACGGCGATAAATATGCCGTTGCGGTCAGGAAGCCTGATGGGGAGATCGTTGCTGAAACAAAAGAATACAAGTCGCTGGGCAGCAGATCGGGTCTTAACAAGATCCCGATCGTTCGCGGTGTACTTGCGTTTATTGATTCGCTCAAGCTCGGGATCGGCTCGCTTACTTATTCCGCGAGCTTTTTCGAGGAAGAGGACGAAAAGCCCGTAACAGAGGACGAAAAGGCCAAAAAGGAAAAGCAGGAAAAGGTCATGATGGCAGGTACCGTTGTGCTTTCGGTGGTACTCGCGGTCGGCATTTTCATGCTGCTTCCGTATTTTATTTCACGCATACTGAAAAACCACATCGAGTCTGAGGGTGTGCTGGCGCTGATCGAGGGCGTGATCAGAGTCGGCCTGTTCATCGGATATGTGGCGGCGATCTCGTTAATGGACGATATCAAGCGCGTGTTCAGGTATCACGGCGCTGAGCATAAATCGATCAACTGCATAGAGAACGGCCTTGAGCTGACCGTGGAAAACGTTAAAAAGCAGTCACGTCATCACAAGAGATGCGGCACCAGCTTTTTGCTGATCGTCATGCTCATCAGTGTGCTGTTCTTCATGTTCATCAGATTTGACAACGCATGGCTGAGGATCGCGGCGCGACTCATACTTATTCCGATCATCGCGGGTATTTCGTATGAGTTCATCCGTCTGGCGGGACGCAGCAACAATAAGATCGTTGAATTCTTAAGCAAGCCCGGACTGGCGCTGCAGAACCTTACAACGGCAGAGCCCGACGAGTCGATGATCGAGTGCGCTATCGCTTCCGTAGAGGCGGTATTCGACTGGAAGGATTTCCTGGCTCATTACGATGAGCAGCCCGAAGGTACCGCATGCCCTGCTGTATGCGAGCCTGCGGATGCGGCTGATACCGCTGCCGCGGAGACTGCAAAGACAGAGGACCGGCCCGCAAAGCCCGCGGAAAAGAACAAGCATAAAAAGCATAAGCCCGAGCCTGTAAAGGCTAAGGCTGAGGAGCCCGAACCGAAGGAGGAGGCTAAACCCGAGGTGAAGCCTGAGACGAAGCCTGAGGCTAAGCAGTCCAGACCTGAGGAAGATGCGAAGCCTGAGACAGAGCCTGAGGTTAAGCCTGAGGCGAAGGAGCCCGAGCTCGACGGAGACGATATCTTCGTTTCGCGCAAAAAGGCAAAGGAGGTGGCCGGGGAAGTAAAGGCAGCCGCACAGGAGCTTAAGGAAGAGGCCCAGGCAGAGAAACCTGCCGGGACGAAGAGCGAAGATAAGGTATTTAGGACCGGATCGGGTAAGATCGATCTGAACACTCCCGTGCCCGACGACGAGGAGGACGACGAGATCCTTAAGGCGCTGGACCAGTATTTCATTCTTAAGCAGAAGAAGGACTGACGATTTGACATACTTTGAGGCTTACAGGCAGGCAGCTGCGGAGCTTGAGGCGGCCGGAGTGCCCGAGCCTGCCATAGATGCGAGATATTTAACAGAATATGTCGGGGATCTGACGGAGGCGCAGTATCTGCTCGCGCGTGATGAGGAGATCCCCGCGGACAGCCTTTTGCGCCTGAAGGAGCTGACACAGCGACGCTGCGCTAGGGAACCGATACAGTATATATTAGGCAGTCAGGAGTTCATGGGACTGCCTTTTATCTGTAATAAGGATTGCCTGATACCGAGGCAGGATACCGAGATACTCGCGGAACGCGCGCTCGAGGCGGTTAAGGTTTTGCGGCGCGACCGCGATGGGATCCGATATCTCGATCTCTGCACCGGCAGCGGCTGCGTCGCGATATCGGTCACAAAGCTCGGGGATATCACCGATGCGGAGGCGGCTGACATTTCAGCGGCTGCGCTGGCAGTCGCAAAGAAAAACGCGGAGCTGAACGGGACTAAGCTCAGGTTCATCGAAGCCGACCTCTTTGATGGGCTCGAAGGCAGATATGACATCATAACGGCCAATCCGCCGTATATCGATACAGGACTCATTCACGGACTCATACCCGAGATATGGAAGTATGAGCCGATGACGGCGCTCGACGGCGGCGAGGACGGACTGGTATTTTACAGAAGGATAATCAATGAGGCACCCCAAAGGCTCACACCCGGAGGATGGCTTGTTTTTGAGATAGGAGATACACAGGGCGAGGCGGTAGCAGCTCTCATGAAGGCGGCAGGTTTTGAACAGGTTGCCGTACATAAGGACCTCGCCGGGCTCGACAGAGTTGTGGAAGGCAGACAGACTGCGAGTGCCTTAAAAGGCAGGTAAAACGGCGGCCGCGGTCTGAGGCACGGCCGGGTAAGCGTAAAGGATCGGAACGGAGGAGCAACCATGTTTGACAAGCTGGAAGAACTGGTCAGACGATATGAGGAAATACAGAACGAGCTGAATGAGCCCGCTGTGGTCAATGACATGACGCGCTACAGACAGCTCATGAAGGAACAGAACGACCTGGGCGTTGTCGTGGACAAATACAACGAGTATAAGGCTGCGGCTGCGACCATAGACGAGAGCCTGGAGATGCTCGAGAGCGAGTCCGACGAGGAAATGCGCGATATGCTTAAAGCCGAGCTCTCCGCGGCGCGTGACGATAAGGAGCGCTGCGAAAAGGAGCTTAAGATACTGCTCCTGCCCAAGGACCCCAACGATGAAAAAAATGTTTTCGTCGAGATCAGGGCCGGCGCGGGAGGAGACGAGGCTGCGCTCTTTGCTTCGGATCTGTTCAGGATGTACAGCAAATATGCCGACACGATGCGCTGGAAGATAGAGATGGTATCACTCAACGAAAACGGTCTCGGCGGCTTTAAGGAGTGCGTTTTCATGGTCAACGGCCAGGGCGCGTACTCGAGGCTCAAATATGAGTCGGGCGTGCACCGCGTGCAGCGCATCCCCGTGACGGAGTCGGGCGGCAGGATACATACCTCCACCGCGACCGTGGCCATCATGCCGGAGGCCGAAGAGGTGGACGTAAAGCTCGACATGAACGACTGCAAGTTTGATGTTTTCAGGGCGTCGGGCAACGGCGGACAGTGCGTAAACACAACGGACTCGGCCGTGAGGCTCACGCATATCCCGACAGGTATCGTGATATCGTGTCAGGATGAGAAATCGCAGCTGAAGAACAGGGACAAGGCCCTGAAGGTTCTCAGGGCTAAGCTCTACGAGCTCGAGATGGAAAAAGCGGCCAATGCCGAGGCGGACCTGCGCCGCAGCCAGGTGGGAACGGGCGACCGTTCCGAGAAGATCAGGACCTACAATTTCCCGCAGAGCAGATGCACGGACCATCGCATAAAGCTCACGCTTTATACGCTGGATGACGTAATGAACGGTGACTTAAACGAGCTGATCGACGCCCTGACCGGTGCCGACCAGGCGGCAAAGCTGCTGAAGATGAGCGAGAGCTGAGGATCGGAGAATGGAGATCATATCCAGCAATAAGAACGAGCGCATAAAGAATATCTCCGCGCTGCAGAAGTCCAAGAAGGCCAGGACCGAGCAGGGCGTATTTGTCGCGGAAGGACTGCGCATCGCGCGTGATGTGTTCAAGTCTGCGCTTGATCTTACCGAGAGCGTTTTTCTCAGCGAGACCTTCTGGAACAATAAGGGGTGGAATGAATATCCCGAACTGGCGGTGCTGGGTTTTGATGCCCAAGATCAGCCTTTTTCTCTCACTGTAGTGAAAGATAACGTGTTTGAGGGCATGTGCGAGACGGTTACCCCGCAGGGCATCTTGTGTGTGGTAAGACAGCCGGATTATGCTTATGAAAAAGATATGCAGGGTAGGGACGGCATTCAGAAACTGCTGATACTGGAGGATATACAGGACCCCGGGAATCTCGGGACAATGGTCAGGACCGCGGAGGCGGCAGGCATGAACGGTATCATCCTCAGCAAAGGATGTGCGGATATTTTTTCTCCGAAGGTTACCCGATCCACGATGGGCGCTATATTCAGGGTTCCGTTTATATATACGGACGATCTGCCTTTGATGCTCGACAGGCTGAAAACGGAGGGTATAGATATCTGCGCAGCATACTTAAAGGACGGAGAAGACTACAGAAAGATGCATTTTGAGGCGCGTACTGCGATCATGATCGGAAACGAAGGCAACGGCCTTTCGGACCGAGCGGTGGCCCATGCGTCGAGAAATGTATTCATCCCGATGGCCGGTGAAGTTGAATCCCTTAATGCTGCGGTGGCAGCGGCCCTGCTGATGTATGCAATGTAGCGGAGCGTCTCTTCTGCATCCACGCGTTTATCTCGGCGCCGAGGAAGAAGATATTCATACAGAAGTACAGCCACAGCATGCACAGCACCACAGCGGTCAGGCTGCCGTAGGTGGTCATCATGCTGCCCATGTGGTTGATGTAGAACGAATAGAAATATGAGAAGAGCACCCAGCCCGCGGAGGCGACGAGAGCGCCGGGGAGCTCGCCGATGAGGCGCGAGCGGCGGTTGGGGATGCCTTCGTACATCACGAGGAAAAATACCATCAGGATCACGATACCGATGATGCTGCGCAGGCTGACGACGAGTATGGTGTACTTGTTCATCATCAGGATCGGGAATTCTTTTGTGAGCCAGTTAATGATGACGCCGCCGAATACATAGAGGCCGAGGAGCATGAACAGCATCGCCACGAAAACCAGCGTATAGAGCATGACCCAAAGTCGGAGCACGAAGTAGTTACGCGTTTCCTCAATGCCGTAGATGCGGTTGAGGCCGCGGTATACGCCGAGGATGCCGCGGGATGCGGACCAGAGCGTCAGGACGATCGTGATGGACAGGACCAGCGAGGTCGTCGAATAGAGCTCGTCCACGAGCACGCCGATCATGTCTGCCACCTGGAGCGGCACGAAATTGCGGATGACGTCCATCAGCTCTTTCTGCGAAAAAGGCAGGAACTGCAGCAGCGTAAGCAGGAACATCAAAAACGGAAAGAATGATACGATAATGAACAGCGAAGTGTCGGAGGCATACGCGGAAACTCCGTCATCCGCTGTTTTTTTGAAAAATGAAGCGAGCCCGCCAAAAAACTTCCTGAAAAAAGACTTGAGCAATATCCTTATCTCCTTGCTTGATACTATATCCAAGGAGTATTATACTTAAATCTGCGGGAACTGACAAGTTGACGGCGGGGTGAGCCACGCGTACGACAGTTGTCGGACCTTGGGTTCGCCGGAGGCGGACGGACGGGAGTACATAATGGGTATCAAATCAGTTAAATTCAGAGGGCGCCACAATTCATGGCGCGCGATCCTTTTTCTTATAACGGGCAGTCTGGCGATCGTATTGTTCATAGTGCTTGCGATCCTTACGGCGATCAGGGGCGAGAGCGCCTTTTCTTTCGGCGTCATGGGCGTAGCGGCGGCACTGATCTCGCTGATCGGGGTCATAGTTTCTGCGATCGCGGCAAATGAGCGTGATATCTTTGTGTCCGTGCCGATCGCGGGGATGATCGTAAACGGCATATCTTTTATTCTCTATGTGGTGATCTACATTCTGGGCATCTCATAATAAAACTTTTTGAAAAATGACACTAACTTGCCACACAATCCTTCTACAATTGTAGCAAAGTTATACATTTGTAGAATAATGCCGATATATTAAAAGCATAGAGCAAATTGCGCAGCAATTCGCGAGTTATAATACTGCAAACATAAGAAACCACCGGAGGACTGGCAGATTTGAATAAAAGAGCTTTTTTTGGCAGGATAACTGCCGTTTTGTTGATAATAACCCTGATACTTCCGACGGGCTTTGCCGCGAGAAAGGCAAAGGCCGAGAGTTCCGTTACGGGCATCATTCGCGCCACCGAGCTGGTGATGCGTGAGGGCCCCGGCACCGATTACCCCAAGGTTTACGCGGGCGACGACCCCGTTGTGCTTAAGTACGGGCAGGAGGTAACGGTCCTCGGAGAGAAGGACGGCTGGTATTATCTGCGCGCCGTATGCGGCGGAACGCTGGTTACGGGCTATTCGCTCAGCAAAAAGGGCGATGTCGTATATATCGAGATTCCCGACGGCACGAGTCTCGAGGGCAGCTACCGCAAGGGCACGGTCATCGCGGGCACGGTAAATGTGCGCAAGGGACCTTCGACCGACTATGAAAAGGTCCTGCTTAACGGCGAGAGCCTGGTGCTCAAATACGGTCAGGAAGTCAGCATCATCGGCGAGGAAAACGGATGGTACCGCCTGTACGCGACGGTTGACGGAGCACGCGTCGAGGGGTACTGCCGCGGAGACTTTATCGAACCCGGTGAGGCCGAGACCTTTAAGGAGCCCGAGTATTCCTACGGCGAGATCACCGCGACCAAGCTCAATGTGCGCAAGGGTCCCGGTACAGACAACGCTATCGTTAAGGCCGGCGGAGCGGATGTCGTCCTGACTTCGGGCTGCAAAGTCACGATCATGGGCGAGACCGACGGCTGGTATCATATCACGGCGGCATTCAACGGCAATATCATCGAGGGTTACTGCCTCGGCAGCTATGTAAATGTAACCGAAACTCCATCGAATACGGATGGCGGCAAAACAGACGGCGGCAAGACCGAAGACAAGCCCGAGGACAAACCGGAGGACAAACCGGAGGACAAGCCCGAGGATCCCGGTCAGGATGAACCCGGCACAGACAACACCGGCGACAGCACTGAGGACGGCCCTTATGTGCCCACCTCACCTACAGATCTTTCCCACGGAGTTCCCGACGGCTATGAGCTCGCGACCAAGAGCTATTCCGCAAAGTATGCGATCCCCGCAAAGGTCATCGCGAAGACCGGACTGAACCTGCGCAGCGCGGCCGTAGAGGGCGCGGATGTGCTGGCGGTGCTTCCTTACGAAAAAGAGCTCACGATCATCAATACAAAGGCCGTGGACTTGACCGCATCAAACGGCAAGACCGTTTCGGAGAAATGGTACAGGGTCGTTGTCGATGTGGACGGCGAATACATGTGCGGCTACGTTGTGAGCGCATATGCCGAGATCACCGATTTTACCGGAGTTACGGCTAAGACTTCGTACAAGAACCAGATCATACACAAAAAGATCAATAAGTCGACAAAGCTTACTTACGCGAAGGGCAAGAACATAAAGCTCGCTAAGGGCACCGTCGTTACGATCACCGGCGATTATACGACCAATACCGGCGAAAAGAAATTCGGCGTAACCGTCGACTATAAGGACAAGACGTACAACGGATATATCATGGCATCGAGGCTTGCTCTCGTTTCTACCCTGAGCAGTTATACGGTCAGCTATCTGGTGCCCGCGGCTCCGCCCGCCGAGCCCGAAGACCCGGACGATGATGAGCCCGACGATGCTGAGCCCGCAAAGCCCGATCCCGCATCCGCCTTTGACGGCGCCAATGCGGTGGTAAGGGACGCTGCGGGACTGGCGGTTAGGACTTCTGCCAAGAATTCATCAGAGATGCTCTATACCGTTGACGGCAGGGCAGTGCTTCTCTACACCGGAGATCCCGTGCAGATCATCGATGTTTCGATCGACAACGGAAAGATCTGGTGCTACATAAGATTCTACTTCAACGGATTCGAGTTTTTCGGATATATCCGCTCGACGCATCTCGAGTCCGATGTGCTGATCAATCTGCTCAGCAACCAGACCGAGGCCTCCTCGGCACCGCTTGATTTCGAGACAAAGCTCGAGCGTGAGGGTTTTCCCGAGTCCTATAAACCGATGCTGCGCGATCTGCATGCGCAGTATCCGCTCTGGGAGTTCAAGGCCTATCACACGGGCATCGACTGGAATGAGGCCGTTGCGGCCGAGTCCCAGGTCGGCGTATCGCTCCTTCCCAATTACTACAGCCTCGAGTGGCTTTCGTTCGAGGAGGGCGCTTACAGCTGGAAAACTGACAAGTTCACGATATTTGACGGAACATACTGGGTTGCCGCATCGGAAGACGCGGTCAGGTATTACATGGACCCGAGGAATTTTCTTACCTACACGGGCATATTCATGTTTGAGAACCTGACCTACAACCCTTCGATACAGACGGGCGAGGGCGCGGCCGACATTCTTAAGACCACCGCTTTCGGCAACGGAGCGACCTACAGTTACATGGACGATTTCGGCGTTTCGAGGAAAACGAGCTACGTCGATACCTTCCTTATGGCCGCGGAGTATTCGGGCGTGAGCCTCTATCATCTGGTTTCCCGCTCCAAGAACGAGATCGGAAACGGTACGCCCAGCAACAGCGTGAGCGGCACGGTGTCGGGCTATGAAGGCCTGTATAATTTCTACAACGTCGGCGCGAACGACAGCGCGATACCCGGACAGAACATCAGAAACGGCCTGGAGTTCGCGAAAAAGGGACGCGGCAGTGCGGCGATGAACCAGCTGTATCTGATCCCCTGGAACAATCCCTTCAGGGCGATCCTCGGCGGCGCTTTCTATCTCGGCTACAACTATGTCAACAAAGGCCAGGATACGCTGTATTTTGAACGTTTCAATGTGGTTTCTGACGGCGCTTACCCTGTGTTCACGCATCAGTACATGACCAATGTCGCGGCGGCATGCACCGAGAGTACATCCACCTCGCGCGGCTATGACAACGCATCGGAAATGGCGATCGAGTTTACGATCCCCGTATATCTGAACATGCCCGAGGAGATATGCATAGCTCCCGAAAAGGCACTTAACCCCAACAACTGGCTCAAATCGCTTAAGATAACCGATCAGAACGGCAATGAGCTGCCTCTGACGCCTACTTTTGATTCGTCGGTCAAGCAGTCCTACTCGATCATCGTAGATCATGAGGTCAGCAGCGCGATCGTTGATGCGGTCACGGTCAGCAAACTGGCTGAGATCACGAGCGGCTCGAGATTCGATCTCGATGTCGGTGAGAACCTGATCACGGTCAAGGTTAAGGCCGAGAACGGAAAGGTCAGAAAGTACAAGATCTACATTTCGCGTGAGCCCGATCCTAACGCGGCACCGGAGGACAATACAGGCGACGCGGAAAATACCGGAGATACATCCGGCACAGAGAACAACGGTGAAACCGGTAATACCGGCGATCCGGAGAACGCGCAGACACCCGAGGGCACGGAAAGTGCAGGCGAGGGTGACGCGAATATCCCCGGGGACGGCACTGAGCCCACAGACGGCACCGGAACGGAAAATGGCGGTGAGACCGGGACCGAGAACGGGACCGAAGCGGGCGGCGAGCCCGATGGCGGTACCGGAGAGTCAACGGGCGAAGGTTCTCCCGAGGGCGGCGGCGAATAAGCCACGGCCAATAGTAATAAGATTAAGGAAGTGCTGTAAATGAAGGCATTTATGAAAACTGTGATCACGCTGCTTCTTACGGCGGCGGTGATGATCTCACCTCTCGCGGCGCCGGCAAAGGTACAGGCGGCCAGCGCATCGATAGGCTTTGAAAAGGATCTCGAGACCGTCAGGGTCGACGATGTGGTAGCGGTCACGCTCAAACTGACCGCGGATGCGATAATCGGGGCTTTTGAAGGATATATCTCCTACAACAGCGACGTGCTCGATTTCGTTACCGGCCCCGAGACCATAGTCGGCGGAGAGGGCATATTAAAGATCAATGATTCCGATCCCGACGCGCGTTTTAACGAGAGGAGCTACCTGCTGTTCTTTAAGGCGGTCGGCATAGGCAGCTGCGATATCAAGCTGAGAGGAACGCCCGAGATATATCAGGCCGAGACCGATTTCCCTATGTCTGTTTCCTCGAGCCCCTTAACGATCGATGTCCTGGCTTCTCAAAAGGCTTCGTCGGACGCTTCGCTCGCGGCCATGAAGATCAGCCCCGGAACGCTCACCCCTGAGTTTTCACCCCAGGTATTCGAGTACAGCGTCACCGTGCCGTATGAGACGACCACGCTGCTGGTAAGCGCCGTAACATCCGATACCAAGGCAAATGTCAAGATCGAGGGAAACGACGAACTGGACGTTGGACAAAACCGCGTGCTGCTTCTGGTCACCGCCGAAGACGGAACCCTGAACAAATATGTTATCTACGCTGCCAGAGAGCCCGAAAAGACAGCTCCGGGCGGAGATACCCCCGAAACCACCGGAACTCCCGATAACACCGATAATACCGGTACTGCGGAGCAGACTTCCGAGGGAGGAAATACCGCGCCTGCGGAAGGCTCATACTTTTACGCGGCCGATGAGGACGACGGAGTTATATTATACGCCGGCTCGAAATATACGATCGGGAAAGACAACGGGTCCATCAAGATCCCCGAAGGATATTTCAAGACCTCGATCCTGATCAGCGGACACACGGTTACGGCTTATTCGCCTACCGAAGACCTGAGCAGCGATTTCCTGCTCCTGATCCTTTCGAAGAACGGCGGCGAACCCGAGTTGTATTCGTTCGACCGCGTTGAAAAGACCGTACAGCGTTATTCTTCGTCAAAGAAGGACGCGACGATCAACAGCAAGCCTTCGTCGGGTTATTCGACGATCGATGAAGCGGAGCTCAAAAAGAATTACGACAAGAGCCTCCACAACCTGACTCTGGTGATCGCGATCATGAGCGGTATCTGCATGCTGCTGCTGATCCTTACGATCAGGATGGCGCTAAAGAGCAAAGAGAAAAAGAGCGCACCGCCCCGCAGACAGGGTACCGGAACGAGGCGTACAAGGTAAGTTTAAAGCCGTCCCCGTGTCAGCCCCGTGTTTACAGATTTTTAATGATGACGCAGCCCTCCCGTTGCTTGACGGGAGGGCTGTTTTTGTGTTATAGTCGGAATATAACACTGAACGGAAGGAGGCTTGTTCTTGATCTACTACATAGATTTCAGCAGCGACGAAGCATTTTACCTTCAGCTGCGCAATCAGATCATCCTGGGGATCGCGACATCGAGGCTGCGTGACGGAGAGAGCCTGCCTTCGGTGCGTGATATGGCCGAGATAATCGGCATCAATATGCACACGGTCAATAAGACATACGCTATCCTTCGCCAGGAGGGCTATTTAAGGCTGGACCGGAGGCGCGGCGCGGTAGTGTCGGTCAACCCGGACAGGCAGCGTAAGCTCGAGAGCTTTAAGTCAGACCTGAAGGTGAGCTTGGCTGAGGCCCTGTGCAACGGACTTTCCACCGACGAGATACATTCCGCGGTGGATGAGGTATTAAGAGAGATAACGGAACGGTAGCAGTATCTGTACGCAAACGGCTGCCGGCAGCTGTCCCCGCGGCAGCAGACGGACGGCAGGGAACGGAGTATATATGCTTTGTGAGATATGCCATACCAGAGAGGCAAATGTTACATATACCGAGATAATAAACGGTCAGAAGCGCGAGCAGCATCTGTGTCAGGTCTGCGCGGGTGAGCAGACGCTTGCCATTACGGGCAAGCTCGGAAACGAGATATCGATAGGCTCGATCCTGTCGGGCATCCTGCAGAACTACGCAAAGGGCCTCGCGGCAAAGTCGGCGAATGAGCCGGTGTGCCAGCGCTGCGGCATGACAGCGTCCAACCTGATCAAGGACGGCAGGCTCGGCTGCCCGGAGTGCTATAACGCATTTTCGATGATACTTGAGAAAAACCTTAAAACGGTCCAGGGCTCTGTCGAGCATCACGGCAAGGTGCCCGCGAACGCGGAGCGCATAGAGATCAGGCCCGCCAGGACAACGGGCAGGACAGCGGCTGAGGTCATGAACGCCGCGACCGAGGAGATCGTCAGGCAGAACGAGGCCGGCAAAAAGACAAAGCGGAGCAAAAAGTCGCAGAGTCTTTCTGCTGCAAGCGAAAAGCCCGCGCATACCTCAAAGGATGCGGCGACCAGGATAGAGGACTACAAAAAGCAGCTTTCGGCGGCACTCGCCGAGGAGAACTATGAGGAAGCGGCACGCCTGCGCGATCTGATCCGCGCCGTGGAGGCGGCGGAGAAGACCGAGTTTGAGGTACCGAAGCCCGCAGGCAGAAAGAAGAAAACTGCGGTGTCCGAAACCTGCAAAAAGAGCGCTGCGGCCGCAGGGACAGGTAAAACGAGCACTGCAGCCACCGGAACCGGTAAGAAAAATGCTGCCGGAGCAGGTAAAGGGGCAGCTAAGGCAGGGAAGACGGGGCGCAAGACCTCCGCGAAAGGAGGCGGCAAATGAACATTAATCCCGTTAAATGGTACATGAAGCAAAAAGGATACGACGATGTGGTCGTATCGAGCAACATCCGCCTGGCGCGCAACCTGGCGGAGTATGATTTCCGCGACAAGATCAGCAACGATGACGCGATCAGGCTCGTTGAGCAGGTCAGGGAACTGACGCCGGAGCTCGCGGGCAGGGAGTGTACGGAGTACTTTTCCTGCAATGTCAACAGGCTGCCCGAGAACGAGTGCAACACGCTCGTTGAGATGTTCGCGATCAGCAGGGAGCTGGCGCAAAAAAAGCAGGCCACGGGCCTGATCATCTCGGAGGACGAGAGCGTCAGCATCATGATCAACGAGAACGAGCATATCAGGATCAGCTCGTTTGCGGCAGGCAACAACCTGCGCGGCGCATACGCGGTTGCAGACCGCATAGACAATTATTTTGATTCCAGATTAAAGTACGCTTACAGCGACAGATACGGATACCTGACCACGGGCATGTCGGATGTCGGCACGGGCATGAAGGCCACATGCGTGCTGAGCCTTCCGGCTCTGGCGATCTCGGGCAAGCTCAACGCAATAAAGGACGAGGTCGGCAAATGCGGGGCGGTATTTAAGGACCTGTACGCCGATGACGGCAAAAACCTCGGCTTCATTTACGCGGTATCGAACCAGAAGACACTCGGCTGCTCGGAGCTCGAGATCATCGAGAACCTCGATCAGGTAGTCAGCCAGCTCGTAGGCTTCGAGCGCAAGAGAAGAGCCGCCTGGATAGCAAACGATAAGGACGAGGTCGAGGATAAGGTATTCCGCTCCTACGGTGTTTTAAAGCACACCAGGCTGATCACCTTAAAGGATGCGATGACACTGCTCGCACAGCTTAAACTCGGCTCGGACGCCGGTCTCATCAAGCTGTCGGGAGACGGTTCGGACCTGTTCAGGATCATGATCCAGATACAGCCCGCCAATATCGCGAAGCTCTACAAATGCGGCACCGATCCCAAGGAGATCGACCGCGCGAGAGCCTCGTATCTTAACGAGAAAATACCGTCGCTCAGCAATTTCGGAAACTGAAAAATAATTTACAGAACGCTTCCGTAGCCTGCAGGCATAAGACAGCAGGCTAAATCCAATCGGAAGAGTATACAGGATGTTTATGGACGACAGATTTACGGAACATGCGCGGGAAGCGCTGAACCAGGCAGGCGAAGTGGCTTCGAGGCTTGCGCATAATTATATCGGGACCGAGCATCTGCTGATAGGCCTGACGAGGGCCGGCGGAGTGGCTGCGCGCGTGCTCGAGGAGAACCTTGTAGACGAAGATAAGCTTCTCGAGTTGGTTAACCAACTTATTTCCCCGGGCTCGAGGGTGGGCTTTGCCGAGGTCGAGAACCTTACGCCCAGAGCCAGGAGGATCATCGACAGGAGTTTTAAGGAGGCCGCCAAGCTCAATTCAAAAAAGGTCGGCACAGAGCATATCCTTATCTCGATGCTCAGGGAAGGCGACTGCATCGCGGTGCGCCTGCTCAACACCATAGGAGTCAATATCCAGAAGCTCTATTATGATACGATGGCAGCTTCGGGCGTTGACGTGAACCAGCTCAAGCACGATCTGAAGGCTGCGGGCGGGAGCGTGCGCGAAAAGACCGCCACACCAACACTCGACCAGTACAGCCGCGATCTGACCGCATACGCCCGTGAGGGCAAACTCGATCCCGTAGTCGGCAGATCAGAGGAGATCGAGCGCGTTATACAGATACTGAGCCGCAGAACAAAGAACAATCCCTGCCTCGTAGGAGAGCCCGGCGTCGGAAAGACCGCGATCGTTGAGGGTCTCGCGCAGAAGATCGTTGCGGGCGATGTGCCGGGGACGGTCAGGGACCGCCGCGTCGTAACGCTCGACCTTTCGGGTATGGTCGCTGGTTCCAAGTACAGAGGCGAGTTCGAGGAGCGCATCAAAAAGGTCGTTGCCGAGGTCGTTTCCGCGGGCAATGTCATGCTCTTTGTCGATGAGCTGCATACAATAATCGGCGCGGGCGGCGCAGAGGGCGCGATCGACGCTTCGAACATCTTAAAGCCTTCGCTGGCGCGCGGTGAGCTGCAGCTGATCGGTGCCACGACACTTGATGAATACAGAAAATATATCGAAAAGGATCCCGCGCTCGAGAGACGTTTCCAGCAGGTTGCGGTCGAGGAGCCCACTCCCGAAGAGGCGGTTAAGATCCTTAAAGGCCTGCGCCCGAAATACGAGGAGCATCATAAGGTCATTATCACCGATGACGCTATCGAAGCTGCGGTCAAGCTCGGCGGCAGATACATCAACGACAGATTCCTGCCCGACAAGGCCATCGACCTGATGGACGAGGCAGCATCGAAGGTGGCGCTGAGCGTATATAAGGCATCGCCCCGCAAAAAGGCTCTCGAAGAGAAGCTCGCGGCGCTCGATGAAAAGAAAGAAAACGCGATAAAGGCCGAAGCATACGAAGAGGCCGGTACCATAAAGAAAAAGCAGCAGCGTATCCGCAAGGACCTCGAGAAGCTCGAGGCGGAGGAAGCCGAGGCAAAGGCTTCGATGCAGCTTAAAGTTACGGCGGACGAGATTGCGGATATCGTGGCGGGCTGGACCAAGATCCCCGTTAAAAAGCTCGCTGAGGGCGAGACCGCGCGTCTGCTCAAGCTCGAGGTTACCCTGCATAAGCGCGTTGTAGGCCAGGAGGGTGCCGTTTCCGCGGTGGCCAAGGCCATCAGACGCGGCAGAGTGGGACTTAAGGATCCCAACCGTCCTACTGGTTCGTTCCTGTTCCTGGGACCCACCGGTGTAGGTAAGACCGAGCTTTCCAAGGCTCTGGCGGAGGCTGTGTTCGGAACGGAAGATTCCATCATCAGGGTTGACATGTCCGAATACATGGAGAAGCACAGCGTATCGAAGATGATCGGATCGCCGCCCGGCTATGTCGGATTTGAGGACGGCGGACAGCTCTCCGAGAAGATCAGGCGCCATCCTTATTCGGTAGTGCTCTTCGACGAGATCGAGAAGGCACATCCCGATGTATTCAATATCCTGCTCCAGGTGCTCGACGACGGACATATCACCGACGCGCAGGGGCGCAAGATCAGTTTCAAGAACGCCATCATCATCATGACTTCCAATGCCGGCGCGCAGAACATCGTATCGCCCAAGACTCTCGGATTCGCGACCTCGAGCGACGCAAAGGCTGATTACAACCGCATGAAGGAAGGCGTTATGGATGAGGTAAGGAGGCTGTTTAAGCCCGAGTTCCTCAACCGTATCGATGAGATGATCGTATTCCATTCGCTCGGCAGGGAAGAGATCCGCAAGATCGTGACGATCATGACCGATAAAATTGTAAAGCGCGCTGCGGAAGAGATGAGCATAAAGCTTAAGATCGACGATACCTTCACCGAATATGTCGCGGAGAAGGGCTTTGATGAGAAGTATGGAGCGAGACCTTTGCGACGTGCCATCCAGACCGACCTCGAGGACAGGCTCGCAGAGGAGATCCTTGAGGGCCGCGCCAAAGAGGGCGATACCGTGACGGTAGCCTATGACAGGGACAAAAAGCTCGTCACATTCAGGGAACGTGCGTCCAAAGCCAAGCATGTTAAGAAACCGTGAAGTTTCTGTAAATAATCACGGATAGCCGTTTTCAGAGATTGAAAATTTGAAAAATCTGTGCTAGAATTTTTTACGCGAAGAGCACACTGCGGATGCTTAAAGCGCAGCGAAAGGAGTAAACCGATGAAGACTGTTGGATCATTGATCAGAAACGAAGATGACGGAAGCCTCAGCTTCGGCGATTTCACACTCGCGGCGAAGGGTAAGGTTTCGGATTTCAGTCACAACGGAGATCTGTATAAGGTAAAGACCTTTAACGAGATCACGAAGCTCGAGAGAAACGAGAATTTTGTTTATGAATCGGTGCCCGGTTCGGCGGTATTCAATTTTGTCGCCGATGCGAATACGGTAAGCTTTGCCGTAGCCGGAGCGGAGGATGTCCAGATCACACTCGAGCTGGAGCCCGATAAAGAGTATGACGTAACGGTAGGAGGCAGCGACCTGGGCCGCATGCGCACAAACCTCGGAGGCAAGCTCGTATTCAGCGTGGAGGCACGCATGGACGAGACCACACCCGTCAAGGTTACCGGCGTTTGAATCTTTAAACATCAAAACGAATAAATTTTCATCAAAAGAGACCGTTTTATGCGGTCTCTTTGCCGTATACGGATAAGGCGGCGCGGGAGTTGAAAATAATCGTAAAAATATTTTGCGGAGGGGGTTGACAAAAGGATATACAAGTGTATAATATGCATAGATTTACACAAGAAGTGCATAAATATACAAACAATACAGTATTTACGATGCCAGTCTTGTGTACGGCCAGGAATCAGAATCGGCTGAAAACCGATTCTAAATAGGAGGATATACATATGGATAAGAAAGACATTAAGAAAGTCGTACTTGCATATTCGGGCGGACTTGATACATCGATCATCATCCCGTGGCTTAAGGAAAACTATAACAATCCCGAGATCATCGCGGTAGCCGGCAACGTTGGACAGGCCGACGAGCTGGAGGGCCTCGAGGAGAAGGCAATCAAGACCGGCGCATCGAAACTTATCGTTGCGGACCTCGTAGACGAGATGGTTGATGAGATAATCATCCCTTCGCTGAAGATGGACGCAAAGTATGAGACGTATCTTTTAGGTACCGCTTTTGCGCGTCCCGTTATCGGCAAAAAGCTCGCTGAGATCGCTCTGGCCGAGGGCGCAGACGCCATCTGCCACGGTGCTACCGGTAAGGGAAACGATCAGGTTCGTTTCGAGCTCGCTATCAAGAGATTCGCTCCCGACATGAAGATCATCGCTCCCTGGAGAGAGTGGGACATCAAGTCGCGTGAGGAGGAGATCGATTACGCAGAGGCGCACAACGTTCCGCTGAAGATATCACGTGAGACCAACTATTCAAAGGATAAGAACCTCTGGCACTTGAGCCATGAGGGCCTCGATCTTGAGGATCCCAAGAATGAGCCCCAGTACGACAAGCCCGGCTTCCTCGAGATGGGCGTTTCACCCGCACAGGCACCCGACAAGCCCGAGTACGTAACGATCGGCTTTGAGGCAGGCGCTCCCGTTTCCGTAAACGGCGAGAAGATGAAGGCTTCGAAGATCATCGAGAAGCTCAACGAGCTCGGCGGCAGGAACGGCATCGGTATCATCGACATCGTTGAGAACCGTCTCGTCGGTATGAAGGACCGCGGCGTTTACGAGACACCCGGCGGAACCATTCTTTACAAGGCTCATGAGCAGCTCGAGAGGATCACCGTTGATAAGGAAACCCTCCACGAGAAGCAGAAGCTCGCTGTTGATTACGCGGGCCTCATCTACAACGGAAAGTGGTATTCACCCCTGCAGGAAGCGCTTACCGCATTCGCGAACGAGGCAGACAAGTACTGCACAGGTTCGGTAACCTTAAAGCTCTACAAGGGCAATATCATCCCCGCGGGCATGGAGTCGCCTTATTCACTGTATTCCGAGAACCTCGTAACCTTCGGCGAGAGCGATTACGACCAGGCTCAGGCAGCAGGCTTCATCAATCTCTGGGGACTTCCCACAAAGGTTCAGGCTCTCCGTGAGCAGGGCAGGCTGTGATCTGAACGGCGTTCAGACTATAGGACATACCGATCCCCGGCCGCAAAGCCGGGGACCGAAAATAAATCAGACGAGAAATCAGAGGAGAAAAGTTATGAAAAAGATCATCGCATTTTTACTTGCCGCAGTTCTTATGTGCGCGGCATTCACAGGCTGCTCGGGCAGCGATAAGAAAACAGAGGACAGCGGCAATACCGCAGCATCGGGCAAAACCGTTGCGGACATCAAGGCAGCAGGCAAGCTCGTTATCGCAACGAGCCCCGATTTCCCTCCTTTCGAGGAGCTCAAGGCTGACGGCAGCGTTGAGGGCATCGAGATCGATATCCTCAACATGATCTGCAAGGAGCTCGGCGTAGAGCTCGAGATCCAGCAGATGGATTTTGAATCGGTACTTCCCGGCGTACAGGCAGGCAAGTTCGACCTGGGCGTTTCGGGCATCACAGCAAACGAAGAGCGCAAAAAGAACGCTCTGTTCACCGATCCTTACTGCCTCGCGGCTCAGGCGATCGTTGTAACGGAGAGCGGCTCGATAAAGAGCAAGGCAGATCTTAAGGGCAAGGCCGTTGCGGTTCAGACCGGCACCACCGCCGAGTCGTTCTGCATGGCAGAGGGTTACAAGGTTAATTCATACGCTGCCAACAGCGACGCGGAGCTCTCACTCGTAAACGGCAAGGTAGACGCATGGGTAATCGACGACCTGACCGCCGCTGAGATGGTTGCTTCCTACAACGAGTCTCATGACGACAAGCTCGTGATCCTCAGCGAGGCAATGACCACCGAGCCTTACGGTTTCGCGACAAAGCTCGGCAATGACGAGCTGATCGGCGAGATCAACAAGATCCTCAAGAAGCTGCTGGACGACGGTACCATCGCATCGGTATTCGAGAAATTCGAGGCACCTTACACAAAGCCTTAATTGAACGAAACGGAGGAAATATCGTGTCAGCATGGTTTGCTAAACTGAACGAGACCTTTATAGCATCAGGCTATTACCGCCTGATGCTTGATGGTTTTAAGAACACAATAATAATCACGCTCGGGGCGCTGGCGATAAGTATCGTTCTGGGTTCCCTGATAGCAGTGATCAGATACCTCGGTGAGGATGTGCCCGCGATGAAACCGGTCGTAAAGGTCCTTACCTTTTACGTCAATGTCATCCGCGGCATCCCTGTCGTTGTTCTGCTGCTGATATTCTATTTTGTCATCATGAAATCCTCGGACGGACTCGTGGTCGGCATCATAACCTTCGGCATCAACTCGAGCGCGTATATGTCCGAGCTGATCCGAGGCGGCATCAACGCGGTGGACAAGGGCCAGATGGAGGCCGGACGGAGCCTCGGCATGTCGAGACTTCAGTGCACCAGACGCATCATATTCCCGCAGGCGGTCAGATATATCCTGCCCGCGGTGGGCAACGAGCTCATCGCGCTCTTAAAGGAGACTTCTGTCGCCGGTTATGTGGCGGTTGTAGACCTGACCCGTGCAGGCAATCTGGTCAGAAACAATACCTATGACGCGGTCAATCCGCTGCTTTTGGTTGCGATCACCTATCTGATCATGGTATTCGGCCTCGACGCACTGCTGAGGAAGATGGAGAGGAGGCTGGCGCGCAATGATAAACGTTAAGGATCTGCATAAGAATTTCGAAGATCTCGAGGTCTTAAAGGGCGTCAGCGTAGAGATCGACAAGGGCGACGTGATGTGCGTGATCGGACCTTCGGGTTCCGGTAAATCGACGTTCCTGCGATGCCTTAACCTTCTCGAGAAGCCTTCGAGCGGACAGATAATATTTGAGGGCGACGACCTGACGGGCAAGGATATCGACCTCAATCTGCACAGACAGAAAATGGGCATGGTGTTCCAGCAGTTCAATCTTTTCCCCCACATGACGGTGATGGGGAACCTGACCTGCGCGCCGATGATGCTCAAGAAAACGCCCAAGGATGCTGCCGAGAAAAAGGCGATGGAGCTCCTGGAACGCGTAGGACTCGCGGACAAGGCGGACGAATACCCGAATACTCTCTCGGGCGGCCAGAAACAGCGTGTGGCGATCGTGCGGGCGCTCTGCATGGAGCCTGACGTTATGCTCTTTGACGAGCCCACATCAGCACTCGATCCCGAGATGGTAGGAGAGGTGCTCGAGGTTATGAAGGAGCTCGCTGCCGACGGCATGACCATGGTAGTGGTAACGCACGAGATGGGCTTCGCGAGGGAAGTATCGAACAGAGTCATTTTCCTCGATGAGGGCGTGATCGTGGAGCAGGGAACTCCCGATGAGATATTCAATCACCCTCAGTCGGACAGACTGAAGAGCTTCCTGGCCAAGGTGCTGTGATGCGCCCGGCGGGGACGAAGCGTTAAGTAGATACAGAAAGGAATTACGGCTATGGATTTTAAAGGACGGAGCTTTTTAAAGCTGCTTGATTATACACCCGAAGAGATAAATTACCTGCTCGACCTGTCGGCGAGGCTCAAGGACGAGCGCAAAAAGGGCATTCCGCACAAGATCGCTGACGGAAAGAGCGTTGCCCTGATATTTGAAAAGACCAGCACACGTACACGCTGCTCATTCGAGGTGGCGGCGGCCGATCTCGGGCTGCACCCCGTATATCTCGATCCTTCGGGCTCGCAGATAGGCAAAAAAGAGTCGATCGCGGACACCGCGCGCGTGCTCGGACGCATGTTTGAGGGCATCGAGTACCGCGGTTTCGGACAGGAGATCGTCGAGGATCTGGCCAAATACGCCGGAGTTCCGGTGTGGAACGGTCTTACCAATGAGTTCCATCCGACGCAGATACTGGCCGATTTCCTGACGATCAAGGAGCATTTCGGCGATCTGAAGGGCAAAAAGCTCGTATATATGGGCGACGCGCGCTACAACATGGGCAATTCCCTGATGGTGGGATGCGCGAAGATGGGTATGCATTTCGTTGCCTGCACGGCGGAAAAGTATTTCCCCGGCAAGGCTCTGATCGACGAGTGTAAGAAGATCGCGGCTTCAACCGGCGCGGTCCTTGAGTTCATCACCGATCCGATCGCAGCGACAAAAGGCGCTCACGTGATCTACACCGATGTATGGGTATCGATGGGCGAGCCCGACGAGGTATGGAACGAGCGCATCTCGGACCTGACGCCTTACCGCGTGACAAAGGCGATCATGGACAATGCCGGACCGCAGTGTAAGTTCATGCACTGCCTGCCTTCCTTCCACGATCTCAACACCAAGATCGGCAAGGATATCTACAACAAATTCGGCATCGACTGCATGGAAGTGACCGACGAGGTATTCGAATCACCCGCCTCCATCGTATTCGACGAGGCCGAGAACCGCATGCATACGATCAAGGCCGTAATGTACGCGACACTTGGCGGAAAATAATATGCAATTTCCACAATTTGTGATATTTATATCGAAAAACCATTGAACAGCATAAAAAACTATTCAAAAACGTGCGAAAACCTTTACAAAATCGCAAAAACGTATTAAGCTAATAGTGAAGTCCGGGCCGCAGATGACTGCGGCCCTTTTTTTCACCAAAGGAGAGCCGGGCGCATATGGAAGGTAAAAAGAATAAGGAATTCAAGGTTCTTAATTTCATAGCCGCTGCCGTGATAATTCTTTTCTTTGCGGGTGTTATCATCGCGTATTTCCAGATGATCAGGAAGACGACCGAGGACAACATCGTCAAAGACGGAGAGCTTAATGCCGTTATGGCTGCGGACAGGATCGAGCGTTATCTGACCATGGGCGAAGACACCATAATGCTGTCTGCGTACGCGCTGGAGAATATGATCCGGGAGGGGCGGTCGCACAGCGACATGGTCGATTATCTCACGACGCAGACGAGCGCCGTTCTGGAGCTGCTCCCCGAGAGCTCTACGGGGCTTTACGCGTATGCGGACGGTGAGTATATTGACGGAGGCGGCTGGGTACCCGACGCAGATTATGTTCCGCAGGAGCGTCCGTGGTATACTCAGGCTATTGCCGACAGGGGCAATCTGGCGATAGTTGATCCTTATCTGGATTCACAGACCGGGGAGATCGTTATATCATTCAGCAAGATGCTCTACGACGGTGAAAGCGTCATCTGCGTGGACCTGACGATGGAGCGCCTGCAGGAGATCACCGAAGGGATAGTGGCAGGCGAGGAAAACAGCAGTGAGTTCGTTCTGGACCGCAACCGCAATGTTGTCGCGCATTCGGACAGGACGCAGATCGGCAGGAACTACCTGCAGGATACCGATTCGCTCGGAGCCGGGGTGCTGAAGGCATACGAGGACAATACCGAGGGATATTTTACGGTAACCTACGCGGGAGAAGAGTATGTCGTATATTCGATGCCTCTGGAGAACAGCTGGCTCTGCTTCTCCGTAAAAGGAGCGACAAAGGCTTATAACCGACTGACGATCCCGCTGATGATCACGGTTCTGGTAACCTGCATATTCATCGCGATCGTTGTGGTCGTATCGATCAATTCCGCCAAGAAGAGCGATCAGAACAGAAGACTGGAGCTCGAGAGCGAGAGCGCGAGGGCCGCCAATAAGGCCAAATCGAATTTCCTCTCGAATATGTCGCATGAGATCCGCACGCCGATAAATGCGATACTCGGTATGAATGAGATGATCCTGCGCGAGTCGGTAAGCGATACCACGCGCGATTATTCGAACAGTATCAAGAGCGCCGGAAAGACGCTGCTCGGTCTGATCAACGACATCCTTGATTTCTCGAAGATCGAGGAGGGCAAGCTCGAGATAATCCCCGTGGATTACGATCTGGCCAAGATGCTGCGCGAACTGGTCGACATGATAGGCAAGCGCGCAGAGGATAAGGGTTTGAAGCTGGAGCTCGATTTCGACAGCAAAACCCCCAGACATCTTCGCGGCGATGAGATCCGCGTTAAACAGATCATTACGAACATCCTGACCAATGCGGTCAAATACACCGAAAAAGGCAGCGTCACGCTCAAGGTCGGCTATGAAAAGGATCCCGACGACCCGAAGGGCATCCTGCTCAATGTCGATGTTACGGACACCGGTATCGGGATACGTCCCGAAGATATCAAAAAGCTCTTCATGAAGTTCGAGAGGATCGAAGAGGAGCGCAACCGCAATGTAGAGGGAACCGGTCTGGGCATTAATATCACCGAGAACCTGCTCGGCCTGATGGGCTCGACCCTGCATGTGGAGAGCACGTACGGCAAGGGCTCTACCTTCGGTTTTAAGCTGCCCCAGAGAGTTCTCGACTGGACGGAGCTCGGAAATTATACGGATATCGAAAATGAGGCAGCGGAGGAAAAGCAGCCCGAAAAGAAGCTGTTTACGGCGCCCACCGCGTCCATTCTCGCGGTGGATGACAATCAGGTCAACCTGATGGTATTCACGAACCTCTTAAAGCGTACGCAGATCAAGATAGACACCGCGATGAGCGGTGACGACGGCATAGCGAAAACACGCAGGAAAAAGTATGACATCATTTTCCTGGACTATATGATGCCGAAAAAGAACGGCATAGAGACTCTTCACGAACTGAAGGCCGAAACCGCGAACCAGAACGTGAATACTCCCACGGTCTGCCTTACCGCCAATGCGGTGCAGGGCGCGGAGGAGGAGTGCATAAACGAGGGCTTCGACGGCTATCTTTCAAAGCCTGTCGATCCCGCCGCGCTCGACGACATGATACGAAGTTTCCTGCCTCCGGAGAAGATAAAAGAAGCGGAGCCCGCACAGGGCTGACCGCTATATGAGCATTTGACGTTGACAATTCGGCGTCTTGCGCTTAGGATTGCAGTAATAGTTTATTTTTTCGCTGCAAAGGTGTAGAATAAGATACACTTGGGAGGAAACTTAGTCTATGAGTGCGCAGAAAAATGTTAAGATACTTCTGTTTCGCTATAGCGTGGTAGTAAAAGGCATAGAGAAAAACCTTACCGACCTGGGTTACGCGGTGGAGAGCATTACCGACGGATTTGACGAACTCGAAGGATATGCGTCGCATACGGATCTGTTCATACTGTATCTGCCCGGTGACATAATGGATGACAGACTGAAGCTCAAAGAGCTGGAAACGATCTGCAGCAGGATAGGGAAACTCGAGAAAAAGATGCTCGTCATCGGCGAGAAAAAGTATCATTTCGAGCTTTCGGAGGCCGTACCGGAGATCGATGATTACGGATGGCTGGACAGACCCATAGAGAGCGAGGCTCTCGGAGCCGCGGCCTAGGCTGCCCTGAACGGCACGATCAGGCTCGGAGCCAAGAGGCGCATACTCATCGTGGACGACGATCCGGCATATGCCGCCATGGTCAGGGAGTGGATCAAGGATCACTATAAGGTCGATATCGTGACCGCAGGCCTGCAGGCGATCTCGTTCCTGATGAAGAATAAGGTCGATCTGGTCCTGCTCGATTATGAGATGCCCGGAGTGGACGGACCCAAGGTACTGAAAATGCTCAGGCAGGAGGCTTCGACAAAGGATATACATGTCATATTCCTTACAGGCGTCGGCACCAAGGAGGAGGTCGCGCGCGTCATGGAGCTGCGTCCCGACGGATATGTGCTCAAATCCACGACGAGGGACAATCTGCTCGCATATATAGGTAAAAAGCTCGTTTAACGGGTAATATATAAGTTTTAAGGGAGAGAAAAAATGTCAAAGATCATACTTACAGGGGACCGTCCTACGGGAAAGCTTCACATAGGACACTATGTCGGATCTCTGCGCAGAAGGGTGGAGCTGCAGAATTCAGGAGAATTCGACAAGATATACATCATGATAGCAGACGCGCAGGCACTCACGGACAACGCTGAGAACCCCGAGAAGGTGCGCCAGAACATCGTAGAGGTAGCGCTCGATTACCTCTCTGCGGGACTCGATCCGGCAAAGTCGACACTATTCATCCAGTCGATGGTGCCCGAGCTTACCGAGCTCACTTTCTACTACATGAATCTGGTCACGGTATCGCGCGTACAGCGTAATCCCACGATCAAGTCCGAGCTGCAGATGAGAGGTTTCGGAGACAGCATCCCGGTCGGATTTTTCACCTATCCGATCAGCCAGGCGGCCGATATAACAGCGTTCAAAGCCACAGTCGTACCCGCGGGCGAGGACCAGATGCCGATGGTGGAGCAGACTCAGGAGATCGTGCACAAGTTTAATTCCGTATACGGTGAGACTCTCGTCGAGCCCAAGATCCTGCTTCCGGAGAACCAGAGCTGCTTAAGGCTCCCCGGTACCGACGGCAAGGCCAAGATGAGCAAATCCCTCGGCAACTGCATCTATCTTTCGGATGAGCCCGATGTCGTTAAGACCAAGGTTATGTCGATGTACACCGATCCCAACCACATCAATGTGAGCGACCCCGGACAGGTAGAGGGCAACACGGTATTCACCTATCTCGACGCGTTCTCAAAGCCCGGGCATTTCGAGAGATACAACATCGGCTACGCAAACCTTGATGAGATGAAGGACCACTATAAGCGCGGCGGACTCGGCGACGTTAAGTGCAAGAAGTTCCTGATCAATGTTCTCGAGGAGGAGCTCGCTCCCATCAGAGAGAGACGTCATGCATGGGAAAAGGACATCCCCGGCGTATACGAGATATTGAGGAAGGGCAGCGAAGAGGCAGAGCGCGTGGCGGCCGAGACACTTTCCGACGTGCGCAAGGCCATGAAGATCAACTATTTCGAGGACGGCGCGCTGATCACCGACCAGGCGGAAAAGTACAGATAGGACTGCATATGTATACTGTCGCACACATAGAAAACGATTATACAGAGAAATTCGGAGTACCGAGACAGAGCGGGCTTGTCCGTGAGGTGACGAGCCGCATTGTTTTTGAGCCGGAGTTTAGAAACCCTGAGGCCCTTCGCGGGCTTGAGGGTTTTACTCATTTATGGCTGATATGGGAGTTTTCCGAAGCCAAGAGGAGAGGCGCAGAGAGCAGCGAAAGAGCCGGAGGCGGCAGTGCTGCGGATGCAGAGAGCGGGGATGCGGACGCAGAGAGTCCGGCAGGGAAATGTGACTGGCGGCCGACCGTGAGACCTCCGAGGCTCGGAGGGAATACGCGCATGGGCGTATTTGCGACGCGCTCACCCTTCAGGCCGAATCCCATAGGGCTGTCATGCGTGGAGCTCGCGGGAGTGGAATATGATACGGCGGACGGCCCCGTGATACTCGTAAAAGGCGCGGATCTGATGAACGGCACGCCGATACTCGATATCAAGCCCTACATCCCGTACGCGGACTGCAGGCCCGAGGCTAAGGGCGGTTTCACGGACGAAAACGAATTCGCAAAAGTAAAAGTCGTGATCCCGGCGGAGATCGCCGCAAAACTCACGCCCGAAGAGGCCGAAAAACTGCAGGCGGTACTCGCTCAGGATCCGCGTCCCGCCTACCAGAGAGCGCAGGAGAGAGCCTATACTTTCAGGTTTTCAAGGTACGATGTGAGCTTCGAAGCGCGGGAGGGAGTATTGACTGTGACGGGGGTCAGATTGGTTAAGTAAATACTCAAACGTTTTCTTAAACAAGAGCCAAACGGGTGCGAAAGCAAGCGATTTTTTACATTTTGTAACATGTATTTAAAAATATTTCTTAAAAATCCGTTGACAAACGACTTTCTTTTGTCTAAAATGAACAAAGCAGGAGAGAGTCGTTTTATTTTTTTAAACATACTCGAAAACGTTTTCGCAGACTTGGAAACTTTGCGGCATGCAGCTGTCCGGGCCGCGCGGAAACACTGAGGAGGGAAAAAACTTGACGTTCCTTATACTTATAGTTGCCATTACGGCTGTAGTTTTCCTTGGTCTTTTCTTACTCAGGAACCGTATGAAGAATACATGGAAGAACCGCGCGCATGTGGTCATGGCGTTCCCGGCATTCCTTATTCTGCTCCTGATGGCCTACATCCCTATGACGGGCCTTATCCTGGCCTTCAA
>JAEEGI010005875.1_pt1 | contig 27985 bp, 19 predicted proteins | sample 8958751 | NCBI WGS metagenome assembly JAEEGI01 (sample SAMN16246545, study PRJNA631951) | gut metagenome | biome: gut microbiome; feature: rumen; material: KS-attached | host: Bos | place: Iran: Karaj | collected 2018-10 | reverse complement strand
CGCCACCAATGACATAAAACGGATAGGTTGTCACACCGTCCATCCTATGATTGGCTCCATTCATGACAAACTCCACACCCTTGGCAATAGCGCAGAATTTGCCAATAATCAGCCGGTCACCTATGAAATCGTAGAAATGAGTGACATGCTTCTCGAATTGGTCAGCACCATCCACATCGTCGTAATACGTATAATCTCCGATGATGATACGCGGGTTCTTCACCACGTTCTTGATGAAGCAGAGGCTTGGAATCTTAGGATTCGGGAAGGCCTCATTGGGGTTGGGTCTGTTTTTTATCTCCATAAATTCCGATTTGTCTGATTGCAAAGGTACGACAATTATTTAGATAAATTGGAATTTAACCTATTGATACCTATTGTTTTTTTCTTCAAGCCAACGGCAGAGGTAATCTACCTGCCCCTTGGTATTTCCCATAAAAACGGCGCATTCCTTATGCCCCTCAAACTGTGGAGTAACACCGTCCATTGCGCTGAGGGCTGAAACAGTAATAAGTTCGCGTTCGGCAGGAGTAAATTGGTCACAGGCGAATATATCACCAAAGAGGTGCGACTTCATGTAATAGTCGGCCTGTGGACAGAAAGTATAGTTCCATGGCGTGCCACCCTCATCACGGGTCTGCATGTCTGTGCCAAACTGCAATGCCAATTTGGCATCATCCCAGGCAGCGGGGCGGTGGAACGGTTTCCCTTCATTGTCGGCAATCCCCTCTGACTCACGCTCCGATAGCGCATGTTCAAGCGTATTCAGAGCATTCAGCGAACGGGGGAACCCCGTGTAGGCATAGAGTTGTGCAAAGGCGTCCTTGAGCTCATTCACACTCACACCGCCGTCGAGTGCCATGCGAATGGCCACGTCGAGACGTTGCAGGTCACCGCGTGCCGCCAATGCCGCACAATCGCAAAGCAGGAGCATCCGCTGAGAAACTGTTTCTTCTATCATACAAATTCCGATTTATCTTGCTGCAAAGGTACGACATTTTTTGAAATGAGCGGTACTATTCCCATCAAAAAGCAAAAGAAAAGCCTTTCCCCGTCAAGAGCAGACGACAGGAAAATGACGCACGAAAAGACAGAATATCGTGTAAGATTTGAAGACTTCGGGAAAAAGCAGTACCTTTGCAGAAAAAACGAAAGCGTTATGAAGACAGAGTTTGCTATGGAAACAGAACGTCTGTTACTCCGTCCGTGGCGTGAAAGCGACGCAAAGGCTTTGTATAAATACGCCAGCGACCCCGAGGTGGGCCCTCGTGCCGGCTGGCCTCCGCACAAAAGCGCTGAAGAAAGCAGGGAGATAATCCGTACTATCTTCAACAACGACCACACATGGGCCATCGAATTGAAAGCCACAAACGAGGTAATAGGCTGCATCGGCTATTACGTTTGCGGCGAAAGTAACATCAGCATAGGCGAGAACGATGTGGAAGCAGGCTATTGGGTGGCTCGACCTTTTTGGAATCGTGGCATCTGTACCGAGGCTTTGCGTCTGTTGATAGATTATTGTTTCAGGGAAAAGGGTTATAGTGCCATTTGGAGTGACTTCTTCGTGGATAATCCCGCATCCGGTCGTGTGATGGAGAAGTGCGGCTTTCGCGATACAGGAAAAATCAACTGGTGCAGCCACCTCTATCATGGCGATGATAGCCCTGTTAGAATAATGATTTTAGAAAGCACTAAGGTTGTATAATGTTCATCTGCACGTTATCTGTTTCGATAATAAACGACTCAGGCAGGGCACGCCTTCTTTTTTGGTGTCCCTCCTCAGACTCCATGACTCCTTAGAGTTGATATTGTCTAAGGAGTAGAGGAGTGAAGGAGTTTTTCTTGAGGTTAGATAGTTGACAGTTGATAGTTCTTGCGCTCCGTTGGTGCTCAGGCGCAGGCGGAGGACAGTTGATAGTTCTTGCGCTCCGTTGGTGCTCAGGCGCAGGCGGAGGACAGTTGATAGTTCTTGCATACTCTAGTAGCAAGGCGCGATTTTAGTCGCGGAGGACAGTTCTTGCATACTCTAGCAGCTTCCGTCTGCGGCTGAGCATCTAAAGGAGCGCAAGAAGGCGCGAAAATAGTTAAGAGTTAAGAATTAAGAGTTAAGAGTTCTCGGATGCTCTAGCACCGAGGCGCGATTGTTGTCGCGGAGCAGGCGCAGGCGGAAAGAGAATACCTTTGGGCCCTTGTGGTATCGTCTTTAACTCCTTTAACTCCTTTATCTTCTTTCACTCCTTTGGTTAAACTTAGAGTTTTAAGATTAAAGATTTTCTTTTTTTATGCTTTTTTCGTGAAGTTCGTAGCTATGGCTCAGGCGGCAAATAAATGGTATAATCGTCGAATTGTATATAAATTGTAAACCGTAAATTGTCAAATCGCAAATATTTTCTTACCTTTGCATCGCAGTTGGGATGATATCCCGACTTTAGGCTTAAAACTCACATTCTAAACAATATGACATGATGAAAAAAAACATTCTTTCTGCCCTTCTGCTCATGTTGGCGGGCTTTACTTTCAACTCTTGCTCTAAAGATGATGCAGTCGATGGCATCTTAAATCCGACCGAGACATTCGAACAAAGATGTAAATTTGACGCTCGCCATTTGTCTGGCGAAGAAGAGCCATATTACTGGTACAGTTGGGAAACTGATGTGCAATTCAAGGTGCTTGAGGGGGATTATCAAGGGATGCCCACGGTAGCCATGACCAGGCTTTTTCCTATTGGCAATATTTTCAGAATGCATTTCGGTATCAACGTAAACCACGAAAATCAACTGTATATATTAACCACTCTCGGCAATCATTGCTTCAGTGACGCATCCTTCATCGAATCTGTTGCGCTTGACGGCTATCTCCAGCATGTCGGCTATGACGTCTTCAGAAACGCTACGAGGCTGGAGGAGTTGACCTTTGGGTCTGAAATGCAGACCATTGGCGGTTGTGCCTTCAGAGGGTGTACGAAGTTGCCAAAAATTGAGTGGAACTCTCTCGGGAAAGACAAAAGCATAGGCCCACTCGCCTTTGCGGAGTGTACAGCACTGGAGACAGTTAAGATAGAGGCCAAGGATGGGACCTTTGATTCTGGGGCTTTCGAGGGCTGCACAAGCCTGAAGGATGTCTCCATTCAAGGCAACAAACTGGACTTCGACTGGTCGGTCTTCGAGGATTGCACAAGCCTGGAGAATGTCTCCATTCAAGGCGACAATACGAGCATCGGCTGGTCGCTCTTCGAGAACTGCACAAGCCTGAAGAATGTCTCTATTCTCGGCAACAATATAAGCATCAGCGAGACTGTCTTCGAGGATTGCCCCAACCTAAAACAACTGACTTTCGGCTCTTTGCAGGAAACGCTCGAAAATAACATATTCCGCGGTATGGACAAACTGGAGAAAATTGACATCAAAGGCGGACTGAAGGTCATCAAAAGCGAAGCCTTCGAGAACTGCACAAGCCTGAAGGTCGTAGATCTGCCCAGCACTCTAACGCAAATCGAGCCCAACGCTTTCCTGGGCTGCTCCTCGTTGACGAATATCATCATCCATGGTGCTCATACTCCCCTCATCAGCGCAACAGGTTTGCCAGAGGGCTGCAATGTTCAAATAGTGGATGAATAATAGATAATAGATAAGAGATCAGAGCTCAGAGTTAGGAGACAAGTGCATTATATTGCCAGCTGAGTGGCATGAACAGAGTGCTGTGCAGTTTACTTGACCGCTTAGCGCAACTGATTGGTAGCCCATTTGTTTTCGAAGTCCCAGATCTCGGCATCATACTTCAAGGCCCGTTCTAGACACAAATAAAGGCGACAGAGATGTCGCCTTTATTATTCTACTCCTTTCCTCCTCGGAGGCAATTGCCCGTTGATAGCGGAGCAATTGGGGAGCTTGCGACGGAGGAAGGTTGGGAGAGGAGACTTTTATTTAATTAAGACCTTTATCGCTTTCTCGCCTATCTTCACGATGTCAAAGAGCGCATTGTGTTCTTCAGCTAAAGCTTCAGGCGCAGGCGGAACTTCGGCAAAAGCCTCAGGCGCAGGCGGAACTTCGGCAAAAGCCTCAGGCGCAGGCGGAACTTCAGCTAAAGCTTCAGGCGCAGGCGGAACTTCGGCAAAAGCCTCAGGCGCAGGCGGAGCGAAGTGCATCCAGGCCTTTCCCCGTCAAGAGCAGACAACAAGAAAAGAACAATGAAAAGACAGAAAAATGTGTAAGATTTGAATATCTCAATAAAAAGTCGTAACTTTGCAGATAGATAACCAGAATATGAACTTTTGCAAATCGCATTAGGACCATGCCAAACAAGAAATCAATCCGCTTCTACAAAGACCATAAGGTGCGTGCCCTTTGGGACGAAGACCTTAACTCCTGGTGGTTCTCAGTTCTTGACATCGTTGGCGCCATCAACCAGCAAGATGACTATGAGAAGAACCGTAACTATTGGAAGTACCTAAAAAGTAAATTAAAAAAGGGGGAAAGTGAAGTGGTTAGTGTCACTACCCAGTTGAAAATGTTGGCTCCTGATGGGAAAAAACGTCTGACGGATGTGCTCGACAGCGAGGGTGTGGAACAATTAGCAAAATCTATTCGCAACCAACAGGCTATGGACTTCCTCGACTGGTTTAAATACAGCGAAAACACCATTGACGGACGTAGTAAGAAAAAAGCCTATACATTGATAGAGAGTAATTTGGTGTCAGATAAGGATGTTGGTACTGTTAAGGCTCTGCAACAGATACACGCCTTCTTGTTTGGCGGCCTATATGACTTTGCCGGAAAGATACGTACAAAGACCATATCGAAAGGTAATACCATTTTTTGTCTTGCAGAGCACCTGCATCAGTACCTTCATACAGTAGAGAGCATGCCAGACTCCACCTTCGATGAGATAGTGGATAAATACGTAGAAATGAATATGGCCCATCCATTCATGGAAGGCAACGGACGCTCAACCCGTATTTGGCTGGACTTGATGTTAAAGAAACGAATAGGCCTCTGTATTGATTGGAGCAAGATAGCCAAGCATGAATATCTTGAAGCCATGATAGACAGCGAGATGAACAGCGACAGGATACGAGCTTTACTCCGCAATGCATTAACCGACAAGATAGACGACCGCGAGACCTTTATGAAGGGTATCGACTATTCCTACTATTACGAGCAAGAAGACTAAAGCGCGCTTTTAATGCGCGGAGAAGAGGTTAGAGTTTACAATATAGGCTGAAAGCCTTAAAGACGTCAGCCCAGGGCTGCGCCCTGGGAATATTCGAATGCCGCAGACCAATGACGCTCTGAAAGAGCAAAAGCTCTATCATATTTATGCTTTTGGCCCTATAGGCCGCATTCCCCGCCAAACGCAAACAGCCCAGGGCGATGCCCTGGGCTGACTGCTTTCTGCCCCTTTGGGGCGTAGTTTCATCATTTTGTTTCCCCTTTCAATCTTAAAACTCTAAGTTTAACCAAAGGAGTGAAAGAAGATAAAGGAGTGAAAGGAGTTAAAGACGATACCACAAGAGCCCAAAGGTATTCTCTTTCCGCCTGAGCATCTAAAGGAGCGCAAGAAGGCGCGCTTTTAATGCGCGAAAAAGAGTTAAGAGGTTTACAATATAGGCTGAAAGCCTTAAAGACGTCAGCCCAGGGCAGCGCCCTGGGAATATTGAATGCCGCAGACCAATGACGCTCTGTAAGAGCAAAAGCTCTATAGTATTATGCTTTTGGCCCTATAGGCCGCATTCCCCGCCAAATGCAAACAGCCCAGGGCGATGCCCTGGGCTGACTGCTTTCTGCCCCTTTGGGGCGTAGTTTCACCTTTTCAATCTTCGTGGATGCTTTAGCACCACGGCGCGATTGTAGTCGCGGAGCAATTTTCAACTTTCGAGGATGCTTTAGCACCACGGCGCGATTGTAGTCGCGGAGCAATTTTCAATCTCCAATTGTCAATTTTCAATCTTCAATTTTCAATTTCCAATTGTCCTCACCCTTCATCGATATCCGGGTCATCTGGAGCCTGCGCAATGACGGTGAACCAGACTGTGCCGCCATGATAGACAACAAGGCTGTGACCTGCTTCCACGTTCAAGCCCGTGAACGAGGCACCATTGGCATCATGGCTGGTGGGGTTGATGACATCGCCCGTGCCATCCACCTTGGCTGTGAACACTACATCGCTCAGGCTGGTGCCGCTGACGGCAACCCTGGTAACAGGTGCTGTCGCTGTGACACTGCCGCCCGCAATGCTTTGGCTGACACCATTGATGGTGGCCGAAGTGTTATAGACAGGCTGTCCGGGTGTCACACCGCCGCTACCGCCACCTGGGGTGATGTCTCCGGTGGAACCAGTGCCGCTTGCGCCAGCATTGTTCAGGTAGAACTCCGACTCCATGTCGATCTCGCTGGCCACATAGCTCTTCTCCACAGCCTCAGCCAGGCTGCACAAGTCAGAGCCCAAAGCGGCCTCGTTGAGTACCAGCTGGCAGTTGCTGCGGAACCAGTCGCCGCTTCTGTCCTTGCGACTGATGATGATGCCAGCCGCCACCACATCGCCACCACGTCCCAGCACGAAGCTGAAATGGTCCGTGTCGAACTCGAAAGACGAGAAGTTCAGTTTGTTCTTCCAGTTCGAGCAGGGGAACTCGCCCTGGTCGTTCACAATCTCGGTGGTCATGGGCGCACCGCTACCGTCAGCATTACGGGGGTTGAGCACGATGCGGGCAGATGCCGCCTCATACTTCCCATTGTACTTCTGTACGGTCACGAACGTCACCTGGTCGCCACGCTGCAAGCCCCATGCCGTCACAAAGTCGGCGTAGGTGCGACCCGGCGTGTTGACATACGCCTTGTGACCGCCTTCAGCATCAATACCCACCGAGACCTCGGGCAGATGCCCCAGTGAGATGATGACTGCAAAGGGCGACCACTTGTCGCTCTGGAGCGGCATGAACTGGTAGAACTGGTACAGGCTCTGTCCCGAGTTCTGAAGCGTAGCAGCACGCTCGCGGAGATACTTCAAGTTCGTCTTGCGGAACTTGTTCATACAATTGAAGCCATTGCTGACACCCTCGAACGAGTGGTTGCAAATGAACTTCAACATGGCGTAAAGCACGCCTACAGTTTTTACCAAGACACGCTGCAAAGTCTGTGCAGTGCTCTTCGGATTTTTCACATGACGGTCTGAGGTGCCGTCAACCCTTACAATAATTCCTTTCATAGTTTTAATGTTTTAAGAAAGAAATAATAATTAATCCTACCCTTGGAGACCGTGGTCAGTTAGCGTCCGATTAGAGTTTAATTAGACTTCAATTAGAGTTCAATTAGACTTCAATTAGAGTTTAATTAGAGTTTAATATGAGATCGACATGAACTTTCACTGACTCTGACTTGGGTTCACCAATTCGTGATGTTCGGTGCAAAGGTAAGGCAATAAAAAAGGTGCCTAAAGAACCTTTAGACACCTATAGAAGTATTTACAGAACTTATAGAACTTTTTCTATAACTCTAGCTGTAGCCGGAACTCTTCCAAGAGTTTCTGGATGCGTGTGCTGGCCTTGTCCTTCCACTTGCCGACGGGCTGCTTGTAGATAGGATTGTTGCTGAAGGCGTTTACTATTGTGCCTTTCGGGCAAGTATAGCTTCTCTTTCCGCCGTAGGGCAGCTGTTCGACCTTTGCCTCGAACTGGGACATGTTGTCGGCCATCCCATACTCGTCGCGCAGCAGGCAGAAGAGCACGGCATAAGCGCTGTTAGCCCAGAAGTATGCCTGACAGCCCTCGATAGCCTCAGCCAGCCTGTCGTCGCTCGGCATCTCGTCAGCAGGTTTCGCCGCAGCCTCGCCGTAGTAGTTGTTCGTGACGTTCTTCACGCCACCGGCCTCGATTACATCACCGTTGACCGTCCCAATCTTAATCATGGCTCAAAGAATTTACGTTCTTCACACCACCGGTCGCAATCACATCGACCGCATTCTCAATCACAATCTGAGGCGATTCCTCCGGCATCTGCAGGCGCATAACATCCTGCGTGAAAGCCCTCTGCTCGGGTGTGGCATTCGGTGGCAGCATGTCGAGCACAAACGACCTGATGGCCGCGAGCAGGGTGAAGTCGCGTATGTGCGAGAAGAAGTCGCGCACGCGTTCTACGGACAGAAGGATGTACTGCTTCATCCAGTGGTTTTCGAAGCGCAGGTTCTCGAAGTCCGTTCTCATCAGCGAAAGTTCGTCCTTGAGCGACATATTCTCTTCCCAAAGTGCGTCACGTTCCCTTGTTAATAAGGAAATTTCGCTATTGTGTTTCTCTTTCTGCTGCTGGATTTCCATCTCCAGCATCGCTATCTGCACGTCCCGTTTGCTCAAGTCGGAAGACAGGACGTTAAAGTCCTCCATTGAAATATTCATGATACAAAAGTGTTTATAAATTAATAAATTGTGGTTATCGGCTCTCTTCGCCTCTGCGCAGCCATGGAATCACAGAAGCGATTCGCAATTGAATCTCAGAGCTTTAGCTCAGAAGTGAGGTAACGTCAGTTTCCCTCACCAAGAGGCAACTCTCAATTCGGCGGTGTCAAGTCTGCGGTTAAGCGAGCACCATGAGAACTTGTTCTCTAATGGTCAAGCGTGAGCAGACTCGGCGGTGTCAAGTCTGCGATTGAGCGAGCACCATGAGAACTTGTTCTCTAATGGTCAAACTGATGGAGCAGCGAGCGCCATCAAGTTTACTTGTTTGGCCGAGTCGCGACGGAAGTCGACGTAGTCAATGTGAGCAGACTCGCAATTGAATCTCAGAGCTTTAGCTCGGAAGTGAGGAAACATTAGTTTCCCTCACCAAGAGGCAACTCTCAATTCAATTGCAAAGTTATAATGACTTTTTCAATCCTGCAAGAAATCCCGCAGAAAGTTTTCCTTGTGTCGTAAGATTTTTTTATTTCATAAAATTTGGGCAAGTTCTTTGGAGGAAGAAATATTTTTCGTAATTTTGCAGCAGAAAACGTATAATATATTGATTATGGCAACAGCAACATCCATAGCTAAGCCTGCCCAGATGATTATCACTCTGGATGACAATGCGCTTGTGGCAGACATAAAACGTGCTCTGAAGATGATACGTGGTATAGCATCTGTGCGAATGACCACTATCAGCGATGATAAGACAATTACTCCCGCCATGCAGCGTTCCATCAATAAGGCACGTCGCGAATATGCTAATGGTGAGACAATATCATGTCGCACTCCAGAAGAGATGCAGCGTTATTTTGATAGCCTATGATATATACGATAGAGTATTCCAAAGAGGCTGACAAAACCTTGCGCAAGTGGAAGAAATCAAATCCACAACTTTTCAAGAAGGCTACGAAAATATTGATGGATATTATGCAACATCCTCGTACAGGTTTAGGACATCCTGAAGCACTTGTTGGTGGCAATGATGTAACATATTCGCGACATATCACAGCTCACGATCGTATTATATATGACATTTATGATGATCGTGTAACAGTGCTTGTTGTACAGGCAGAAGAGCATTATAATGATAAATAATTTTTAGCAAGAAAACCAATATTAAAATCCGAAAAGATAGAAACATCCTTTCGGATTTTTTTTAACTCTCAACTCTCAACAAAAAAACAAGTGTTTTTTGTGATATGGAATATTTTTCGTAAAATTGCAGAGCAAAAATTGATTTGTGAACATAATCAAGTAAATTAAGTTCTTTGCACCAGAGCAGAATCTGTTCGATGCAAAAGTAAATCTACCCTCGCTGTTCGTGAGAATAGCGAGGTTTTTTTTATTAAAATGCTTTGCTCATGATGATTTTTCTCTCTTCTCTTTGCAGAAGAGAGATTTTTTTTCGTAAATTTGTACGCGAAAATATAAAAAATAGATGTCATAAACATCCTTGGTTGGCTGATTAACCAGAATTACGACCTCAGGTAACACATCAGTCGGACAAGCAATTGGGTGTTTACGCTCGTAAAAGGGGCGTGGACAGTTGGATTGTTGTCTGATGTGGGCCGTCGTAAGCCTTGGTTAAACACATTCTCTTCCACGCCCTCTTTTCAAAAACGAAAAGGGGGCTTTTTGTAGGCCCAAGGAAGAATATGACGAAAAAGAAGTATAAGGTACTGTCGTTATTTGCCAACATTGGGGTGGCTGAAGCCTATTTTGACGAAATAGGAAAGCAGGTTGTGGTCGCAAATGAGATAGACCCAAGGCGGGCAAAGCTATATCAAGCCATATATCCAAATACAAAAATGATATGTGGAGACATTACAGAAAAGAAGACATATAAGGAAATTTTAGATTCCTCCATAAAGGCTGGGGTAAATATCATAATGGCCACTCCTCCATGCCAAGGGATGAGTACGGCTGGTCAAATGAAGAAAATGGACCCCCGTAACATACTATTCATGTATGCTATTCACTTAATTAAAGAAATAGGACCGGATTATTTCTTATTTGAAAACGTTCCCGCCTTTTTAACCACATACGTATGGTATAAAGATAAGGCAACTTTAATTCCAGATGTTATAAGGGAAGAACTTTCGTCCAGCTATGAACTGGATTTTTCTATAAGGAATGCAAAAGATTATGGTGTGCCACAAAGTCGCGAAAGGATGATTCTGCTGGCAACGAGGAAAGGGCTTAAGCACATCTGGACTTGCCCAAATAAAGAAAAAAAAGTTGTCACAATGGAGGATGCAATTGGTTGGATTCCTCCAATTGATCCGTTTGTTAAAGATTTAAGCGAAGAAGAATTTAAGAGACTCTTTCCGCTGTATGAGAAACGAAAAGAGGATGCCCTTCGAATATCGAAGTTTAATATCCCCCCCAAGCACGTATATCGTAACGTGTATGCTATGCAACACACTCCAACTGGTAAGTCTGCATTTGCCAATATTGATAGGTTTAAGCCTAAGAAAATCAATGGAGAGATTGTAAGGGGATTTGGGAATACTTATAAAAGGCAGAACTGGGACACGCCGGCTTACACAATTGCTATGGATAATATAGAGATATCCTCTCAGAATAATGTTCATCCTGGACGATATCTTGGAAAGGACACAGAGGGTTATGATATATATTCTGATGCAAGGGCAATGACTATTTATGAACTAATGTGCTTAATGACCTTGCCAAAAGAATGGCCTTTGCCAGAGTGGACAGATCTTCGTCTCTTCCGTAGGATTATTGGGGAAGGGGTACCTTCATTATTTATGAAAAAATTGTTTATGCAAATATAATGGCAAAAAAAACTAATATAAAGCTTCGAGGCTTATCCTTATTTGCTAATGTTGGTGTGGCAGAGGCATATATGGAGTCTCTTGGCATTAGAATTGAGGTTGCAAACGAATTGGTAGAAGAGAGGGCTCGCTTTTATCAAGATGTTTATCCCCATACCCATATGGTGCAGGGCGACATAACAAATGACGATGTTAGAACAGCCATAATTGAGGAGTCAAAAAGCAAAAATGTCAATTTTGTAATGGCCACACCTCCTTGCCAAGGGATGAGTCGCGTGGGTAAAATGGAAGAGTTTGATGTAAGAAATCAGCTCATATATTATGCTGTCGATGTAATAAAACGCTTGAAACCTGAATATGTCTTAATTGAAAATGTAACAACGATACTCAAGACAAAGATTAGTGTTAATGGGGAAGTGATGATAATTCCTGATTATCTTGTTAAGGAATTAGGTGAGGACTACAACTTCAACAAGGAAACAAAAGTTAAGGCAATGTACTATTCAATCCCACAAATGAGATTGCGTAACATATACCTTCTTGTAAGAAAAGACAAAAATGTTGTTTGGGAGTTTCCAAAGCACACTCCAATTGTGAACTTAAAAGATGCTATAGGCGACTTACCTTCTGTAGATCCCGAACTTCGGGAAGGGATGGCACTTACATTAGAAAAGTTCCCGGATTTTGAGAAAAAAAAGATGGCGGCTAGCAAGGTGTCAAAGTGGCATAGGCCACCTAAACATTCATGGAAACTTGTTGAATGTATGATACACACTCCTTCTAACGAATCTGCGACATCAAATCCAGTATATTACCCCAAGAAAGACAATGGTGTGAGAGTAAAAGCACATTATAATCAATACAGACGACTGTCTTGGGATACGCCAAGTAGATGTCTTACTCAAAACAACGGTGTAATTTCTTCATTGGCCTGTGTTCACCCAGGAAGACCATATACAAAAAATGGGGAAACATTATACTCTGACCCACGCGTTTTTACCATATATGAGATTATGATTATTTCCTCACTCCCTTTAGATTGGCCAATTCCGGATTGGGCAGACGAAACATTAATTCGCAAGGTAATTGGCGAGGGTGTACCGTCAAAATTAATTAAGGTTATAATGAACGTTCTTTTAAAGCAAATATAATTATGGCAGAAAGACTTATAGTTCCAGGGCATATTGCAGATTTGAGATACGTTATACCTGCAATTAAAACATATGCTGATGCTGACGACTGGCTCACAACTTCGGATTACATAGAACAGGAATTTAAAATCTTGAGAAAAAACGGTGTTGAATCCTATATGAAAAGTGATTTAACAGATTATACGAAGGATGCGGAATTAGCCCGTTATTTTGGTTTTGTTGAAAGGAAAATTAAAGGCAATATACAATCCGAATGTAGAATAACCGCATTAGGGAAAGCTTTTTTCTCTGCTTATGAGGCAAACGACACGGATTCTATGTTGGAGGCTATTATGATAGCCTTAGAAACAATTACTTTTGGCAGAAATAATGATGGTTGCCCTAATAGTAATTCTAGGCTTGAGGCTCCAAATATCTTATTAATTTCTGCGTTGCTTCTTGATGGGGTTACAAGGCAAGAATATGCTTCTATCCTCTATCGTATGCTAAATGGTTCCCCTATCTCAAATGCAATAACTCATGTAAAAATATGTAGACTAAACGGAAGTGGTGTGGGTGAAACAATTCGAGTTGACAACAAAGTAATACCATTTCTTGTGAGCATGGGATTTCTTAGCGACGATAATAGGAAACTTAACATACCACAACCCATTTTATTAAAGTATTCTGAAAGAATATCTAATTTAAGACCAACAAATGACGAAATTAATATATTCCCAGAAAATGTTAGTTTAAGTGATATGAAAACAGAAAACGAATTCGGCCCACTTCAGCAAATCTTCTATGGTGCTCCTGGAACGGGTAAATCAAAAACCATAAAAGATGAAACGCATGGCAAATCTGTAGTTCGTACTACATTCCACCCAGACAGTGACTATTCAACATTTGTTGGGGCGTATAAACCCACAATGGATGATGTGGATACAAAGGTCGTTCCTGTTGTTGTGAATAATGGCATCAGCCTCGTAAATGCAGGAACATACAAAGAGAAGAAGATTGTATATAAGTTCATCCCTCAAGCATTCCTGAAGGCTTATCTTGGAGCATGGAAGAAGTTTGCCGACAGAGCGACCAGAACCTCTGTACCATTGGCTCACACTTTCAAAATTAATGACGGAGAGTACACCATAACCGGAGTAAACACAAACGATATTTCGTTCCACAGAGTGTTCCCCTTCAACATTTCGCACAGTAGTGTTGGAAGAGCGTGGAATGAAATCTGGGCTACAGGCTCGTTTGTTATACCTACTGGCGCACAACCGGGCGTTTCTGTGCAACAGGCTATTGCACAATGGATATACGACAATGTACAGAATTGCACGAAACAAAGCCTGGAAGAAGGATTGGAAACTCTCAAGAAAAGCATAGAAGAGAAGGGACAAGTTCCCATAAGCAGAAGTTCCCAAATATACACGCTCTCGAAAAAGGAGAACGGCTATTTCATTGATACGGACGGGAAGTGCTCGAAAACAAAGATTCAGGATTATTACAATGGGAATGAGCCGGAATCTGGCGCAAGAGGGTTACAAAGATATTTTGCCAACTTGTTGAAAGATATTGACAGCTCTTCGTTTGAAAATGCTTGGACTCGCTTAGCGGATGCCGTAAACAAGAATACTGACAAGGTTGACTTGCAAGCAGCAAAGAGTGTGCTCGAACCTCAGTTCCTCGTTATCGAAGAAATCAATCGAGGCAATTGCGCACAGATCTTCGGAGACTTGTTCCAACTGCTTGACCGAAGCGATAATGGCTTCTCGGAATATCCCATAGAAGCCGATACGGACTTGCAACAGGAAATAGAACGTGCGTTCAAGGAAGGGGAATACAAGTTGACCAACGACATCAACATAGAAGGCGAGATAGAGGGATATACGAGTAACTATGGCGCAACTCTTTCCGATGATGTGCAGAGCGGTCGTGTTCTTCTCTTACCCAAGAACCTCTTCATTTGGGCTACAATGAACACAAGCGACCAAAGCCTGTTCCCAATTGATTCGGCCTTCAAGCGTAGGTGGGACTGGAAGTACATCAAGATAAAGAACCATCTGGAAGAAAACTATAAGATTGTGGTGGGAGAAGAGGAGAGAGACTGGTATGAGTTTATTGATAGAATAAACGAAATAATCGCTTCCATGACCTCGAGCGCAGACAAGCAATTGGGTTACTTCTTCTGCAAGGCAGACAAGGATGGCAAAATAAGTGCTAAGACATTTGTGAGCAAGGTCATCTTCTATCTGTGGAATGATGTCTTCAAGGACTACGGTTTCGAGGACACTTCGCTCTTCCGCTATGTGGATGAGGAAGACGGAAAAGAAAAGGACCTCACATTCCCCGACTTCTATGAAGAAGATGGTGAAGGAGTGAACGAGACACGACTGAAGGACTTCCTTGACAAGGTGATGAACTGGAAAAAGGACAAAGAAGAACAGAAGTAAATGTACATCCTCTTCGAAGAACACCAATACAACAGCCATGATGTGGAGAAAGTCTTGAAGGACATATATGTGCTTCAGGATGTGGACAAAATGGTTAGAGTGCAGTATGTGGGTTATTTCTATAATCCTCATTTGCACGATTGTGTGTTCATCCTGCCCAAAGTGCTGCTGACAGACAAGGAGACACTTGTGGGCATGAAAAAGAAGAATGGCGAAGATGCCACTCCAGAAGATGTGCTGTCCCCTGACAAACAGAAGGAGAACCTGAGCCAGGAGTACAGGAAGTTCATTTACGAGTTTTCGGTATGGATTTACAGGGCTTTGAGCGTCTTCTATAAGTCGAATCCGAAGAGCAAGGCCATCTTGTACAAGCACTTGCCACAAGCAGGAAGGGGGAAACGAGCCCAAGCGAAAACATTCTTGGATATCGTCTTGTCGCTCATCAATTTCAACCAAGAGAACAGGGATTTTGTCCTCTTTACCATCAAGAACCTTCACAAGGGCAACAACAAGATAAACTGGACACGAACCATCGGTCACTCGCAAAGTTTCATCCAAGGGGATGACGTGATTTACCTGAAGCCCATCAACAAGAAAAGGATTGTCAACTACGAAGAGGAATTGTTCATCATTTTCTTCAGCATCCTGAACTTCCTTAATGAAGAATATGGATTTCGCACACCCATTAATATTCAGTATGACTTGATTGTCGGCAAGCAATTCAAGCAATACATGCGAGGGATGGGCAAGGTGAAACTCATGCAGATAAAGTATAAATACTTCTCCGACAAAGCACTCCAGCTGTGGGATTTGTGTTATGCTTTCTTCGACAATTCATACCGTATTGCTGTCAACACAAATGCACAGGAATATCTGTTGGCAAGAAACTTCAATATCGTCTTCGAAGCCATGATAGACGAGCTGATAGGTACACCACACAGCATGATTCCCAAAGGTCTGGCAGATCAGGAAGACGGAAAACGGGTGGACCACTTGTATACGGATTTGGCTTTGACCTCTGCGGAAAAGCAGAGCGAAAGAGAGGTCTACTATATAGGAGACAGCAAATACTACAAGAGTGGCCATGACTTGACTTCGGAATCCATATACAAACAATACACCTATGCCAGGAACGTTATCCAATGGAATGTGAATCTGTTTGCAAAAGATGATTCCAGGTTCGATGAAAAAGAAAATGAATCAAGGGTAGAAGACAAAGAACGATTCGGGAAGATTCGTTTGCAAGACGACAGCATAACAGAGGGTTATGATGTGATTCCCAACTTCTTCATTAGCGCCTTTGTGTACGACAATCTGCAATATAATGATGAAAAGCAGAACATCAAGGAGCACAAAGACACCAAAGACAAACATTGTACAAAGGTATCTTTCCAGTTCCCGGACAGGCTGTTCGACAGAGACACACTTTTCCTGTCGCAATATGATGTGAATTTCCTTTACATTCTGTATCTCTATGCCCGCAATAAAGCTAACGAAAAGGCGATTTGGAAGCATCATGTCCGCAAGATATTCCGCGAAGAAATACGTGGGGTAATTCAGGACAAATTCAAGGTTTATGCCATGAGGGCAAAATTGGGAGTTGATGCGTCTTTGTATCTGCAGCAACACTTCTACGAACTGAACGGACGAGTGTTCCAACCCTATGGAGAGGAAAGGAAGATTTATTTTGCCTATGCCCGACCTGCAAAACATTTGGAGAAAACGCAAGAACAATACGAAGAACTGAAGAAATACTTCGTCATAGAGGAATGCGGAATGGGCAAAGACCCCCAAGAGGTATTACAGCCGGAATTCGAAAAGGAACTGCAACAACCTTTGATTTCGCCCCAATTCCTTACTGTACACTATCTTGAAAGATATGCGGACAAGGGCGTGATGGTTGGATATTACCAAGATGAAGACCATTTGAAAATGATTCTGGGCAATAATGATGAAGCCTCGATGATGTATAACGTTCGTCTGGATGATGGAGATAATCCAAGACCAGGTTCGCATCCCTTGTCTTTCTATAAATCGAAAAACGTTCAGTTTGTAATTCTTTATACAAAAGATTACAAAGAAACAAAAGAGTGTCGTGTTTTCCACGTGAAGAGTACTACAACTAAATTGACAGGAAAGCAGGCACTTGAAACTTGGCAATCTTCTGAGAAGAAGGGGGCTCATTTCTTCTATCGTTTCGATGAAGAAGTGAATCTGGGCAAAATCGATATTGTTAATTTGATTCAGAATCTTCAAGTCTCCATGTTAAAAAATGGCGGTTATACAGATGGAGAGCCATTATTCACGAATGCAGAGGACGTGTTGAAATACAGAAAAGGATTCTAAGACTATGGACCGGCTTTCTCCACAGCAAAGGCACGATTGTATGGCTTCCATTCGGTCAAAGAACACGAAGCCTGAACTTGTTGTGCGAAAGGGCTTGTGGAGTAGGGGATTCCGTTATCGTCTGAACGACAAACGACTGCCAGGACACCCTGACTTGGTATTACGCAAATACAGAACCTGCATCTTCGTAAACGGCTGCTTCTGGCATGGACATAACGTGGCGGAGCCACGGATGTCTGATGGAAGATGTAAGATGGAAGATGTGATTGAGAGTTCGGAATGTTGCAAGATTCCGAAGTCGAATACTGAGTTCTGGGTTAATAAGATCAGGCGAAACATGCAGAGGGACAAGGAGGAACAAAGGAAACTGGCTCAAATGGGTTGGCACAGTATCGTAGTCTGGGAATGCGAACTGAAGCCAAAACAGAAGGAACAGACGCTCGATTCCATTGCCTTTACCTTGAACAGCATCTATCTGCAAGACAGACAAGTCCCGAAGCCCTATGAACCAGTAGAGCCAGAATATCAAATGGCAGCGGAAGAGAAGATGGCTGATGGATGATGGCTGATGGCTGATGTAAGAACTAAGAGGGAGTGCTAAAAAATCATAAATAATAAGTAATAATGGTAGTGGAATTTGCGTGTCTGAAACAAATTATGTAATTTTGCATTATGTAATTTTGCATAATCCATCTAACTTATATGATATGATGATGGCTGAGGGCTGATGGCTGATGGAAGAAAATCATAAAATTATTTGGTTGTTTTAGGAAATCTTCTTATCTTTGCACTGAGTAAAATTACTCATTCCACTGAGTAAAATTCCAGATTATGTACAAAAAGGCTGATGTAAGCCTTCGACTTATCGGGTGAGGGAGAACTTCATGGACATTCCGAAGTCCTGTGTGATGGTGGGATAGCTGCTGCTTGAGAGGAGCGGCTCAGAACGCTGGCGGTCATAATAGAGACTCAGGGTGACCATGCGGCTCAGGGTGTAATCGACTTGTGCACTTGTCTTGAAGGCTTTGCTGCCACTGGTGGCTTCGCAGAGGTTGGTCTGCAGGTCTCGCTTGATGGCACTCTGATTGCGGATGCTGAAGTCGAAGCGCAGGTTCAGGTCGTGAGCTATCTTCTGCTTTCCGGTGTTGCCGCCTCGGGCGTTTCCTGACGGTTTGTCGTTCTCGAGGTTGCCCTTCAGGGAGTTGTTGGCTGCCTTGCCTTTCGACTTGCTGTTTCTTGCTGCTATCTCGCTTGCTCTCCTGGAACGGAAGATGCTGCTGAGTTTGAAGTCGTTAATCTTGTAGCCAAATCCGAGTACAAAGTCCTTCGAGCCTGTTTCTGTGAGCTGGGCACTTGTCATGCTGAGGTTCAGTACGCGTGTCGTTTTATATTCTGCCTTGAACGTCATGTTGTTGTTCAGGGTGGCATTGATGCCAATGAGGGGCGAGAAGTTCTCGTTGATGCTTACGGTACTTACGTCGAGCAGGCTGTTGGGTGTGTATCCACCAGTTGTGGTGTTCTGTATGAAGCCAAGACCTCCGCTGCCCATGCATTCTATCCATGAGCTGTACGAGTGGTAGGAGCCAACGGCATAGACGCTCTTGTATGCGTGGGTGAGGTTGACGCTCTTGAAGTGATCGCGCACCCAGGGCAGGTTGCTCAGGCCTCTGTAGTTGATGCTCCAGTTGGGCAACATTCTGAGCAGGGACGGGAAGATGTCGAGCGAGCTGCTTCCTGTATAGGCATCGAGGAATGCCGGTACCATGACGTCGGCACTATACTTGTTTACTGTTCCGTTTTCGGGATTGAAGGTGCCGCTCATGCCTGTTCCTGCAGGATATTGTATGCCTCTGTAGCGGTCTTCGACTCGCCTTTGATATACGTTCAGGTTGTCTTGGAACTTCTGGAAGGTCTTGCTATAGTAGCCGTTTCTTGCAGAGCCGGTGCTGGCAAAGGCTGAGCCTATGCTGATGGTTGTCATGTTGAACGAGCCGCTGTGGGTCGGAGGCGTTCCGTACATGTACTGGATGCTCTTGTTGCGATTGTCGGTACGACTCATGTTGAGGTCAATCTTGAGGTCTGTGAAGGGCTCCAGTGTTATCTTGACCTGCACATCCTCTGTCTTGGCTATGGTGGCAGGTGTGGCCACACTGTCGCCTGCTATCAACCATCCGCGTTCTTTTGCTTTGTCGAGGTATGAGTCGCCAACGAAGCCAAAGGCGAAGTCAACACCTGGGGTGAATACGCCACCAAGTCTCTTTTGGCCAAGCATGTCTCCCACTTCGGGCAAGAACCCAGGTACGGCAAGATTGTATGTGTTGCGATAGGTGATGCTGACATTACGTATCATCATCAGGAAGCGTGCTGCTGTTTGTGCCAGACCATACCATTTCTGTTCTGAGGCCTTGGGGAGTGCCACGACATTAAGACGAACCGATGTGGTGTCAACTGGTGTCTTGACGATACGAATGCTGTTCTCGTCAACCTTCTTGAATTTTATGTTATAGGCAAAGCCGCTGCTGTCGCGAGCTGTTACGCGGACGCGTTTGGACTTCTGTCCGTGTGCGATTACGAGGTCGGAGTCGGGATAGAGTGTTATCTCTTGGACGAATCCTTTGTTCTCGGTCTTCTTCTTTGTGCTGACACCAGCTGCATTACTTTGTTTCGAGGACGACTTCTGTTGCCTTGCCAATATGCTGTCAACGGGTTCGCCTGTCTCCATGGACTGCTGTTCTGCAGCCTTTCGTGCATCTTTCTCTTTCTCTTTTGCAGCTTTCTTTGCTTTGTCTTCGCGCTCTTTCTCCTGACGTTTCTGGTTGGCTCCAGCTCGGGCATTGGCAGCAGAGAAGCGCTTGTTAGCCTCGCGCAGGAACGGACTGTGGTTGTAGAGCTTCTCCATGTCGAACTTACCATTGACATTAATGGTTCGTTGTGTGTTGATGGTATTTCCGAGCGAGGGACGTCCTGCACGCTCAGCACCACGCTTCCAGGTGTAGTTGGAATTATAGGCTGCATCGAGTGAAGCCCAATCAAAGATAGGAATCTTTTCGAGTGGAACCTTGTAGCTGATTTGTACGTTCTGATGATAGTCAAGAGGACGTCCGAAGTGACGCAAGCTCCATTTCACGGAGTCCTTCCATGCCTCGTAACGGTCTGGATAGAGGTCTTTGTTAATCTGGGTGTAAGGCTCCTCAATCTCGGCTTTTGTTCCGCTGGTGAAGGTGAAGTGTAGTGCCCTGAAGATGTCCCACTTGAGCGAGAAGTTACGATTCCATGTCCAGTTCTGGCTGAATGTAGCAGGCAGTGCAGACAGGTCTCCTGGGTTCTCGAGGTCACGCTCTTGCAACTCGTAGTAGTTGCGGTTCATGTCAGTCGAGAATGTGACACTTTGTGGAGCGTAGGCTATATTCTGAGCCTTGATGATGTCCAGCCATTTGCTCTTGCCTTTGAGGTTCTTGAAGGGCTCCCAAGGCTTCCAGTTCGGGCTCCATGAATAGTTGATAGTCGCTTTCCAGTTCAGTTCACGTTCATAGACGGTGGTTTGACCCTCGGTGAGTTGTGTGGAGCGACTATAGCCAAAGGTGAAGTTGGCCGGATCGTAAGGCATCGGGTGCTTGGGCGTGCTGATGTTCAACTTGACGCCTGTGAATGAGAGGTTCTTGTTGGTCTCGGTATGTGTGGTGAGGCTTCGCAAGGAGTCACGTTGGCGGTCGTCGGCCAATGCATCCAGCGCGTCACTCAGTAGCATGTCTGAATCGAAGGGATTGTATTTGGGCGAGACTTTCTCCTTGCTGTAGCTGTAGTACATGGGGACATGAAGCTTCACTTTCTCAGGCAGGAGGCGTCCGAGGTCGAATTGTGTTGTGATGGAGTAATTCAGGTTGTCCTCGTTCTTGCGTTGTGCCACGCTTTGTTCTATGCCACCGAAGCCAGAGGTGATCATCTTGGCTGTTGCTGTGACAGAACCCAGGTCGCTGAGTTGAACCTGCAGGTTTCCTTGAGCTGCCCAACCGCCGCTGTTGCTAAACTCTTGCAATCGCAGTTCGTTTGCCCATACCTCGATACTCTTCGTCTTTCCGCTGTTGTTTCGTACACCAATCATGATGGTCTTAACCTCGCCCAAAGTGGGGTTACCCATGACTGAGATGCGGTTGTTGGGATGGTTCTCGTCGTATGAAGAGAAGAGCCGGTTCATGGATGCGACTCCAAGGCTGGCCTGAGTGTTGCGCATCTTCTTGATTGAGGTGAAGAGGTCGAAGTTGATGTCAACCATGTTCTCAGATGGCCATACAGCCAAGCATCCCTGTGCACTATATGTGTCGTAATATCCTTCTGGGGTAAGCCTCAGAGGTACCTCATATTCGTAGTAGTTGTTCTTGTAGTCAGAACCGAGTCGAATGAAGACGCTACACTCGCCATCCGTGGTTTCTGTGATGTTTTCAGCCAAGGCGTTGGCGTGCACGTACATCTGGAGATGCTTGTACTGGCGCATGTCGTAGTTGCAGTTTTTATAGACGGCTTTCGATTCGTTGCCGCCAAGATTGCGTGCCACCAAACACATGGCCTGTTCGTTGGCTTCTACGAGTTGTGCTTGCGAGGGGTCTGTGATACGGGTGATGCCAGGAGGCAGGACATAGTTGACGGGTTTCTTGTCGTTGTTCTCCTCGATGCAGACTGTGCTGACTTCAATAATACCACTACCGCTGGAAGGCGTGTTGCCGTTGTAGAGCGGTTGCTGATATGTTCGCCAGTCGCCTTGTACAAGGTCGAGCGTGGCAAGACGTAGGATGGTTTCTTCTTCGAAGCCTGTCATGAAGACACGCATGAAGCGTATGCTTGTGAAATCGCGTATGTTTCCTTCCTTGCTCTCATATTCTTGCAATGGGATGCGGAAGAGGTACCATGTGCATTCATCTGTGTTGCCATTACGAAGTTTCACGCTTGCGGTTCGTTTGTCGGCAATATGGTTGCGTCCTACCACCATATCCTCTGGGCGGATACTTACGTGATACTGGTAGTATTTCTCGTATTCGTTCAGGGTGTAGTCTTGATTGATGTCTTCAACATCAGGTGTCGATTTCCATGCTGTCTCGTAGCTTTCTGTCCTTGTGTCGGAGTCGGCACTGTTGCCTTGAGGCATGTTGATGCGCTTGTAGCGATTAAGGATGGACATGCGGAGCTGGTCGAAGTCTGTTCCGCGGTAGTAGTGATAGTTGTCGTTGGCGGGGTCGGCATAGATGCTGTCATATACTGACTGCGAGACTTTACTTTGCATCTGCTGGAGGTAGTCTGCATAAAGTCCGAACTCTCGCTCCTCATCGTCATTCAGGCCGTTGAGTCCGACGTCTTGTCTGGATCTTGCTCCTGCTTCATTGTTGAAGGCGTATGTCACGCTGCTGCTGTTGGGAATACGGCCCCAATAGCCTTCGGTGTAGTACTGTGGATTTCCATCGACAGGCATTCCGCTCTCGAAGTACTTCTTTCCGTCCTTGAGGATGTCTTCCGACACTTCACCGAGGTTGAAGTAAAGGTCGCCGCCATGATTGCCTGGGAGGTCGCGTTTGTAGATGAAGGGGTCCATCATCCAGAACTCGATGTATTCGATGTTCTGGGCTTCGAAGTCTGTGTTGTCGAGTTTGCGCATCATGCCGCCCCATGTCTCTTGCGGATGTTTGAGGTGTCCTTCCTGGTCAACATCGGTTGAGAGGTTGTAAGCGCCACGTTCTTTTGGATAGAATGCAAGGTTCAGGACATTGAGTCCGGTTACGCTTGTGTAGGTGTTTTGTGACTTCTGTGGGTAGAGCTCACGTTCATAGACCTCACGCACATAGTGGCTGGAGAGTTGGTCCAGGTCGCTCTTGATGTGACTGGGTGTGAGTGTGCTGCTTCGACGTGTGAAGATGGGGTCAACGTAGTACCATGCGAGCAAAGCTCGGTTATAGCCGTATGCGGCGTCATTCATGAGTTTGCTTTCGGCGAACATGCTTGGTGTGCTTGCCAAGCTCCAGTAAGTGGGTTGGGTTAAGCTGTTCTTAATGCTGCTGCTTTCGAAGTCGTCGAGATATGAGGCATCTCCCTGCACGCTATGGTTTTGTCCTGCAATGAGTTGTGCGAACTCACCATTGAAGGAGATGAAGCTGGGCTGTGTGCATTGAATGAGAGGCAGTTTGTCGATGAGGTTTGTCAGCCATTGGCTCTCTTTCTTCCAGCTGATGTGGAAGCCCCAGAGTGTATTCTTCAGGGGTTCGCTGCCCATGTTGACTTTTGAGGTGAGCGGTTGTTCGCTCAGGTACATCAGGGTGCCGCCTACGGTGAAGTTCTTGTTGATTTCATAGTCGAGGTTCAGGCCGAGCATTGTCTTTCGCTGCATTCCGTAGGTGTCGTTGCTTTCTACTGATGCGCTGATGTTGGTGCCTGAATCGATGAGGCTTTGATTGATGATGGTGACGCGGCCCATGTTGTAGTCGACGGTATAATCGACATTTTCCGTGAGTGTTGTTCCGCCTGCAGTGACTATGACAGAGCCTTTTGCTATGTTGGTTACGCCCAGGTCAATCTCTCCTGCGTTGTTACCTTTGTAGCGGCCAGTCAGGAGGAACTTGTCGTGCTCGGAGATTTGTTTTGCTACGGTTTTTGTGCTGTCGTAGAGTTCGCGGAAGCAGTATTTGTCGGCCAGGGCTGGGTCTCCAATCCATTTTGCGAGGTGTTCGCCAAAGGGTTCTGTTACGGGGAAGATGATGCGACCTTTGCTGATGGTGTAGCCTTCCACGAAGTCGAACTGTCCGTTGGGATGTGGGTTGTTCTTGGCGTCGAGTCGGTCCAGGTTGAGGGCTCTCAGGAGGATGGTGTTCTTGAAGCGTTCTTCTGGCAAGTAGCTGAGATAGACGCCTGTCGAGTCGCTTTGGTATTTGATGTCGAGTCGGAACTTGTCGGCCATCACTTTCTGTGTGCCGAGGTAATAGACGTTCTTCATCATCAGTCGCCATGTGGGCAGGTTGGGGCTTCCTGATGTGCCTTTCAACAGTTTTACGAAGAGTGCTTTGGTGTTGTCTGTGAGGTCGCTTGCGAATTCGCCCACCTGATAGGTTGTGCCCATGTAGGTGTATTCGTAGGCAACGGCAAGGACATCGTCCACTTGGAGGTTACTGGATAGGCTGACGTAGCCCAGGGCGTTGTTGACGGTGTACTCGCTACTGTTCAGTTTTCGTGCTGCTTGCAGTTTTTCGTAGTCTATGCTTCCGCGGAACGTGTTGCCTCCTCCTATTCCGTCGAGGATGGTTGTGGCTTGCGAGATGTCTCGAGCTTCTGCATAGTCATTGAGGAGTCGGTCATATTCTGTATTGGAACGGTTGCTGGGGACGTCAATGCCTGTGCTAGCCCAGAGGGTTGTGTTGTAGATGTTGGTTGACTCGCCCAGGTCTGCAAGGGCGATGATGTTGCGGTTGTTTTCTGTTCTGCCGCTTTTGTTTGTGACCCAGATTTCGACACGTTTGATGTTGATGCCGCTCGAGATGGTGGGCAGCGACTCCATGTTCTTGTCGTACTTCTCGCGGAAGAAGTGGGAGAGGAAGAAGTGTCGGTTCTCTTCGTAGTTTGTTGCGCTGAACTCGAAGTTGGTGGTTTGTGAGCCGCCTTTACTGTTTGCGCTCGAGCTGGCACTCTTCTTTTGGCTTATGACTGACTGGATCTTGAGTTTGCCGAACTGCACGTCTGTGCGAAGGCCGAAGAGGCTGCTTACGCCTGGTACGAGGCTGATGTTGCTGGGGAAGGATACGTTGCCGGCTTCGATGAGTTTGACGATTTCGTCTTCTTTGCCGTCGTATTTGAGTTTGAGGTTTTGTGCGTCGTAGTCGAAGGTGGCCTGTGTGTTGTAGTTCAGGTTCATGTTGACCTTGTCGCCCACCTTACCGTTGAGGCTCAGGTTGATTTTTTCATCGAAGTCGAAGCCGACTGTCTTGCGTCGTGAGGGTGAGAGGGCAGGGTTGTTCACCTTCTTCGTGTTGATGCCCATCTTTATCTCTGCGCTTCCTTGGGTCTTGATCTGCACGCCTCCAGGGCCGAAGATTTTCTCTGCTGGGCCGAGGCTGAAGTGCATGTCTGTGAAGTCGAATTTGTTCTTTCCTGCTGCCTCAAAGGCTTCTTCGTTCTTTTGGCGCCAGTATTGTTGCATGGAGTTTTGCAGAGACCATTGCTGGTACTCTTCTGGTGTCATCAGGACTGGTGCGTTCAGGAAGCTGGTGGCTGTGCCGAGTGTGAAGCCAGAGCGGCCTGGGAGGATGCTTCCTGATGAGGCTCCTGCGGCTCCTGTTTGTGATGAGCTTGGGGTAGAGGTGCTTTGATTTCGGCTGGAATTTCTGCTTGTGCTGGTGCTTCTGCCTGTGCTCCTGGTTCCTCCTGTGCTTCTGCCTGTAGTGGTTGCGTCACTGCCTCCCAGCGAGGTTCCGATGGTGTAGGTGTTGTCCTTTTCGTCGTAGATGACCTCGGTCTTCAGGTTGTCCGGGTCTTTCAGGTCAGCCGTCTTCTTGCGAAGGTTCTTGGTGTCTTCTGTGCCAGTCTTGCGGACGGAATAGCGCGGTTTGCCATCTGTAATGGTGTCGGCAGGAGCAGCCTCGTTGACCATTGCTCCCTGTCCATTGACAGTTGATGCCAGAAGTAAGTTAATACCCAGCAGAACTGATAAAACGAATATGACTTTTCGCGCGCTCATGTCTATATATTAACGTGCGTATGTGTCCTTTTATTGTATATATTGCTTTTTTTTTATTAATTTCTTAGTCTCTTTTCCCTGTTTTTTTTCTTTTTTTTGTACCTTTGCGCCGCAAAAATGAAAAAGCATGATTGAATACCTAAAGGGGAACCTTGCCGAACTGACTCCAGCCCTTGCAGTTGTCGAGTGTCATGGGGTGGGGTACGGCGTGAATATTTCTTTGAACACCTTCTCTGCCATTCAGGGCAAGCAGGAGGTGAAGTTGTGGATTACGGAATCGATTCGCGAGGATGCCTACCAGCTGTGGGGCTTTGGCACGAAGGCTGAACGCGAGCTTTTCCTCTTGCTGACCAGCGTGAGCGGCATCGGAGCAAGCATTGCAAGGGTGATTCTCTCCTCCCTGACCGTTCAGGAACTGGCTGGCATCATCAGCGAGGGCAACGATAAGGTGCTGAAGACCGTCAAGGGCGTAGGCCCAAAGATGGCTCAGCGCATCATCGTGGAGCTCCATGACAAGATCGGTTCCCTTGGAATTCAGGCTGCATCGCCCTCTGCATCGGCAGCTCCGATGGTCAACAAAGAGGTTCTCGACGAAGCCGTTGCAGCCCTCTCGATGCTTGGATTCAGTCCTGCTCCAACCCATAAAGTAGTACAGAAAATTCTAACCGACGAGCCTGATGCACCAGTTGAACGCGTCATCAAGTTGGCTCTGAAAATGCTATAATATATGCAAAGATTCAACATTCTTGACCTTGCGATAGACACTTCGGTATATGCTGGCAGAGAAATCATGCGCATATACAACGACCCCTCTCAGGACTTTGGCATCGAGATGAAGGCCGACAACAGTCCGCTCACGCTTGCCGACAAAGCTTCGCACGACTGCATTGTAGAGCGTCTGAAGCCCTCTGGATATCCCATCCTCAGCGAGGAAGGGGCTCAGATTCCATACGAGGAGCGAAAGGACTGGCATCGTCTCTGGATTGTTGATCCCTTGGACGGCACAAAGGAGTTCATCAAGCGAAATGGCGAATTTACGGTCAACATTGCCCTCATCGAAGACGGGAAACCCATCCTGGGCATCATTTTCGCGCCCGCAATTGGCACTGTTTATGGTGGAATCGTTGGTTGGGGAGCACGTCGAGTGGAAGGGATAAATCTGGACGACCTTGATGTACCCGTCACCCAGAGAAGAGAGCCTCTTACTTTCTATTCCCTGCCGCAACAGGCTTTGCTCGACCATGTTGGAGTCAAGGTTGTGGCCAGCCGTTCGCATATGAACCCTGAAACGGAGGAATACATCGGCAAACTGCGCGAATTGAATCGCCATGTTGACCTTGTGAGCAAGGGAAGCAGCCTGAAAATGTGCCTTGTGGCCGAAGGGAGTGCCGATGTTTATCCGCGTTTCGCCCCCACAATGGAGTGGGATACGGCTGCAGGAGATGCCATTTGCCGCGCTTGTGGCAAGCAAGTCTTGGATTATAAGACGGGTTTGCCCCTCATTTACAACAAACCTGACCTCCACAATCCCTGGTTTATCGTAAAGTAACTGCCCCCCTTAAAAATGCCCAATTCTTTCGATGAAATGGGCATTTTTTTTATTGAATTTCCTGTGAGATGCCGCCTCGTCAAGTTTGCAAAAGCCGACTTCTCCTGTGAAGTTGATTGCTGCATGGCAACGATTATCTCTGCAGGAATCGAGTAACATAGCAGCACAAAAAGAGCGGCACAACGTCATGAACAATGTGCCGCTTCCTTTAGAAACTTCAATTCTTTGGTTTGTCGGTAGTCTTTACTCCACTTCGTTGCAATAGACGAGACCCATCTTGTCGTAGAGCTTCTTCAACTGAGGCAGACGCTTCTTCCAACCCTCGAAGTCCTTCTGCTCGGGCTTGCACCACTGCACTTCGCACATGCTGGCCAAGCGAGGCAGCAACTGATAGAGCGCGTGCTCGGGATAAGCCACATGCTCCGTCCAAAGGTTCGCCTGCACGCCGAGGATGCAGTCGCCCTGCTCTGCTGTCAGCTCTTCGGGAACGAGGGGTTCGAAGCTGTACATCTTCGAGCAGCTGACAACGTAGCTGTCGGTGGTGCGAGGCGACTTAGCATAGTCCTTC
>JAEEGI010005874.1_pt1 | contig 27988 bp, 28 predicted proteins | sample 8958751 | NCBI WGS metagenome assembly JAEEGI01 (sample SAMN16246545, study PRJNA631951) | gut metagenome | biome: gut microbiome; feature: rumen; material: KS-attached | host: Bos | place: Iran: Karaj | collected 2018-10 | reverse complement strand
TAAGTCCTGTTTCACGTCCACTGAGCAAGCGGTCGTAAGTGGTGACAATCTCGTTGTCGGGAAGCGCGCGATTCCATATTCTCACTTCATCGATGTTTCCCTTGAGGGTGTTGTGATGATTTCCTCCATAGGCACCACAAATCCTCACTTTAACCTTGTTATCGGCATCTGCTGGAATTTCGCTGGTGTCGAAGTGAAGAGTGGGGAAATCCTTGAGGTCAAATATGTAAGGATTCTCGACATCTCCGTTGATGATGAAGGTTATTGAGCCATCGGCATTGTTGCGAATGGTGATGTGGCTGTATTTATTGTATTCAATTACTCCATAGGCTCCAGTGGCAGGGTTCTTGAACCACTTTTCGGTACCACCGAATTTCAGCATCAGTGCAAAACCGTCATGGTCGCCACCATACTGGTTGTGATGGTAATTGAACAGACCGAAATTATAGCCTACGAGGTTACCTTCGGAGTCATGAGTGTCACCATCATATTTGTCAATCTTGAAAAGTCCCACCCAGTGCTGCTCCTCATCGGGATTAATCCACATTTGCAAGGTGAATGGACGGTCAAGACGCAGCATGCTGTTGGCAGTACTGGGATCGGCAAGCCACACCATACCGACACCGTCATCAAGCAATTTGCGGCTGTAGAACTGTGGGCGCGACGTCTCGTCGCCACTGCGCAAGAGGTTGAGCCTTACTCCTTCAACCGCCGTGCCTGTATCAAATTGCACACGACCGGCAATCACACCAGCCGCCTGGCTGAAGCCGCTCTCAACAATCGCATTGCTGATAACCCGGCCTGTGCCGTCACAGTCGGGGGAGTAGGCAGCCACGCGATATTCATAGAATCTTCCAGGCTCGGCTGTCTGGTCCACGTAGGTATAGTTGGTTGTTGTTCCCGAAGTGGTGCCAATCGTAAGCCAGTCGCTGGCACCTATGAAACGCCTGTGAACCTCATAGTAAGTTGGGCTGGTGCCCACCTGTTTTGCTGTCCAGTTAACATGAACGCTTCCCTGGTAGTTACCCTTACTGATTGTTACACCAGTCACAATGCTGCCGTCAAGCAAGCTTGACTGAATAGTATCGCTGGTGAAGTGCAATTTCCCGTCAAGCATATCGGTGTTGACAAAATACCTGTACACCTCGCAGCTCGATTGGGGCTTGTCGTCGGTGAACGATGCTTTTCCTGCATCACGTGGCACCGTGACTTCTCCATATTTTTTCCTTATTGTTCCATCGGGATCAATGCGGTTCACATAGAATGTTACCGATGTCTCATTCTTGGGCACATTGCCAAAATTCCAGTCTATCTTGATGTTGTCGGTGACATCCACATCCTGGCTGAGGTGCAATGGTATCACCGGCACGGTGTTAGTCATAACAATGGCTGCATTGATATTAGCGAGTGGCTGAGGGTCGCTGGGAATATCCAACGGAGCCCACGAATTCTTGAGCTGGAACACCTCGTAGCGATAATACTTGTTGTAGTCCAGTCCATACATTTCTTTGTCGATGAAATAATTATCGGACGTTGAGCCCACTTTCTCGCGGTTGCCCGTGTAGGAGCCATACTCGCTCATGGGCGTGCGGTAAATCTGGAAATCTCCTTCCTGGGCGACAGCGTTATCCACCTCCCATTGCAGGCGCATTTCTCCCTTCACTTGGTTGAACGTTGCTGCCACGTCAGGGGGTGTGTTGTTGAAGCTCGTTACCGCCGTTGCTATCCAGGGAAGCTTCAACGACAACGAAACATTGTTGTAAACGTAGTAAAAACTACCCTTTTTAGTTACTTCAACATCGAAATCTTGATTAGGCACATCAAGTTCTATCGATTTTACTTGATGGTTTTCCACTACAAATGACTTGTTGCTGAAACTCGTGCCATCTTTGGTGACAACTTTAGCCTTGTAATTGCTAGTAAAAGACTGGTCGTCCCAAACACCACCCATGTTTTCGGGCAGCCAAGTGTTGTCGGCAGTCACTTTCACCTTGTTTGGGGCTATCCATTCAACTGTGGCATCCTCACACTCCTTGAATTCCATTTGTAAATCTTTCCGGTAACGTGAATGGATGGTGAATTTATGGTCCTCATCCCAGGCAAATGTGTGGTCTTGCTTGTAGTAGGTGTCATTCTCAATTTGGATGGCGACCACTTCTTCAAGGGCCACCTGAGTGGGGGCGTAACGGAACGACATCCAGGTGCCGTCCATGTTTCCGTCGCCTATCACGCCGTAGGTGTTGTCGGTCTGCGTGAAATTGCCACCTTTGGGCCACTCACCAATTTTGTGAAGCACCCCATCTTTTGTTATCACATGAAAGCTCTGCTTACTGCCATTTCGGCCAAAGCCATTGGGTTGACCGTAGTGATAGCGAAACTTAATATTGATAGTTGGATGCTCAATCGATAGTTTTCCACCGCGTTGACTCTCAAAGCCACGGAAATTGTTCATACCCGTGTCTTCGTCAATACCGGTGCACCATTGATAACTCTTGCCGCAGCACACTTCGGCAACATAGATGTTACACATGTAGGTGCCACCGCCAGGGTCGGAGAATTGACCCGAAATGGCATGTGCCGCAAGCGGTGACAACAACATCGTTGTCAACAGTGCAAGCAACATCAAAGATTTGTATTTTTTCATATAAAAAGAATATTTTATTATTAATTATAAATTTCAATTAATACTTAAATCACTGATCTTTTTCATTTTTGTATATAAGGTGCAAATATACAACTTTTTTGTATAATATTTATTAAATATATCAATTTTAATTTTTTTTACAAAAAAACGGGAACTCGTCGCGGGCTCCCGTTATCAATTTCTTTTATGAAAAACAGTGAATCGGCTGGGATTCGAACCCAGGACCCACAGCTTAGAAGGCTGTTGCTCTATCCAGCTGAGCTACCGATCCAGCTTTTTTGAAACATTACTTACTCAAAAAGCGGTGCAAAGTTAATACATTTTCGCTTAATAGCAAAATTTGTGAAATAATTGTTGTATTTTTGCATCGCAAAAAATATGCCACATATGGATATACTTGAAAAAGTGCGTAACTTGCACATCGCCGATTATAACTACCCACTGCCCGACGAGCGCATCGCCAAGCATCCACTAGCCGAGCGAGAGAAGTGCAAAGTGCTCATGCACAAGGGCAGCAACCGCATCGAGGAGCACAAGTTCTTTGAGGTGCCTAAACTGCTACCCAGTAATGCTATGCTCATCTACAACAACACTCGTGTGATTAATGCTAGGCTCCGATTCCGCAAGGCCACTGGCAGTCAAATCGAGATTTTCTGTCTCGAGCCGGTAGCGCCACACGACTATCAACTTATTTTCCAAACAACCACACAATGTACATGGCTATGCCTAGTGGGCAACAGCAAGCGCTGGAAAAATGGCGACCTTGCGCAACAAGTCATCGTTGATGAAGAGAGAATAACCGTCAGAGCCACACGTGGCGAACGCCGAGGCAACGCTTTCGAGATAACATTTACCTGGGACGGCAACGACGTGACTTTTGCATCACTACTTGAGGCAATGGGCGAGATTCCTATCCCACCCTACCTGAACCGCGGCACCGAGCAGAGCGACCTTACCGATTATCAGACAGTGTACAGCCACATTGACGGCAGTGTGGCAGCCCCCACTGCTGGCCTCCACTTCACCGATGAAGTGCTTGCCGAGTGCGATCAACTTGGAATTGAGCGACGCGAGCTCACCCTCCACGTGGGCGCAGGCACTTTTCAACCTGTAAAGAGCGAAAACATTGGCGACCACGACATGCACACCGAGTTCATCAGCGTGCCTCGCGACCTGCTCGCCGAACTTGCCACCACAACTCGCCCAGTGATTGCGGTGGGAACAACTAGCGTGCGTACCCTTGAAAGCCTTTACTACATAGGCCAAATTCTCGACGCCAACCCTAATGCCACAGAGGAAGAGTTGCGTGTGACACAGTGGATGCCCTACACTACCCCATGCGCAATCACCGCACAGAAGGCTCTACAAAATATTGTCGACTACCTCGATCGTCATAGAGCAAGCGACTACCTGGGCAGCACACAGCTGATGATAGCACCAGGTTTCACCTACCGCATCGTAAAAGGCATGATTACCAATTTCCACCAGCCACAAAGCACATTGCTGCTACTAGTGGCTGCATTTGTGGGCAACGAAAACTGGCGCAACATTTATAACTACGCGCTCGACCATGACTTTCGCTTTCTGAGTTACGGCGACGCCTGCCTTTTTCTTTAATCCGATCTGCGGTTATTTCAAGATTCGTAAAAAGAAAAACACCCACCATGGCTTTGGTGGGTGTCATTTTTATATGTAAATAATTTTATTTCAGAGTAGTTGCATTGATAATATCGTTGAGGTTCTTCATCATCACTTCCTTAAGCTCATCGCCCTTCATTGGTGTGCCACCAGGCATAATGCGGAAGGTCACAAACCCCTCTCCTTGAGGAACATAAGCCTCATACTCATAGCGGCCATCTTTCTCATTTTCAAACACCTTGTAGGTCTTATCGCCAACTGTGATGTCAGGGATGGCTTTGCAACCACGCTTAGCTATGCTTTCGGCAAGATCATTCTCACTATACAATGTGTAGTTAACCATTGCTGTTGAGTGAGGATTCTCCTTCAAAGTCATGTTGCAAGAGCTTCTTACCATCTTACTGCTAGCCTTCCATCCTTCAGGAATTGCGATAGTGTAATTGTCGCAAGTGAGTTCCTTGAGGTCCTCGATTTTCACTTCCTCGGTCGCCTCTTCTCCCTCAGTTGCCTGATCAGAAGTCTGCTCAGTAGAAACTTCTTCTCCACTTGACTTCGATACACTCTCACTGACACCTTTGCACGACACGAGTGTCATTGCTGCCACCGATGCGATGGCGATAATGTAATTGATTTTCTTCATTTTAATTTAAGATTTAAGTTAATAATTAGTACCTACATTAAAATAACGAGAAATTAATCAAGTTATTATCGTTTTTTATAAAAAAGTAATCCACGACATCACGTCGGGGATTGCTTAACTAATTAACCTTCTAATACCATTAACATAAACCTTAAACAATGAAAAAGAATCGTCGTCACGACGAATAAGATTTCATAACCTTAAAAACTAATACCATAAAAATACATAGCAAATTTAATGCCATAAATCTAACAAAACATGATTTTCGTACCAAAACCACAAAAGAAATGCAACAATTTAACATCATTTAATAACTATATTTCGATTTACGATATTCATGCCAACTTGAATTCTTATTTTAGTTGATTATGCTCCATGAATTGTGAATTGCCAATTATTTTTATATCTTTGCAAGTTGAAACTATTTCTACTCGATAGATGAAGATAGTACGCAGTCGATATTTGCCACCATTGCGACGCCATGTTGCCATCAATCTGTTCGGAGTGTTCTTTGTGCACCCCAACGTACATGTTAACGAGCGTCTCATCAACCACGAACGCATCCACACGGCGCAGATGCGTGAGCTCGGCTACCTACCCTTCTATCTCATCTACTTGATCGAGTGGTTCATAAGGTTAGTCATGAAAGGAAACGCCTACTTGAGCATAAGCTTCGAACGCGAAGCCTACCGACACGAGAACGACTTCGACTACCTGAGCCGCCGCAAGCACTATGCATGGGTTAAATATCTAAAGAAGAAGAACAAGAAAAAGAGGGAACGACACAAAAAAAGCAAGAATAATAATGGATAAATTAGAAATCGAAAACAATAAGGCGGAATTTATCAACCTGCTCAAGTCAACTGGACGCGAAGGTGTTGACGAGCTCATCGATATGCTCGACGACGGCAAGATGAGATTCTTCACCGCACCAGCTAGCGTGAACCACCACCTCAACTATGACGGAGGACTGCTGCAGCACTCGTTGAACACCTGCCATGCAGGACTTAAACTCCGTGAGATGGTTATTGCCATGTATCCTGAACTGGAGCACCACCTTAACAAGGACAGCGTTATAATTGCAACCCTGCTGCACGACATCTGCAAGGCCGACATCTACAAGCCCACAATCAAAAAACGCAAGGGTGACGACGGACTGTGGCACGAAGTAGACTCCTACGACATCAGCTACAGCAACTTCCCTATGGGACATGGTGAGAAATCAGCAATGCTGGCACTCATGAGTGGTCTTGAAATATATGACGACGAGTTACTGGCTATCCGCTGGCACATGGCAGCTTGGGACTTGCCCATGCAGAGCGTTGAACTGTGCCGATGCATCAATGTCGCACGCGACGAGCATCCATTGTGCTCGCTCGTGAACCTTGCCGACGGCATCGCTGCCAACCTGCTTGAATGGAAAAACGACTAATAAGCAACACATAAGAACACATACAAACAACTAACAATCATGAAATTGCGACTTTTTGCCACAATACTGCTGCTAGGAGTCCTGAGTGCTGCGACTCAGGCAAGAGACATAACTTCGGCTCGCACCCAGAAGGCTATCGACCGCTTTGTCGACGACTCTCTCATGCGCCACGGGTCAATTGGTGTGATCGTGGTGGACGTGAAAACCGGCAAACCACTTGGTAGCCGCAATGCCAACATGGCATGCATCACAGCCTCAACAATGAAGACCGTCACCTCATCGGCAGCACTTGAGATGCTGGGCGCTGACTATACATTCCAAACTCCTGTCTACCTCGACGGCGAGATTCATGGCAACACTCTGCGCGGCAACCTCGTTGTGGTGGGTGTGGGCGACCCCACCCTAGGTTCAGTCTACTTCAAGGAGAATCTCGACATCGTGAACGAGATTGTCGATAAGCTGCACAAGCAGGGAATCAAGCAAATCGACGGCAAAGTGCTTGTCGACAACTCGAGCTACTACTACCCCGCTTATAATGGCGACTGGTGCGCCGACGACCTCGCTTGGGACTTTGGTATGGGGGTGCACGCACTCAACTATTGCGACAACCGCATGCGACTAGTGTTTGATGGCAAAGGTGATGGAACTATCTCTAATGCCCATTTCGAGCCCAATGTTCCTGGAGTGCAAATCGTCAACCGCATGCGCAGCGGCAACAAAGATAATGTGGGAGTACTGCTCGAATATGCTCATCCCTCTATCGTTCTCACAGGCACAGCCGCCGACACAACCTACTATTTTGACGTATCAAACCCCACTCCTGAGGCACTTCTTATCGACAGTCTCAACCACACACTTGCACGCGAGGGAATCAAGTTGGGAAACAACAGCATAACCCCAGGCTCGCAACGCTGGCAACTGCTCACCCACAAGTCGCCCGTGATGACCGACATCCTCACCTCACTGCTTGAGCGCAGTGACAATATGTTTACCGAGGCTCTGCTGCGTGCCATGGCAGTGAACAGTGGCCGCGAACCAATCGACAGCGAGGGCGTAGCAGTCATCGACAGTCTGTTCACAGCACGAGGTCTTGATGTCAGTGGCAAGTTCCAGTACGATGGCAGCGGTCTTGCACGCAACAACAAGGCACCAGTGCAGTTTTTTGCCGACATGCTCACCTACATGGCTTCGCGCCGCTTTGGTTCAAAGCAACTACGACTAGTCGACCTCATGCCACGAGTGGGAATCAATGCACGCATAGGCACCGTATTGCCTGAGACAGCCCTAAGCACCCACATAGCCGTCAAGTCGGGCTCAATGCGCGATGTGCAGTGTTATGTAGGCTACTACCCTGCCGAAGAGCCCCAGTATGCTTGGGCAGTTCTTGTCAACAACTGGCATGGTAGCCGCCAAAACCTCAGGAACATGATTGACCACCTGCTCATTGGAATATTTGACCCAGAGCACTAATCACAACTTAGCCCGCCCCTCTCGAGGCGGGTTACTTTTTGTACCATTTGCCACTTTTTTTATTCTTTTGAGGCATTTATTCATTATTTTTTTATATGTTTGCAAACTCTAAACGTTTTGTAACAATGGAAAACCGAATCGACACTTTACTGTCACAACTATATGAGATTGAAGGGATAATGCTGGTGATGCAGCGCAGGCACAACGAGTTGCCTGAACACTTGCTCACACAGTTCATGGCCAAAATCGACTCGCTCAAGCAACAAGCAAGTGACCTTGAGAAAGAGCTAACCAACAGTATGGCCAATGAAGAGCCCGAGGTTATACCCGAGCCTGCAGCAGCAGGACCTATCCCGACTATCGAGCCCGAGACGATACCTGAAATAAAACCCGAACCCGAAACTAAACCCGAGTCCAAAACCGAGACACCCATAGCACCACCCGTTGCTCCTGTTGCTGTTGAACCAAAACCTGCACGCGACATCATGTCGGCGTTCTCAATCAACGACCGCTTCCTGTTCCTGCGTGAACTTTTCGATGGCGATGAACAACGCTTTAACGAAGCCATCGCTCACATGCAGCACATGAACAACATCAACCAAGTGCACAATTTCATGACCGACATCTTAGAATGGGACCCAAGCAACGACGTGGTGAAAGAGTTCTCGCGAATTGTGGGCACGTGTTATAAATAACTCCTTATCACATGGCAGGAAAACTATATATGGTGCCCACACCGGTGGGGAATCTTGAGGACATGACTCAGCGAGCCATTAAAGTCCTTAATCAGGTAGCGCTCATTCTTGCCGAGGACACGCGCACGAGCGCCGTGCTCATGAAGCACTTCAATATAGCCACGCCTATGCGCAGCCACCACAAGTTTAACGAGCACGAGACCACAGCCGCCATCATCGAGCGACTTGAGGCTGGTGACGACATCGCCCTCATAACCGACGCTGGCACACCTGGCATTAGCGACCCTGGATTCCTGCTCTCACGCGAGTGCCGACGCCACAATATCGTCGTCGAAACCCTACCTGGAGCCACAGCATTCGTTCCCGCTCTTGTAAACTCAGGTCTGCCGTGTGAACGCTTCACCTTCGAGGGTTTCCTGCCAGTAAAAAAAGGAAGAGCCACAAGGCTTGCCTCGCTTTCACAGGAACCTCGCACTATGATTTTCTATGAGTCACCCATGAGACTCGTAAAGACTTTGCAACAGTTTGTCGACACATTCGGCCCCGACCGCGAGGCATCGGTGTGCCGCGAGATTTCCAAGCTGCACGACACCACACACCACGGCACTCTGCAAGAACTTCTAGAGCATTTCAAAGCTCAAGACCCACGTGGCGAGATAGTAATTGTGGTTGCAGGAAAAGAAGAGGAACCCCAAGTCAAGGTCGACAAGTATGCTAAATTCAAGAATAAGTATAAACCAAACATGAGTAGCAATGAAAACGACTAATCTTCATGTTATAGCAATATCATTACTTGCTTTCACAGCCATTTCGGTTTGTAGCTGCAAAGACAAGAATCAAAACTCGAGTGACAGCTTGATGTCGGTCGACACCATCGACTACGACGACGATCAAGACATGCTCACAATCGACTCTGCTGCCATGGCGAGAGACTACACCAACTCATTGAGCACACTAGTCAATGAAGTAAGCGATGGGCTCAATGAGATAAAGACAATGGAGCGCATCATCAACACCGAGGACCTTAATGCCCAGTCCCCCGAGCGCAAGGAGCAGGTCCGCAACGACATTCTCTTGATAAAGAACTCCGTACAAGACCGTCAGAACCGCCTAGCCGTGCTCGAAGAGCAACTCACCCGCAGCGAAGCGGCGGCACAATACAGCGAGGCCGAGAAAAAGAACATGCTCGAAACGATCACTAACCTGAAGGCGCAACTAGCTGAGCAACAAGTGATGATTGACAACCTCACTGCACAGCTCGATGCGGCACGCAATACCATCAAGAACTTGAATCAAAAGGTGGACTCGCTCAAGACCGTCAACACAAGTGTAACCACCGAGAATATAAAAGCCCAAGAAGAGGCTAAGAAGGCCAAGGAAGAGGCCGTCAAGCTGAGTAATGAACTCAACGAGTGTTTTTATGCAGTTGGCTCTAAAAAAGAGCTCACCGATCACAAAATCATCGAGTCAGGATTCCTGAGAAAGACCAAGGTGATGCAGAGCAGCAGCATTATGCACTCCTATTTTACCAAGGCCGACAAGCGCACACTTAACGAGATAAACCTTCATAGCAAGAAGGCCAAGGTGCTCACCAATCACGACAAGCAGTCCTATTCAATCGACGATGTGGGCGGCGTGAAAGTGCTGCGCATCCACGACCATGACCTCTTTTGGCAATATACCAACTATCTGGTTGTTCAGATTGACTGACAACAACATTCATTCCTTTCATGAGAATCGTCATCGCCATCGACAAGTTTAAGGGTAGCGCATCGTCGATGCAGCTGGCGCAGTGCATCGAGCACACAATTCTCAGCCACATTCCCGATGCCCACATCACCACCGTGCCCATTGCCGACGGTGGCGACGGCACCATGCATGCAATCCGGGCAATATTGGGCAACAGGTTCGCAATACACAATATCGATGTGCATCGCCCCATCTTAATAAACCTCAGCCAAGTAAAAGCACAATACTTGCTCGACGACTCTAACCACACCGCCTATATGGATCTTGCAACAGCAAGCGGGCTTACACTCGTGCCACCCAAGAATCGCGACATCATGAGCGCATCAACATTTGGCACAGGCGAGATGATTGCCGATGCTATAAATCACGGGGCAAGGCATATAGTGCTGGGATTGGGAGGTAGCGCCACGAGCGACGGAGCTATCGGTTTGCTCGCCGCTATGGGATGTATGTTTCTAGATGCCCAAAACAACATTCTAACACCATGTGCAGCAAGCCTGAGAGCTATTAAGCGAATTGACTCGCGCACCTTGTACAACTTTACTAAAGACATAGCGTTCACGCTCCTCACCGATGTCAATAATCCGCTCCTCGGTCCCAATGGAGCAGCATCCATATTCGCTCCTCAAAAAGGCGCTAACCCACAGCAAGTGATTGAGCTCGAGAGCGGACTAAGCAATTTATCACAGTTTATGCCTAACGAAGTAATTTCAACACCTGGTGCGGGTGCTGCAGGAGGTGTGGGAGCTGGTATGCTAGCTTTTCTCAATGCCACAATTGTGCCTGGCATAGACTATCTACTCGAGATGGCTCACTTCGACGAAATTATTACTAACGCACAATTCATTATCACTGGCGAAGGTCGTATCGACCAGCAAACCGTCATGGGCAAAGCTCCTGCTGGAGTGCTGCGCGCAGCGAAACACCACGACATCCCTGTCATTGCGCTATGTGGCTGCCTTGCACCCGAAATCGACCCCTCCTCTTTGGGATTTGCCTCTGTAATAGAGGTCACGCCGCACGACATGCCACTTGAGCAGGCAATGGACACCGCCACCACCCTATCAAATGTAGAGAGAGCCATCAGCTCCCTCATTTCCAACTGTAAATAAGCTAAAAACTACAATTGCTGTCCAGCTGTCGACAGCACTCGTTCGCGGAAGATATTGTCTTTCTTCAGGCGCTCATAGGCCTTCTTACTGGCGCCTTGATGCGATTCCTTTTTACTATAGCCCGAGCCGTCGCTGGCATACACTCCCCCCAGCAGCACGGCTGTCTTGAATATTGGATTACCCTCGGCATCGCTTAGAGTGTCAATGAGCTGGAACTCTATCGACACACGATACTTCTGAGTCCATTCTATCAAGCGCGATTTGTAATTTCGCTCGGTCTTTACGAGCTCTTTCAAGTCAAGGTGCTCGGCTATTATCTTCTTTTCAATAAAGTCCTTACATGCCTTGAAGCCACGGTCTAGATAAATGGCGCCAACCAGAGCCTCCACGGCATTACCGCTGATGTAGGAGTTGTGACTCGAAGAGTGAGTCGATGCCCTCACATGCGATTCAAGCCTGAAAGCTTTACCAATTCGATTTAGACTCTCACGCTGAACAATCTTGGCGCGAGTGCTTGTGAGAAACCCCTCATGTTTTGTGGGATAGCGGTCATAGAGATAGGCGCCCACCACAGCGTCAAGGATGGCGTCGCCTAAGAACTCAAGCCGTTCATTATTGGCCCAACGACCATCAGGGGTCTTCACCGGCATAGAGCGGTGAACGAGAGCCAATTTGTAATAATCAATGTGGAGCGGATAAAACCCTGTTATGCCATGTATAAAAACATAAAGTTCCTTTTCCTTAGCGAAAAGGAACTTTATGACTGATATGAATCGGTTAAACAAGGTTGTGGAGTCTAACATTCTCATGGCAAGGCTCCACAGGCCTCATGGTCTTTTCAGGAAGCTATGGTGCTTTCCTTGCCATCACGGTTTAACTTCTTGTAATAGTAACTGAATTAACCAGTTATCAATACTTCTTAACTATCAGACTTGCATTGTGGCCACCAAAGCCAAATGTGTTGGACAACGCTACTTTCACCTCGCGGCGCTGTGCCTTATTGAAGGTGAAATTGAGGTTGTAATCTATCTCAGGATCGTTGTCGCCCTCTTCGTGGTTGATGGTGGGAGGAACGATGCCGTCCTGACAAGCCTTAACGCAGAACAGGGCTTCCATAGCGCCAGTAGCGCCAAGCATGTGACCTGTCATCGACTTGGTAGAGCTGATGTTAAGTTCATAGGCGTGCTTGCCAAACACCTCGATAATGGCCTGAGCCTCGCTCAAGTCGCCCACAGGAGTTGATGTGCCATGAACGTTGATATAGTCAACGTCGGCAGCACTGATACCTGCGTCGTCAAGGGCGCGCTGCATTACGAGCGAAGCACCAAGACCTTCGGGGTGGCTAGCTGTGATGTGGTAAGCGTCGGCACTCATACCTCCACCTATCACCTCGGCATAAATCTTCGCGCCACGAGCCAGTGCGTGCTCAAGCTCCTCAAAGACCAATGTCACGCCGCCCTCGCCCATCACGAAACCATCGCGCGAACCACTAAAGGGACGCGAAGCTGTCTCGGGACTGTCGTTGCGGGTCGAAATGGCCTTCATTGAGTTAAAGCCTCCCACACCTGCTGGGAAAATCGCTGCCTCCGAACCGCCAGTGATAATGGCTGTAGCCTTACCCATGCGAACGTAGTTGAAGGCGTCGATCATAGCGTTGGTCGAAGTGGCACATGCCGAAACCACACCATAATTGGGACCACGCAAACCCCACTTTATCGAAATGTGACCGGCAGCGATGTCGGCAATCATCATCGGGATAAAGAATGGGTTGTACTTTGGACCCTTCTCCTCGTTCTTGGCATAGTAGCCTGCCTCGCTCTCAAAGGTGTGAAGACCGCCAATTCCTGAGCCATAAATGACTCCTATCTCATTGCGGTCAACCTTCTCGTCGTCAAGAAGCTTCGAATCGGCGAGTGCCTGACTGGCGCTTGCCATTGCGTAGTGGCAGTAAAGGTCCATGCGGCGTGCGTCGCGACGGTCCATATACTCCTCAACGCTAAAGTTCTTAACCTCGCAGGCAAACTGTGTCTTGAACAGAGAAGCATCAAAATGAGTAATAGGTCCTGCACCGCTCACTCCATTAATGGCGTTTTTCCAAGTGGTTTCAACGTCATTTCCAAGAGGAGTGATGGCACCAAGACCTGTTACCACGACTCTCTTTAATTCCATATCAATTAAAAAGGGAATGTATTAAAACAAATGAATTGTTTTAGGCTTTCTTATTCAGCAGCTTTTGCAGCCTCGATGAAAGAAACAGCGTCGCCCACTGTTTGAATCTTCTCAGTCTCAGCATCGGGGATAGTGATATCAAATTCCTTCTCAAGCTCCATGATCAGCTCTACAGTGTCAAGGCTATCGGCACCGAGGTCCTGAGCAAATGTTGCTTCGGGAGTAATTTGTGACTCACTAACACCTAACTTGTCAACGATAATCGCTGCTACTCTTTCTTGAATCTCAGACATAATACTATGAATTTTAAATTGTTAAATAATATTTTTCGTTTTTTGCGGTGCAAAGTAAGCAATTATTTGCCAAATAGAAAAACAAAACCTGAAGATTTTGCTAACAACCCTATGTTTTTTGTGCAAAAATTACTTAATGAGGCTTAAAACAAGCAACTTAGAAACACAAAATTACCTTTTTTAACAACAGCACCAGTCTAATCTAAATGCTGTTCAAGAAGTTCGCAGGCATCGGCCACGCATCCTTCGCATGAGCGGAGCACCTTGCCAGTATCCACACCTTTGAGCAGGCGGCACTGAGTGGCTCCATTGCTAGCCTGGAACTCATTCATCACTTTGCGCATGGCAAGCGTCGCCTGAACCTTGTCGCGCTTCACGAGCCCGAGCACCATAGCGGTTCCCGTCAGGGCGCCACATGTGCCTTCCATGTTGCCCAAGCCACTGCCAAACGCATTGCCCAGATTCATTGCCTCCTCCTCGCTAATTCCAGCAAGGTCGGCATAGGTTGTGATTACTGCCTGTGCGCAGTTGCACACCTTTTTCCTCTCGGCTGCTATATGTTTTCTTGTCTCCATAATCTTGAAATTTATCCTAAGATTGTTATTTGTCACAAAGGTTTAATTAAAACAACACACAAAAGTACTATTTTTGTCGCTTTTTTACAAGCCAATCGTCCATAGCACAAGCCAAGCGCCTAAACATCATTATCTTAGCTATTCCACGTAAAAAAAAACAAACATCCCCGCCGCAGGTAGATGGCAGGGATGTCGTTTAAGTGAAGCCGGGCGTCATTCGCCGTCGTCTTCCTGTTCTTTTTGCTTCCTCAGGCGATTCTCTTTCTTACTCGAGGAACTGCTTGTGTCTTTCTCTTCGCTAAGGTCTATTTCCTGCTTGTTCTTGTCGATGACCCGATATTGCAGGTAGGCTAAATCCTGGTCGGGCATAATCTTGAACACTCGCCCAAACTCTCGGCGCCATTTCATATAAAGGCTGAAGAAGCCCTTCTTGAGATAGGCATCGACAAAAGGATGGACATACATAATGAAACCTTTCACGCCCATGTCGTTCACCAAGTAGTGAAGCTTGTCCTTGAGGCGGTCGGTAAAAAGCAGCGAGGGCATCACTTCCCCCTTACCTCCACAAGAGGGGCACGTCTCGCTCGTGACGATGTCGAGTGCAGGTCTCACACGCTGGCGAGTAATCTGCATCAGGCCAAACTTACTCAACGGCAAGATGTTGTGGCGGGCACGGTCTTTCTGCATCACTTCCTTCATGTGGTCATACAAGGCCTGGCGATGCTCGCCCTTGGCCATGTCTATGAAGTCGATCACAATAATGCCGCCCATATCGCGCAGTCGGAGCTGGCGTGCTATCTCGTCGGCGGCTAGCAAGTTAACGTCCAGAGCATTACTCTCCTGGTCGGTGGTCTTACGGGACCGGTTGCCCGAGTTCACGTCTATCACGTGCAGTGCCTCGGTGCTTTCAATAATTATGTATGCGCCCGAACGGAAAGATACCGTCTTTCCAAACGACGACTTCATTTGCCTTGTCACATTGAACTTGTCAAATATGGGCTGGTCGTCGCTGTAAATCTTGACAATATCGCCTCGGTCGGGGGCGATTAGGCTCACATAGTTGTGAATTTGCTCATAAATTTCGGCATTATTCACATGAATGCTTTCGAAGTCGGGGCTGAAGATGTCGCGTATCAAACTAACAGCGCGGCTCTCTTCTTCATAGATGAGGCTTGGCGCATCGCTGTAGTTTATCTTGGCCACGCTCTCTTCCCAGCACTTCATCAGCACCTTCAGCTCACTATTCAATTCAGCAGCGCGCTTGTTCTCGGCCGATGTGCGCACTATCACACCAAAGTTGCGAGGCTTAATGCTCTCAACAAGTCGGCGCAGGCGCGTCTTTTCGGCACGGTCCTTAATCTTCTGCGATACCAGAATCTTATTGTTGAATGGTATCAGCACCAGGAAACGGCCTGTAAATGTTATCTCGGTGGTAAGGCGTGGACCCTTGGTCGATATGGGCTCCTTCGCTATCTGTACTATTAGCTCCTGCCCTGCCTCAAGCATGTCGGTCACCGAACCATGCTTGTCGATATCAGGCTGAAGCTTCATTTTTGACAGACTCACCGGGCGCTTGCCGCCGCTTTCGCGCACCTGCTTGATGAATGAAGAATAGCTACTGAATTGTGACCCTAAATCAAGGTAATGAAGAAATGCCTCCTTGCCATAACCCACGTTCACAAACGCGGCATTCAAGCCTGGCATCAGCTTCTTCACCTTGGCAAAATAGAGGTTACCCACTGCGTAGGAGGCGTCGCGTGCCTCCTTCTGAAGCGACATCAACCGGCCGTCTTCTAGTAAGGCCGTGCTGATGCTTGTGGGTTTCACGTCTACAATCAGTTCACTTCTCATCGTGAATTACTGTTATTTTTCTTCAGTCACTCAACCGGCACCGCCAACGTACTGACATTAATATATTATTAATGTGTAAACGACGCGATGCGGGAGTGGGGATCGGGGGGATGGCTTTCTGCCATCAGTCTAAATGCAAAAGAACAAACCAATGAGGTCAAGTACCCTTAATGCATAATCACACACTTGCGAGTCCTTTTCATTAGTTTGTCCCTTCGCTTTAAGACTCATTCAAGAAAAATCACTTCTTGTTCTTGTGACGATTCTTTCTCAGTCTTTTTTTGCGCTTATGCGTAGCCATCTTGTGGCCTTTTCTCTTTTTACCGCTTGGCATTTCTTTAGATTTTTTAGAAATTTATATTTCGATTGGATTTCCTCAGTACAAATAATTACTTCTTAACCTGCTCCATGAAAACTTTGGCGGGCTTGAAAGCTGGAATCTTATGCTCTGGGATGATAATGGCGGTGTTCTTCGAGATATTGCGGGCAGTCTTCTGCGAACGAGTCTTAACGATGAAGCTACCGAAACCTCTCAGGTATACGTTCTCACCCTCAGCGAGTGAATCCTTTACTGTCTCCATGAATTTCTCAATTGTCTCCAAAACTGAGGCCTTGTCAATGCCTGTTGATTTAGCGATTTCGCTTACGATATCTGCTTTTGTCATTTTAGTAAAAATTTAAAATTTATTTTTTAATTATCATTTACTCACTAAAAATTGAGGCCACATCATCTATTTACTTGCCTCATAAGACGAGCAAACGCCTAAAAAACAAGCAAATAAATAATACCCTCAAATTTTGCAAGTGCAAATATCGTACTTTTTTTTTAATTAGCACCTATTATTGAGGAAAAAAATCACTTTTTTTAGGTTTTTTTCTCATTTTCAGCATTTTTACACCCAAAATGGGCAACCCCAAAAACCACAACTCAAACGTAACAATAACTCACTCCCCTCACCACCCTCTTTACTCTTCCCTCGCCACTCTCCATTCTCCACTTTTGTCCCACCATTATTTTTTTATATCTTTGTAGCGATTATGTTGCAAATCATTCTCATAATGGCTGCAGGCATTGCTGCAGGATGGATCCTACGCAAGCGCACGTTCAAGTTCCTCAACACTCTATTAATTGTGCTAGTGTGGGCCTTGTTGTTCTTCCTAGGAGTAGAAGCCGGTGAGAACAAGGCTGTTATCGATGGATTCAAAGAACTCGGCATCGAGGCATTGCTACTCTCCATTGCAGGCACTGCAGGCAGTATCGCTCTCGCGTGGGCCTTGTGGAAATTCATCCAGCGCAAGGAAGGAGGCAAGCGATGAGAGGCAGCCTGGTGATAGTAGGATTCTTCGTCGCCGGCATCATCGTTGGTGTGCTTCACTTGATTCCCCAGTTCGAATGGTTCAGCAACGTGAGCTACATCACGCTGTGCGCCCTCATCTTCCTCGTGGGATTTATGATTGGCAATGATGTCGAGATTTTCCAGAAGTTCCGCAGCCTAAACCGACTATACATGCTGCTACCACTGATGACTATCGTTGGCACCTTGGCAGGATGTGCTATAACCACCACTCTACTCCCCCACCGTTCCCTGAGCGACTGCCTTGCCGTAGGCTCGGGAATGGGCTACTATTCACTCTCGAGTGTGCTAATCACACAATCTCGTGGCGCCGAACTTGGCACAATCGCATTGCTGGCCAACATCGTGCGCGAGGTAATCACTCTGCTCGGTGCTCCAATCATGGTGCGATGGTTTGGCAAACTTGCCCCCATCTCTGTTGGCGGTGCCACCACCATGGACACCACACTACCCATCCTCACCAATGCCTGTGGCAAGGACTTTGTCATTGTTTCAATTTTCCACGGATTTATCGTCGACTTCAGCGTGCCATTCCTCGTCACATTCTTCTGCGAACTCTAAATTCCCATTAGGTCCTAGAATGCTACCGCTGGAATCACTGATTATTCAGTAATTGTCGATGAGTCTTGGTACCAGCAACATATTGTTCTTGATACCATTCTTTGAATTCATCAGCATCAGCCGAAACATAGCTCCAATGATCCAATCTATTCCAAAGAATAGCTTTTATGCCAATAGGAGTGCCATCCTCAGCATAGGGCAAAATTGATGGCAAATCATAATGCTTTGTATAATACTCAATTAGTTTCTCTAACCTAGGAAGGTCTCCTAACATCATGCCAACCCATGCTTCCTCATATCCCCACATAAGTTCATTTATTCCTTCAGGTGGATCTTCCTCGCCATTGTAATAACGGCAGTCTAATATCAGTTCTTCTCGTGTCATAATAGTTGCAAGTATATAGTTTTTTGATGTTTGCCACAAAAAATAAATCACAATAATTTTTGCCACAAATAAATTGTGGCATCAGTGGTCTTGCCCTAAACAAGAAAAAAAAGCAGCAGTAACCACCAGTGATGGATTATTCCTCTTCTTTTGGGGCCAGCTTATTCAGAGAAATATGAAGATTTATTGCTGCGCATGAAAGTGCAGTCAAAGCGAGCCACAGAACAAACAGGTCTACGATAACACCCTTATTTTTCACAAGTGGATCCTTTCTATTGTCACGTTTTTTATCTTTCATAATTCAAAAACTTTATATGATAACTACCTGATGCAAAGATAACCATTTTTCATAAAAACATATAGAGTCTCATCATTTTTTTGTGCTAGGACACATTGACTTCAGCTTGCATTATCTCTGCAACTCATATCAGCAACATCACCAATGGCGGGCGCAATCATCCACAAAAACTCCGTAAAACCCTATATTATTGATAAAAAAAATTTTTTTGTTCTAAAAATTGTTGATTTCATTTGTTTTTTGTGTAACTTTGTAGGTTCAAAATGAGAGATGGCCATTTTTTACGAGTAAGGGCCCTATATGAAAATGAAGTAAGACGAAAAACGAGTATTTGTAGCATGAAAATATTTACCAACGAGGCACTAAGGAAAATCGATAACGAGACGATTGCTGCCGATGGAATTTCGAGGCTCGACCTTATGGAGCGGGCAGCGTCGGCTGTAACCTTTGAGATAATGTCGCGCTGGCGCATTGCACAGCGCATGATAATCTTTGCCGGACCAGGCAACAACGGTGGCGACGCTCTAGCGGTGGCACGCATGCTATATGAGCAAGGCTACCAGCCCGAGGTGTACCTGTTCAACATCAAGTCGTCACACCTGAGCGAGTGCTGCGCGGCCAACCGCAAGCGACTGCTCGAGATGGGTGACATCGACTTCACCGAGATTGTCGACAATTTCACACCTCCCGAGCTCAGCGCTAGCGACGTTGTCATCGATGGACTCTTTGGTTCGGGGCTGCACAGCCCTCTCAAGGGTGGCTACACCTCGCTGGTGCAATATATCAACAATAGCGAGGCCTACATCGTTGCTATCGACATGCCTTCGGGCCTGTTCTGCGAGTGGAACGAGGGTAGTGACCGCCGCAACATCATCCGCGCCGACCTCACACTCACCTTTGCCAGCAAGCGCCTGTCGTTCTTTTTCAGCGAGAACGCCGAGTTCATTGGCCAGTGTGTCGTGCTCGACATCGAGCTAAGCCCTAGGGCAATAGCGAGCACTCCTGCCGACTATTACCTAGTCGAGAAGGAAGATGTGCGCGAGATGTTGCAACCGCTCGATCCATTTATCAACAAATATGACAACGGCACGCTCTATCTCATTGCCGGCAGCTACGGCATGATGGGAGCAGCAATACTTGCAGCACGTGGTGCTCAACGCATTGGTGCCGGGCTAGTAACAGTGCACGGACCCGCTAGCGCCAACACTATCATGCAAACCGCTTGCCCCGAAGCCCTCTTCGAGGCCGACCAGAGCGACGTGTGCACCACTTCTATCAACTGCAAGCACCGTTTCAGTGTCATTGCGCTGGGACCTGGCATGGGAACAAGTGACGAGACTATCGACGCAGTCGACCACTTCCTCAAGAACTACCGCAAGCCCTGTCTTCTCGATGCCGATGCTCTCAACTGCATCGCCAAGCGACCAATGTTACTGCGCAGCATCCCTAAAGGCTCTATTATTACTCCACACACCGGCGAGTTTGACCGCCTGTTCCGTCGCAGCGTTGCCGACGGTGTAACCGACGAAGAGCGCCTTAAGCGTGCCATCAGCGCGTCGAAGACCTACAACATCACAATCGTACTCAAGGGCCACTACACCATGACAGTGCGCCCCGACGGAAAGGTCTACATTAACAGCAGCGGCAATCCAGGTATGGCTACCGCTGGCAGCGGCGACATCCTCACCGGTGTCATCTCTGGACTCATAGCGCAAGGTTACTCACCCGACACTAGCGTGTGGATGGGTGTCTATATCCACGGCCACGCTGGCGACCTCGCTGCCACCAAGCAAGGAGAGCAAAGCCTCATCGCCAGTGACATAATCAACCAGCTGGGTCCCGCCATCCTTGACATCAAACGACAGTAAACGCACATAACAATCTAACCTTCAACTTGGCAAAACGCAATCCCAACGTTTTAGCCAAGTTGGTTGTTTTTTTTACGTCACACTTTCTATTGAATGTTTCATTAACTAAACTTAACTACACTAAGTGAAATAAAAGCACAACAGGCTTCGTTTATTTCTTAAACCCTATTATGTGATATTTCTGTAACAATTCAAATTATGGAAAACGATCCCAACCTCAGCAATTTGCCACCATTACCTCAACAAAACGTAGTGGAACAATCTCCTGCTTCAGGGGCATCATATATTCAGCATCCAGCGACACAACCAAAACACGAGAAGAAATTCACTCGCACCCTTGGATTCAAAGTTGGATTCATTGTGCTACTGTCACTACTGCTTCTCATTCCCACATTCATGATTGACTCATTGAGCAACGACAGACAGATAACTGCCGAAGAAGCTCAGCACGAAATCTCCGAAAAGTGGGGACTGCCACAGCACGTGACTGGACCGGTTATTGCCATTCCCTATGTCACAAAAAACAAGAAAGACTCCACCGAGCAGCGTCACATGGTGTATATCCTACCCAAGAAGCTCGACATCAACGCCGATGTGAAAAGCCAGACATTGTATCGTAGCATCTATGAAACTGTGGTTTACAACACAGGCATCGACTTCTCAGGTTCATTCACTATCAAGGGATTGCTTCCAAGCGAGATTGACTCAACAATGCTACAGCTCGACAAGGCCTGCATTGAAGTGGGCATAACTGATCTAAGAGGTATATCGCAAAAGTTGGTTCTCGACCTAAATGGCAACCGAATTGACGTGAACGATGGCGGCAAGGACGGTAATCTGCACGAGGAAGACGATTATGAATACAGTTCGAGTGCCGATCATGCCGATGAGGATGTCGTCACCGATATGGAAATAGTTGCCGAAGAGGCTGCCAAACCCGTTGCCGTTGCCTACGACGACATGTTCGACAAGGACGGTGGTCCCGTAGCAAAAGCCAGTCTTGACATCAAGCCCATGGCATCGCTAGATTCAATCCCGTTCAAGATGCATCTTGAGCTGAAAGGTAGTGATAACCTTAACTTCACACCAATTGGTGAGACCACATCAATCAATATAAAAGGCGATTGTCCCAAACCAAGTTTCGGAGGTAATTTCCTGCCCGATGAACGAAATGTAACCGACAACGGTTTTACCGCGTCGTGGAATATCATCAGCATTAACCGAACCTATCCACAGGCGTTTATCGACGACCGCAGCTACGATCTGGGTAAGTCGCAAGTGCAAGTGGGCCTTATGGTGCCTGTCGACAGCTTCCAAAAGGTAGAACGCGCACTTAAATATGCCTTCCTTGTGATTGTTCTAACATTTATAGCAGTACTCTTTGTCGAAATTAAGATGCAACGCTACATCAACGTTTTCCAGTATCTGCTGGTGGGACTGGCACTAGTGCTCTTCTACTCGCTGTTGTTATCGATAAGTGAGCACATGGCATTTGGATGGGCCTACCTCATCGCTGCAGCAATGACCATCGTCATGATTACTCTCTATCTGTTGGGTGTTCTTAAAACCAAGAAAATGGCTCTCGCTATAGGGGCAATGCTCGCAATTGTGTATGCCTACATCTTCGTGCTTCTCAACCTTGAGACCTACGCACTGCTTGCAGGCAGCCTAGGACTATTTGTGGTTCTCGCTGCTATAATGTACTACTCTCTAAAACTCAAGACCGAAGACATGGCCTGAAACCACACACTTAACTTATATCGAATAAATTACTAAATCATTATAAATTATGAAGAAAATACTTTTGTTAATGACTCTCGTGCTGCCATTCCTCTTCAGTTCCTGTGGCGACGATAAAGACATCCTCTCAACTCAAGAGCAAGAACTAGTGGGCGAATGGGCCATAGTTAAAACTGCTGACACTCCAAACGACATTCACTATGTTTTCAAAAAAGAACGTACGGGCTCTCGAAGGATAGTGGTTAATGGCGAGGTGACAAACGATGTCCCTTTTAATTGGACTTTTGATGGTAACAAATTGACTCTTAGCTATGCTGGTCAAAAACTGGTTTTGGAAGTTATGGTAGGCATTGATAAGCTACGCATAATATATGTGGAAACTGGTGCCGTCGAAGATTACCAAAGAGTGGTTAAACCCGACGAAGACGATTAATCACAACCCCATAAAAAAACTAAGCGGTCGATTTACAAAACTGGTAAATCAACCGCTTTTCTTATTGCCGATACTGACGGCAATTAAACTATACTAAGGCCGTCGTTATCTTCAATTATGGCCTTATTGATTTCTTGCCTTCTTCTATCACGATGCCGCGATACTCATCACTTACGGGCTGGCCCTGGATATTGTAGGCTCGTGATGACTTTGAAGTCTTGTCGACTGCAATAGCGCTAACGCCCGACTGACCTTGAGTCTTCTCAATATATTCGTTCTGAGCCTTCTTCATCTGCTCAATAAATGCCTCGCTGCCCTGAAGGGCGCAGAAACCAATGCTGGCTGCTGTGCGGCTATTATCCACGTCACTCTGCCAGTGTGCTCCCACGATAACACGACTTTCACAGTAATCCCATCCACGCTTAAAAATCAGGTCGGCACGCTGTGGTGCAATTTGTGCCAGTAACAGCGAAATGCCCCATCCACGCAGGCTATGTCCGCTTGGATAACTTCCCTCGCCCGCAAGTTCGGCCTCCTCGTTTGACGGCATAGAGTCTTCATAGCGCTCAAATGGACGCTGGCGCTTATAAAATTCCTTAGTCTCCTTGCGCATGGGGTCGGTTGTTGCCAAACTAGTTTCCAGCAAAGTCCAAATCTCAGGGGTGTTAGCCTCGCTAATCTCAAGTCCGAAAGCGTCTTGCCACAAGGCATAAAGCTTAGTATGGTCATTCCATTCAGCGTCGGCTATCGCCTGAGCAACGCGCTCTGGGTCCTGGCGCTGAATCTTGCCCCAACCGTAACGTACCACATCATTGGCAAACTCCGGACTGTCAAAAGCCGGTGGCGCAGGCATTATGTTAATCAATTTAGGAAGTTGGTCTAATGTAAAATAAGTTTGCACAGTATTGTCCTGCGCATTGAGGCTCGTCGCAGCCATCATGATGGCGACTACCATCCAACAAGTTTTTCTCATTTTAGTTTCGCTTTAAATGTTGTCTTATTATTTTTAATTACCTTTTTTTGTAGTGCAAAATTACACAAAAAACAAAAACCTTGCAAACCACCGATATCAAAAACATTCTGCAAGCCTCACTCATCAAATTTGCTGTTAGCGAAAAAAAATGCTAACTAATGTGACTTTTCACACCATTAATGCGTCTAACTAGCAAAAAAGAAAATTTTAAACCATTAAGTATTATCAATATGGAGAACAAAAATAAAGTATTAAACTATACATGCCGTTGCATTCTTGCAATTCCTGCCATTCTCATGATTCTTCATCACTCTGGCGTCTTCACCATGCCCGACATGCTTGTCCGCATCACTGGCATTTTGATTCTGTGTTCTTTAGTTGGAATGGGTTACTTTTCAATGCGAACGAAAATCAAAAAGTAAAGGCTAACAATTGCCATCAAGTTGCCATTTTCGGTGTCAAGAGATGGTATTTTTAGTTAAAATTTGTTTTTTATTTCATTTTTGGCCTAACGAAGTTTAAAAACCCAAACTACGCGCGCCACGTGCTGTGATGGCACGAGCCACAACTTGGGGGTGAGAATTTATTTGCAACGGTAAATGTTACAGAACGTCAAGGGAGGTTGCCCACCTGGGCTATCCTCCCTAACTTTGCAGCGTCAAACAGTTTTTCAGGCACTACCAACGTGTATTGTTTACACCTGTGCCTAGGCCAATTCGGCATTAGTCCGATAGGCGTAAAACACAAATAATTAGAGTAATGAAGTTTTTATCAAAAGTTTTTTTATACACATTATTAACTACTACTGCAACATTCAATGCAATGGGCGCTGAGCCCGAACCCGAAATGTCGCCGGCAATTGTCGAGACACAGCTTAAATCAGAGAAACCAAAATCAAAAGTGGATAAACTCCTCTCTTATGCCAAGACTTTCCGCGGTGTTCCCTACCGTCATGGTGCAGCTGGCCCCAAGGGCTTCGACTGCTCAGGATTCACAAGCTATGTTTATAAGGAGTTTGGCCACAAACTGAATCGCACAGCTAGCGGACAGTTGTCAAACGGCACACAAGTGAATCGCAGCGAACTCAAACCAGGTGACCTCGTATTCTTTGGTGGACGAGGTGGTGGACGCCGAATTGGCCACGTGGGTATCGTAACCAAGGTCGACGACAATGGTCACGACTTCACTTTCATCCACGCTTCATGCAGCAAGGGCATCACCGAGAACCACTCAAGCGAAAGCTACTACAGGGTGCGCTACCGCAATGCCTGCCGAGTGCTCAAGGACAATACTCCTCCCGAGATTTCAATCAACATGATGGGTATTGACCTCGCACAATTCACTGCCGACCGAGTAAGCGAGTAATATAGAATGGCTTAAAACGAGTATAGCGATATTATATATTAGGAGCGACAAGCACATCACTTGCCGCTCCTCTGTTTTTGTCATCCTCTAGTCTATTGAGCATTACTTGTATCATCAAGCCCAAAGCACTCTTTGATAGCCTTGCGAATCGCTTTAGCTTCGCGACCGTTTCCTTTAAGAATTTTAAGTACTATCTTTATATAGTCCTCACGGCTCTTAAGGCCACATAGTCCTGCCACGCCACTCTGGGTGAGCATCAGCTTCTGGTTATATACCTTAAGCACCTTGGCGTAATCCTTTTTCTGGACATAGACATGGAACTCGCGGCACAGCATCTCGTAGATGCCACGTGGGTTAATCTCATTCACAAGGTCTATCATGTGATCCTCAAGGGCGCTGATATTGCGGAACTTCATGTCGACACGCAACTCAACATCGTGCTTTACGCGGTGGCGAGTGTGCATGAGCGCCTGCTGCTTAATCTCATTGTCAAAGTTCTTTATCACTGCACGGCTAGCGCTGTTGAAAACATCGTCTTCGTTCTTGTGGCGGTAATGAGCAACGGCACGTATCACACCCTCGAGCATGAGAATGTTCTCTATCTCGGCAACTTCGGGTACGAGGATCTTCTTCTTGCGCAGGTATTCCACTTCTTTCTCGTCGCGGCGGTCACGATCCACAATGCCCCAGCTGTCGAGGTGGTGCAGCCCCTCCAATCCATTGAACGAGCGCACGCTCTCTATCACCTTATTGCAGCTGCCAAGCGGCTTGATGGTATACTCTGGGAACACAAGGGCATAGAGTCGGGAGTCGATGCTATGCTCCTCGTCGCCCTCGACAAAGAGGACCGGCTTGCGAGTGCCCAACAGGTCAATATATAGGCTGTCGCTCAGATTGCTACTCGACTGCAGCACCTCATAGTCCCAAGTCAACTGCTCAGGATTAAAGTCCTTAACCCAAATGCACTTGTTGTCGATGCGTGAGTTGGCGAAGTCCACGTCATGCGTGCTGTAGACAAACGTACAGTCAGGACGCATCTCCTCAATTACGTTCCACAAGGTCTGCATGATAGAGGGATGAATAAAGGTTTCGGGATCGTCAACAAAAATCACGGCATCTTCCATCGCATAGAGCACAGCACCCAGGTAGTAAAGCACAGCTTTCTCTCCATCACTAAGTCGCAGCGATGAATACTTGTCGCTCTGTCCTTCGGTAGTGAAAAGCAGTTTGCCATTCTCGCGCAATATCTTGTTCTTGGGGAACACATCCTGCCACATCTTAACCACCTGGTCGAGCTTGGTCTTGGGGAATTCCATTTCCTCCTTCATCAGCTGGTGAGCCTTAAAGTTCATTAGGCTACGGAACTCATCTATCATCATCACGTAGGAAAGCTTGTCAAACTCGCTCTTCGCGGTGTTGACAACCTGCTGCATGTTCTGATTGAGTTTGTCAAAGCGCTCACTTATTGAACCCTTGTACTTCTGCTCCTCGTGCTCAACGGGAAAGAGTGCCCTCAAAGCCGAGATGCGGAAAGCCTGGTCACCACACTGCTCCACAAGCTTATTCACAAAGCGTGTTTTGCCTGCACCATTGGCTCCAATGATAGTCACCTGACGTGCCTCCCTTAAAATCTCACCTTTAGCACCATTTATCTTGTTTGGTAGCAACAAATCCATAGTATTACAGTTTTTGGTCACAAAACTTTTCAGCTTGTAAAAATAGACATTTGTCACGGCTTTACCAAAAATTGGGCAAAAAAAATGTCCTCACAACCATTTTGATGTTTGCAAGGACATTGTTTGTGTCTCGCTCGACCTCTTACCTATAGAAATAGTAAGAACGGCCGTTGGAGGTCACTACCCTGATGGTGTTATAGTCAACCTGGGTGATCCTAACCTTCATTGTCGTGTTACGACCATGGGCATAGCCACGACCCGATACTACGAGGAAACCTCCGCTTGCCCTTCCACTCAGGCGGAAATACTGTTCATTGCCCCAGTTGTAGCTCTCGGCATAAACAACTGTTGCACGGCCAGTGTTTGGGTTATAACTGATCGTCACATACTCACCACCATATTGGCCCACATTCTTGTAATAAGTACCGTTCATGCTTCTGCTAACGCCAGCATTAGCGGTGGGGGCAGCAACAAAAGCCATGATAGCAACCATCAACACAGCGAGCAAACCTCCAAAAAGTCTCTTTGTCTTCATAAGCTTAATAGTTTTTTGTTAATAATAATTAGTTATTTCTTATTTACAACTAAGTTAATATCTTAGTTGCTCCCCAAAAAACAACAGCAAATTGTCTTTGGGTAATATATTAATCGTCAGCTACAAGTTTAAAAGTAACGGGAAGAAAGTACCAGCACGAAACAGGCTTTCCCTTAGCATTAATGGCTGGCTGAAAATAGCCATCTATCATCTTCACTGCCCTAATAGCTTCTTCGTCTAAATTACGTTCAAGCGACCTCACAACCTCCACTTCACCAATCTCACCCATGGGAGTGACTTCAAACCGTACAACAACCGTGCCTTGAATTTCACCACAGATGCTTGGATAGCGCAAGTTATTATTTATACTGCGCATCAATGCCGCTTCGCCTTTTTCATATTTAGGCATTTTCGATGCTATAGCATAAATCTTTCCATTACATGATGTGTATTCCTCAAGCGTTAATCTGGCATCGGCATCAGCGCCACCATTGCTATAGTTGACAGTCAATCTCATCCATGTGCCAGTTG
>JAEEGI010005873.1_pt1 | contig 27990 bp, 21 predicted proteins | sample 8958751 | NCBI WGS metagenome assembly JAEEGI01 (sample SAMN16246545, study PRJNA631951) | gut metagenome | biome: gut microbiome; feature: rumen; material: KS-attached | host: Bos | place: Iran: Karaj | collected 2018-10 | reverse complement strand
CCCTTGTACACATCGACCACATAGCTGATGGTGCGGAAAGTGTAGAATGACACACCCACGGGCAAAATCAAATCCAAAGGTTGGAAATTGCCGTGAATGAGTACGTTCCAGTTCCAGAGCACGAAATTGCTATACTTGAAAAACAACAGTACACTCAACGAGAGCACCATCGACACGGTGAGCGCGATGCGGCGTTCAGTCCGGTTTTTGCTCGATTCGATGAACTGGGCTACCCACCAGTCGATGAACGAAGTCGCCACCAGCAACAGGAAGAACCATCCGCTGGACTTGTAGAAGAAGAACAGACTGAAGGCTATGACAAACAACATCATCTGCTTGCGGCGTGACTTCAGCATCGCATACACCGGCAGGAACACGAGGAACAACACCCAGAAGAGCCCACTGGTGAACAGCATGGGCTCATCACGGTCAAACGTGAACTGCGAGAACAGCTGGGTTATATCTATTAAGTTCAGCAACATGGTATTAAACAGGAGGTTGGTAGATGACGATGCGCGACGCACGGGCAATGCCTTCGCCAGGATAATCGAGACGAATGGGATGCGCACCTTGCTCACCAAGCCACTTGACAACGCGGTCCATCCACTTGTGGGCCGAGGCCCGCGTCGGGTGAGCTCCGTCACGGCTTCGCTCAAACTTGTCGTGCGCGCTCAGATAGAAGCATCCCTTGGCCAGTTCCTGTGCCAGCAGGTCGTTAATTCCTGTGTCCTCGTCCCAGTTGGGCGGTCCTATCCACAGGTAGGGAATGTCGCCGATTTCAGCCAAAATCTTCTTCAGATGAGGACGACGCGCCTTCTTGATGTCGGGGACATACAACTCATTGGCACCCAGACAAACAAAGATATAGTCTGGGTGATACTTGTTGATGAGCTCGGTAAGTCGGGCCGTCTGTCCCCAGCACAGGGTGGAGCTGCTGTACCAAATCACCTCGACCAGCTTGTGGCCATTCTTGTCACAATAGGCCGCCAAACGAGGTGCCAGACCTTCGAGCATCGAGTCGCCAATGAACAGGATGTTCTTGGCAGTCGTGTCCATGGGCGCACGCCACGGCTTGGCGGCACCCTCGCCATCGAGGGTGTCGCTCTCGGCTTTATCCTTTCCCGCAGATTTGCTCGTCATGTCGCGGGCAAATGACGCCGTTTTCACATCCAGACTGCCAAGGTGTATGCCATCCTGCCAAAAAGACAAGACAACAAAGAACACGAGGGCAATAAACAGCAGGGTCCACAGGCCCCAATATGGTTTATTCATTCAGTTATTCAATCGTGTGATGTTTTGTGCTAGTGTCACTTGAGCAACTCGATTCCCAATCCAGGACGGTCGTGCAAAGTAATCTTGCCGTTCTCGACAGTCATACCCGTGAAACGGTCGTTGGCAATGAGCAGATTACCATCCAGGTCGGCATAGTCCACAACAGGCGACAGGTTGGCGGCGGCAGTCACAGCACATGAGGTCTCGGTCATGCAGCCGATCATCACCTTCATGTCGAGGGCTCGCGCCAGGGTCACCATCTTGTGGGCCTCATACAGGCCCGTGCTCTTCATCAGCTTGATGTTGATGCCGTCATACACGCCCTTGAAGCGCACGATGTCCGGCAGGCGCTGGAAGGCCTCATCGGCAATGATGGGCAGCGGTGAGCGCTCACGCAGCCATGCCGTCTCATCAATCCAAGTCTTGTCAAACGGCTGCTCAACAAAGATACAGTTGTGCTCCTTGAGCCAGTGACACATTTCCAGAGCGTACTCCTTGTTGTTCCAACCCTGGTTGCAATCGACGCAGATGGGCACATCGGGCATCATCTCATTGATGATGTTGATGGTTGCCTGGTCCTGGTCCAAACCCATCTTTGCCTTGATGAGCTTATAGGGACGGGCTTCTTCTACTTTTTGGCGCACGACTTCGGGGGTATCGATGCCAATGGTAAAGCTGGTCACAGGCGTCTTATCGGGGTTATAACCCCAGACCTTGTACCAGGGCTGTCCCATGATTTTACCCAACAGGTCATGCAGGGCGATATCGATACTGGCCTTGGCAGCACGGTTGTTCTCGTCGACATGATCCACATAGTCCAGGATATCCTCGATGCAGAAGGGGTCCTTGAACTGTTCCAGGTCCAGCTTGTTCAGGAAAGCGGTCACGCTCTCCACGCTCTCGCCCAGATAGGGGGGCATCGACGCCTCGCCATAGCCCTTGATGCCTTCATATTCCAGCGTCACCTGCACGTCGGGAGTGGTGGTGCGGCTGTAACGCGCCAGGTTAAAGGCGTGGCGCAACTTGAGTTCATAGGGGAAAAACGACAATTTCAATTTGCCGGTCTTGGGCACCTTGTTCACACGGGGCACAGCTTTTCTACGGCCCTTTTTGGTCATACGCTCCACAGCGTCAATCGACACGGGCGATGCGGCGGCGATTGCCGTCAGACCCATTCCTGCAATAAATTTTCTTCTATCCATATACTCTTGCTTTTGTTTCTACTTTCCAGTCCCTAATTACTAGTTTCCAGATAATTCTTATTGCTAATTCTATTTTCTCATTCCTGATTTAAAAATACCACGGATGGTTGCGCAGGGCAACGATGCCCTTGGTTCCCACCATACCCTTGATGCGGCTGGCGCTCAACGGCGAGTACAGATAAGGATAATCGCTGGCCTTGGGGTCCAGGCTATTGATCTTGACCTGTCCCGAGCAGTGGATGTACTTGCCGTCACGCAGGTAGATGCCCACATGGGTCACACGGCCCGTCTTCTCGTTGCCGAAGAACAGCAGGTCACCCGTCTCATACTTGTGCCAATCGGTGCCTTTAGGCATGATTTTGCCCGTGAGAGCCTGTTGCGAGGCATCACGCTGCAGGATAATGCCGTTGCTCAGGTAGCTCACCTTGGTCAAGCCCGAGCAGTCGGTCACCTTGGTCGAAGTACCGCCCCACAGGTAACTGGAGCCCATCATGCGACGCGCGGTCTTCTCGACTTGGGCAGCACTGAACTGCTGCTGGCTCCATTGCGAGAGTTCTGCCACATCGGCGGCATCGACCCACCCCACTCTGCCGTCGGGGGTGGCCAGTTTCAGCCAGTTGCCCTGTGCGGTCTTGTATTCCAGGATGTTGCCCATCACCAGGTCGCTCACGGTCATGTCACCGTGGGCCTCGGTCACCAGGCGCGAGTCATAGGCGGTAACGATGTAGCGTTTGGCCTTGCGCCACGCTTTCATCTGCGCATCAGTCTTGAACGAGAGTGAACTCTCGGGGACGTAGGCGATATAATCGTCGGCCATCTGCACGCGGTACCAGTCATCACATTTCTGCAGCACCTTAACGGGAGCGCCCATGATGCCCTGCGTGGCGATCTCGGCGCTGTGTTTGGGCTCGGTGCGCAACGTGGCAATGCTCAACTTGACCTGGGCCCACTTGCGGGCGGCGGGGATACCGTCCTCAAGGACAGTCAGTTTGTCGGTGTAACCACTATAGCCATTTTTTAGCATAGCAGCCTGAATGGCCTTTTTCTGAGCTTGAGTACCCACGGTACCCGTCAGTACCCACTTGCCGCCTTGCTGCGAGGCTTTCACGTCCCAGATTGCGGTGCGCTTGTCGGGGGCGATGCGCTGCTTGAGGTCGGTAAGCACTTCGGCGGGTGTAATCGCCATAGCGACTACACTCGTCAACATCAGCATGAACGCTAGAATGAAAGATTTGAGTCTCATTTCTTTATCGGAGTTATTGAATTGACTTTAAGATGGCTGTCCCACTTGTCATAGAACAGGTTGCCCTTGCGCCACTCGACTTCGCCAGGCTGGAAATCGACGGTCTCGCTGCGGATGTAGGTCTTGGCGGGGCTCAACACGTCGCCAACGCCCTCGTTGCTCGCCATGCGATACACATCGATACCCGTGGCATAGTAGTCGTTAAGCGGGGTGCCCACGGCACTGCGGCCAAATGACGGGTCGGTAGGAATCCAGCCGATGCCCTCAAAATAGGTCTCGCACCAGTCGTGCCAGTTGATCTCGTCGGGGTGCAGCATCCAGCCGCTCTCCCAGCGTGCGGGAATGCCAAGCGAGCGCACGAGTGTGATGTACAGCAGCCCCACCTGCCCGCAGTCACCGTGGTTGTTCTCGATGACATACTGCGGGATATTGGCCAGTGTGCTGTACTCACGCGCACCGGCCCAGGGCAGGTTGTAGCCTATCCATTCATAGATTTTGGCGGCCTGCAGCACGGGGTTGGTCTCGTCACTCACAATCTTGCGGGCCAGGGCGCGCATCTCGTCGGTGATGATGACATGACGCGGCTCGTCGCCCGTGAAGCGCTTGTATTCGGCACTGTTGGTATTATAGGGTTCCAGCATGGCAATCAGGTCCTGCTGGCAGTAGTGGCGCTCGCCCACATCATAGGAGAAAGTGTACTCGAAGTGCGTTGGTTTGCCCTTCTCGGCCACAGCCTCCATATAGACAGTGTGGTGAAGACTGCCCTGGCTGAAGGTCACGTCGCGGTTGCTGCTTTCGAGGCGGATATTCTTTTGCCTCAGGTTCTCATAGGGGAACGGCATCCACACGCGCAGGGTCTCACCAGCGGGGACGGCGTCGGCGTTGACGTCGAGGGTGAACGTGATATTGACATGACGCCAATCACGCACGTTGTTCTTGTCGGCAGGCGTGCGCATAGCCTCAAGGTAATACTTGCGGCGGGTAAGGAAACTCTCGTGGTTGTCGGCAGCATTCTGAGCGGCAAATTCCTTGCCCAGCAACCACAGGTTGCCCACACTCTTGCGGAACCACATCTCCTTGCCGTCGATGTTCATCACCTCCAGGGCACGCGTGTCCTTCCAATGCTGGATCTGGGCATCGGTGGCCTCGGGCATTTTCTCGCGTATCTTCTTCACGCCCTCCTCGGGAGTGATGCGGAAGTCGGTGCGGATGCGCTGCATAATGGTACGCAACGAGTCGATGCGCACGGCATCGGCCACGCGCACCTGCTTGGGCAGGGATTTCATCACTTTCTCGGCGCGAGCAAACTCGCCTTTGGCGATCAATTCATCCACCTGACTCTGCCAGTCAGGGGTCACAGCGGCACTCGAGAGCGCTAAGGCGCTCACTGCCAACGCCATCAGTATCCTGTTACGTTTCATTCTGTCTATTTTTAGTTTTAACAGGCAAATTTACACCAAATATTTGAGAAGGAACCCATTTTTGCCTCAATACTTTTCAACAATCGCGCTCACAATCAAGCAACAGGCAAGGGAGACGTTGCTTTCAGCTCCCTTGCCTGTGCGCATTATCGGTAAATCTGGCCCCTATCACGGGACACTCCTCAGTTTGTCATCAATCTGCCAAGAGGATATCAATCAGCGAGGTAACGTCATTGACAGATAATTTTCCGTCTCCGTCAACATCATTGGGGATGGGATTCACAGAGTCCTCTCCCACGATGTTGGTGAACAGTCTCCAGTAGTTCTGATTTTGGTAAATGTCGAGAACAGCTGGATACACCTTGAGTGTTGCCGTGATAATGACACTATAGGTCTTATCTTCAGCGGTAACCATTGGAGGGGGAGTCTGAGGCAACTCATCGGCGAGCACGGTCAACGTCGCCAACAGCGCCAACAAAGAAAACATAAATCTTCTCATAATCTTGGAATTTAGTGAGTTAATGATACTGTTTAATTAGATTTATTCTAGCCCTGCGCAATGGCTCACACGGGAAATTCAAGCAGAAAGGTGGTATAGAATCCAGGGCGCGGATCATCGAGCAACGACATCATGCCTCCCTGAATGGTGAGCAAGCGGCGGCTCAGTGACAGACCGATGCCGTTGCCCTTGCGCTTTGTGGTAAAGAAGGGGATGAAAATCGAGGAACGCGCCTCGGCAGGGATGGGCTCGCCGTCGTTGCTGGCATAGAGCATCACCCTACCCTCTTGGCTTCGGGCACATTCCATTCCCAAGTTGGTAGCGCCGGCCTCGATGGCGTTCTTGATGAGGTTGATGAGAATCTGACGCAGCAGATTGGGATCGGTCTTGATGACGGCCCCAACCACCAGGTGGTTGTGCCAGGTCACATCTTGATACAACTGCTCCACGTCATTGATGGCGGCAACGAGGTCAACATTCTGGGGAACAGGCTTCTGCAACTCAGAATACTTGCGGTAACCGTCCACAAACGAGTTGAGATGCGTCACTGTGTTGTGGATGGCTTTCACGCCCTCTTCCAGGTCTGACCCTTTGACGGTGGGGCTGTTCAGCATCATCTGGCTGATGCTGGCGATGGGCGCAGTAGCGTTCATGATTTCATGGGTCAAAACGCGGGTGAGTTTTTCCCATGACTCCACTTCACCCAGATTGACCTGCTCTCGCACATGTTCACCCAACTGGTTGAGCGCGTCCTGCAGGGCACGCTCGCCGCTGAACATGTGGGTCGAAGGCAGGCGGAAAGTCAAGTCTCGGTTGCGGATGGCTTCTTGCATCAGCCGCGCACGCTCGGCAAGCATGCGCTGGTGGTGCCAGAACCATAAGGCCAGCACCACAACAACAGCAAGGACGATCCACAGCGCGATACTCATTGCAGTTTCTTCATTTTGTTATACAACGTCTGGCGGGTAACGCCCAGCATGTCGGCAGCCTTGCTCAGATTACCGTCACACAGGTCGATGGCACGCCTGATGTGAGTTGCCTCCATCTCGTCGAGGGGTTTTACCTCGCGAGCCTTTTCGAGCACCTCCTTGAGTTTGCGCACCAGGTCCTCGTTGTCCCATGGCTTGGTGATAAAATCAGCAGCGCCACGCTTGAGGCCGCGAACAGCCAATTGTACGTCGGCATAGGCTGTGATCAACACCACGGGAACTTCGGGATGGTGTTTGTGGATAGCCTGCAGCCACATCAGTCCGTCCTGCCCGCTGTTCACGCCCAGTGTGAAGTTCATGTCCAGCAAGATGATGTCAACATGTTCCTGGGCCATCAGCGTCAGGAGCGTGTCGGGCGAAGTCAGCGTCATCACCTTCTCAAACGTGCCACTCAAGCAGTATTTTAGCGCCGTGAGTATCGCCTCGTTATCATCAACTATCAATATTGTCCCATAATTCTGCATAACGGCAGCGAAATTACAAATAATTGTCCAATTATCACCTTGCAACCTTAAGTTTTTCAGGGGTAAAAACGGCGAAAAGAGAAAAGTGTAAAAAAATTAGACACTAAAGTGTATAAAATTTTTACACTTTTGATTTTTAGGGCAAAAAAGTTTGACAGGTGTTTGGGGTACGTTTTAATTTTGCGGTACAACAAAAGAAGAGTTCTTTGAGAAGAAAAGAGTGCTAATAATTTTTTCATAAGCGTATGATTAGATGATAAAGGGGGCAGCTCCCTTTTAACGCCCCCTTAATCTATCCGAATCAAACTTTAAGCCTAATACCTGTTTCATCTATTTATAGCTGTATTGCTAGGAGTTATGTATTATTGACGGGTGGCACCTGCAAGCTGCCAAACAACATCGCCGGGGACAACGTTCGATCAGGTAATAGAATAGAACGTTTCCTGGCGATGCTTTTTCGGTTCAGCCTTGACTTGTTATTCGGCTGTATTGGTCAGCAACTGATCTATCAGCATAGTGACGTCGTCGATGCTCTTACTAGCCTGCTTGCCCTCGAGCAACTGGTCGATGAGCGTGGTCACGTCGTTGATGCTCACACTGGTTTCTTTAGGAGAGCCCACCGACACATTACCTCGCGCGGTGCTCATCACTAAGCTGGCAAAGCCGCTACCGCTTGTAGGCCTTGATGGGTCGACAGGATCGCGCCGTTTTCCACCCATGGGCACTAATCCGTTATCTAAAATATGCTGCTTGAGTGCACCCCAAGCGGTATGGACTGCCGAAAATGAGACGCTCGATTCTTCTGACATACAGGCCACATCTCCAGAATCATGTAAACCGGACTTGATAATATTAGTTAGGTCATCAAAGATTCTGGGTTTGCTCGGGTTTACTTGTCCGTGCGGTCTCCCCCCCTTATGGTCAGGTGTATCCAAATACCGCTTGGTATTGTTAGAGGCATCAAGATTACAGGTTTTGCCCGGCGCGTTCGAAGGGTTCACGCCAGCTACTACATTATTATCGGCCAATGCGGCGAATGCTAAACATACACATCCTAGAATTAATAGATACTTTTTCATTTTTCTTCAGTTTATCGGTTACCAATCATAACACTTAGAATCATTTTAGTTTGCAAATGTAATACTAATCATCAAAACTTCCAACCATTGTTACCGAATTAACACATGTTAACAATCCCGCACCACCTAATCTCATCTTAATGCACCCTAAAACTTAAGCCCGAAACCTCGATTTTAAAGGAAAAGTGTAAAAAAATTGGACAGTATCGTGTGTAAAAATTAGACAATCATCATTTTTTATCGGGAAAAACTTGACTGATAGCCCATCACACATTAAATTTGCGACAACTAAGAGGGATGCCCGAAGTCACACATGGCGCCGGCCATCAACCAGACACCTTATCTTACATTCATGCGAGAGATACTCAATAATATCATCTATACGGCTCGACGCTTCAAACTGGCGACGACGCTCAACATCATTGGCCTGATTGTGGCCTTTGCTTCATTCTTCCTCCTGCTGACCCAAATCGGGTATCAGTTGAATTACAACCACGACTTTACAGATTACGAGCGCCTGTATCGGCTGGAGAGTAACTATGAGTATAACGAGTGGGCCTATAGCGATAACGTGTGCCGCCCCTTTGCCGAGGCACTGCGACGCTTGCCCCAGTTCGAGTCCTTCTCGCTGATGCGAGACGTACGCGATGGCAACAACTACACTTTCACATTCCTGAAAGGGAAGCAGAAAAGGAGATATGATATTTCGTGGTGCAACGAGACCGCGTTGAGCACGGTGACCAACCGATTGATTCACGGCCGCCTTGAGTGGAAGGAAAGCGATTCGGCCTCAATGCGCATCATTCCTGCCAGCATTGCCATGGATTACTTCGGCACCACGCATGCCGCAGGCAAACAGATGACCTTCCTCACCACTGACTCCAACGGCAATCCCACACAAGATCATTGTACCGTGATGGGCGTGTATGAGGATTTCCCCGAAAACTGCGAACTATCTAACTGCATCTACGGCTACACGGGAAACCTCAACTCATTCAGGTTCTTGAGCCAATACAAGTGTTACGTGAAGTTTTCCAGCCCTCTTGAGAACATGGAGAACATGGGCGACAGCATCAGGCAAGCCATCCTAGCTGACCTTGATGACCATGCCGATGAATATGGCCAGCGGCTGGAAGAGACCAAGGAAATCATCAGCAAGACACGATTCAAGCTCACGCCACTCGACAGCAGTTACTTTGAATATACGACCCACACATCGGGGGACAGCGGCTTCAAGGTGATGTTAACCATCCTGGAGCTGGCGTGCCTGCTCATCATCATCATCGCAACGATCAATTTCCTGAACTTCACGCTGGCCGAGAGTCCTTTGCGCATGCGCAGCGTCAACACCCGACTCGTGTTGGGTGCCAATCGCCGCTCAATCAGGACAAAGCTGATCGCCGAATGTGTCTTCATGTCGGTAGTCACCTGCATGGCGGGACTGGCCATCTGCGACGCGCTGTCTCACGTGCCCATTGCCAGCCTGCCGCTGACGGGCAGCCTTGCAGTATCTGACAACTGGGGGTGGACCCTGTTCACGTTGGCAATGGCACTCGTGGTCGGTGTCGCAGCAGGTACCTATCCGGCAATCTTCGCCACCTCGTTCCCGCCCGCTTTGGTTCTGAAAGGGTCTTTCGGCTTGACGCCTCAAGGCCGCAAGTTGCGCACCGTGTTGGTGTGCCTGCAACTGTTCATCACCTTTTTGTTGGTCATCTACATCGGCATCCTGCTGTTGCAGAGCCACCACATCATCAACTCACCCTACGGCTACGACAAGAGCCAGTTATTCTATGCTAACCTGAAAGAATATATTGAAACGCCCGAGCGAGAAGAATTGGAGCAAGAGCTCATGCTGATACCTGATGTGGAAAGCGTGACCTTCGCATCAACCTTGCTGGGAGCTACCGACGCGCACTACATGATTAAGTCACCGTTCCATGGGCGCCTCATGGGATACAATGTCACCTATATTGACTATGATTTCATGAGCACCATGGGCATCAAGATGGTCGAAGGACGCGACTTTACCAAGAACGACACCACAGCCGTCATCATCAATGAGACAGCCCGCCGTCAATGGTCCTGGCTCAATCTGGGTGATTACCTCTTGACCAGCGCCGACGATGATAATATCGACAGTGCCATGGTCGTCGGTGTGTGCAAGGACATCCGTTACGGCACGTTGCACGTCAACAGCAACCAGCCCTTCGTGTTCATCCTTGAGCCCAATGATTATATGGCCGGCGACAAATTCATCGTGCGTGTTACAGCAGACTGTGACAAAGAGCGCACCCGTCAAGAGGTAGACCGCATCGTTCAAAATTTCAAGGACGACATCCTCACCACGGTGCTCCCCTATGACAGTGGTGTGGCGGACTCTTACCACAACGAGTTCCGCTTCTTCAGCCAGGTGTATCTGATTGCTCTATTTTGCATGCTCTTCACGCTCATCGGGCTATTCTGCATGACGATGTTCGAGACCGAGTACCGCCGCAAGGAAATCGGCATCCGCAAGGTGGCCGGTGCAACCACGGGCGAGATCGTGTGGATGCTATGCCGCCATTATGGCTGGCTCATCCTCCTTTGCTTTGCCGTGGCAGCACCTTTAGCCTGGTACTTCGGTGACAAGACCTTGAGCGTCTTTGCCGAGCGGGCTCATATCAGCTGGTGGATTTACCCGATGAGCCTACTGCTTGTGGGAGGCATCATGCTGGGTGTCGTGGCACTACAGGGATGGCTTGCAGCACGCAAAAATCCCGCCTCCACCATCAAAACAGAATGACTCCAACTAAAAACTAAGAACTAACAACTAAAAACTAAATATGATACAAATCAGCAACTTAAAGAAAGTGTTCCACTACGGCGGTGTTTATACCGTGGCTCTAGGAGGAATCAACCTGGATATCGAGGAAGGCGAGTTTGTCGCCATCATGGGGCCCTCGGGCTGCGGCAAAACAACCCTGCTCAATATCATAGGGCTGCTCGATAACCCGAGCGAGGGAAGCTATCTGCTCAATGGCTCAGAGGTTGCACACCTCACCGAGAAGAAGCGCACTGCCATGCGCAAAGGGAATATCGGCTTTGTGTTCCAGAGTTTTAACCTCATCGATGAACTTACCGTAGAGCAGAACGTGGAGTTGCCGCTCAAATACATGGGGGTGCCAACCGACCGACGACGTCAACAAGTCACCGAATTGCTGCGGCGTTTGGGTATTTCACACCGCGCCAAGCACTACCCCTACCAACTGTCGGGTGGTCAGCAACAGCGCACCGCAATTGCCCGAGCCATTATTTGCGGTCCCAAACTCATCCTGGCCGATGAACCCACGGGTAACCTCGACACCAAAAACGGCAAGGAAGTGATGGAACTGCTTGCCGAACTCAACGAAGAGGGCACCACCATCGTGATGGTGACACACTCGCAGCGCGACGCTTCCTATGCCCACCGCATCGTCAACATGCTAGACGGCTTCCTCGTCGAGAGAACACAGTTGTAAGTTGCAAAAGAAATATGGTCTAACATTAAAAAAGAACGTGCATTATGGAAAAGGTATCTTTGATCAATCGCTTTAAATGGATGCTGATGGCACTCATCGGCGCCTGCTCACTCATGTGCATGGTATCCTGTAATAACAGTGATGAGCCTGAAATGTACATCGACTACTACCTGTCAGTCCAATCCAGAGTACCGATTTTCGCTCGTGGTGGAATGCCTCTGTCGGGGCGTCCCGGTGCGATTGGCAGAATCACGCGTGAGATGCAAATCCGCATCCGTGAGGTTTATCCCGAGAAGAACATGGAGGGCAACGACACTCAGGTGCTCATCGTGTGTGACCAAGCTTACCGCCAGTATGCCTCTTGGGGGTATTCTGGCGAAACCTTGTGTATCCTGAAACTCTACAAAGTATTGCGTTGCGGCACCCTCATCAAGGAAAGACGCTGCATGAATGTCTACAACATGTAGCTACTGTCAACAGTTATTTCTTGAGCAGGAGGGTTACGTTCTCGACGTGATGGGTGTGGGGGAACATGTCCACTGGCTGGATTTCCTCGACACGGTATTTCTCGTCGAGCATGGCAATGTCACGTGCCTGGGTAGCAGGATTGCAACTCACATAAACCAGTCGGTCGGGTTCCGCATTCAGGATGACCTTGACCACATCCTCGTGCATGCCCGCACGCGGTGGGTCTATAATCATCACCTCGGGGCGGCCATGCTGGGCAATGAAGTCGTCGGTAAGCACGTCCTTCATATCTCCGGCGTAGAATAAGGTATTGTCAATCTCGTTGACACGGGAATTCAGTTTGGCGTCCTCGATGGCCTCGGGCACATACTCGATGCCGATGACCTGACGGGCCTGGCGGGCCACAAAGTTGGCGATGGTGCCCGTGCCGGTGTACAAGTCATAGACCAGCTCGCTGCCCTTCAGGGCGGCCATGCGACGGGCCACCTTGTACAGTTCATGGGCCTGACGTGAATTGGTCTGATAGAATGATTTGGGGCCAACGCGGAAACGCAACCCTTCCATTTCCTCCTCGATATAGTCGCGTCCGCTATAGGTAACAAACTCCTGGTCGGCCAGCGAGTCGTTGACCTTGAGGTTGACGACATACAACAGCGAGGTCAGTTGCGGGAAGCGGTCACGCACGGCGCTCATCACGTCCTCGATGGCGGCACGATTATCCTCACCAAATACGATGACTTCCATCACCTCGCCGGTGCTGGCAGTGCGCGTCATAGTCATGCGGATGAAGCCTTGCTGACCACGGATATCATAGAACGAATAGCCCTTCTCGACGCAATAACCGCGAATGAAGAGGCGCAACTCGTTGCTGATATCGTCCTGCAGCCAGCAACGCTTGATGTCCAGCACCTTGTCAAAGGCTCCAGGGATGTGGAAACCCGCAGCATTGCGGTCAGGAAAGTCAGCGCCGCTGTCGAGCTGCTCGCGCGTGAGCCAGCATTTGTTGGAGAACGTGAATTCCAGTTTATTGCGGTAGTGAGTCGTCACTGCCGACCCCAAGATGGGATTGATGGCAGGGATAGGCACTTTGGCAATGCGTTCCATGGCATCGACTACCTGCTGCTGCTTGCACTGCAGTTGGTACTCATAGGGCAGATGCTGCCACTTGCAGCCGCCGCACAGGCCGAAATGCTCGCACATCGGCTCGACACGCAACGCACTGGGCTTGACCAAACGGTCGATGTGGCCCTCGGCAAAACTATGCTTCTTGCGATCAATCTTCAGGTCAATCACATCGCCTGGCGCACCAAATGGCACAAACACCACAAGGTCGTTCCACCGTCCGAGACTCTTACCCTCGGCCGCAACGCCCGTAATCTCAAAATTCTCAATAACCGGAATATCTTTCTTCTTTCTCATTGTGACTGCAAAATTACTATAAAGTTTTCAGTTGCCACGACCCATCACCGAGTTTTCATGAGCAATCTCACAAAAAACCCAGGCATGACACTGCACTGTGAACAACAAGAGAGAAGGTCTCTTACAAGCCTATTTGACGTGCCTGGTGGCGGGTCGTTTCACTTTTAGGGTCGAAAAAGTGGGGGACTTTTACGCTTTTAAGGACGAAAAAATGTAAATTTGCGCACTCTTTAGAACGTAAACGTGTCACAGCACTGCTACCGACACCTAATCTGTGACAAGAAACCGATGAAATGATGAAAACAGAAATTCAAAATGCGATAGCCGGTAAGGCATGGGCACGATGGACCGTGCTCGCTATAGTGTCATTCACGATGATGGCGGGATATGTCGTCGCCAAGGAGATGTCTCCGCTGCAGTTCATGCTCGAGAAAGCCACACAAGATGGCGGCATGGGATGGACGAGTGGAGAATTCGGCATCTTTGCCGGTTCTCGAGGCTTCTTCAACGTATTCCTGCTCATGCTGTTTGTGGGCGGTATCATCCTCGACAAGATGGGTGTGCGCTTCACGGGCGTCCTCTCGTGTGTGCTGATGTTAGCCGGGGCGGCTGCCGTCTATGGTGTCATCACCTACACGTCACCCGACCCGATGTGGAACGTGCCCCTGTTGGGAACGATCAAGCGACAGGTGGCGCTGGCCGCGCTGGGATTTGCCTTCTTTGGCATCGGCTATGAGATGTGCGGTATCACCGTGTCCAAGGCCATCGTACGCTGGTTCTCGGGCAAGGAGATGGCCCTCGCCATGGGTCTGCAGGTGGCCATGGCCAGGTTGGGAACCGCTTTGGCGCTGGGCTTCAGCCCCATCATTGCCTTGAAGTGGGGCCTGCCCCGCCCCATCCTCATCGGCGTGTTCTGCGTGGGCGTGGGTCTTATCGCTTACCTGTACTACTGCACCATGGACCGCCGCCTGGACAAGGATAAGGGTGTAGAGACGCAAAATCTTGCGTCTCAGGACGACGAGAAGTTCCATTTCTCCGACATGAAACTCACCATCAAGAATCCGGGTTTTTGGCTCATCACCCTGCTGTGCCTGTTCTATTACTCGGCACTCTATCCCTTCCTGGATTTCGCCACCAAACTGATGATTTCCAAGTATGGCGTTGACAGCCATTTGGCCGGACTGATTCCCGCCATCCTGCCCTTTACCTCGATTGTGCTGACGCCGCTCTTCGGCGGCTGGTGTGACAAGAAGGGCCGAGGCGCCACGATGATGGTCATCGGCAGCGTGATGCTCACCCTGGTGCTCATCGTGTTCGCCATGCCTCTCAAATCCAGCTGGATAGCCGTGACGCTGATGTGCATTTTGGGCATTGCCTTCTCGCTGCTGCCCGCCGCCCTGTGGCCAGCCGTGCCCAAAATCGTACCGATGAAGCAGTTGGGCACCTCCTATTCCATCATTTATTACATCCAGAACATCGGCCTGATGCTCATCCCCGTGCTCATCGGCAAGGTACTGGAACACAACACCGTGGGCGACCAGGTGGATTACACCTATTCGCTCATCATCTTTGCCATCATCGGCGTGGGCGCCATCATCACCGCCTCACTGTTGCTGTGGATGGACCGCAAGCGCCACTACGGCCTCGAGGACCCGAACATCTCCTGATTTTTCCGAGCCAATAGCTCAGAATGCAGGACACATCAACAGACTAATAGTACCTACTTACAGAGGATTGCCTGAACACGATGTCAGATGTGCAAAATGGTATAGTCTGTTCTATCTTCGGCACTTAACGATGCACATATTGCATGAAAATCATGCTCTTTCTTCACCAATTACTGTTTTTTTGCGCCATGTGTAATATTGTGTAATTGATTTCTTGCAGCATTTTTGGGCTATATCTACTTTTGCATCGTCCGGACAGACAACCCGATTGTTTAACGTTTTCAAAAATTATTAAAATGAAAAAAATGATTTTATTGTCTATGATGGCTGTATTAGGCCTCATGACGGCGAATGCACAAAAAACCGTTATATCTCAGAGCAACCAGAGTGTTTATGACCAGGTAGAACAGATGCCGGAGTTTCCTGGTGGCATGCCAGCCATGATTGAATTTCTTCAAACCAATCTTAAGTATCCCAAAGACGCTATTAAGCAACAGGTGGGAGGCCGAGTTATGGTCATGTTCGTGGTGGAAACCGATGGCACTCTTTCTAATGTGAGAGTTGCCAAGAAAGTCTTCCCCTCGCTTGACTCTGAAGCCGTAAGAGTTGTAAAGACCATGCCCAAATGGAAGCCCGGAAAAGAGAAAGGGCGGCCTGTGAGAGTAAACTTCACATTGCCTGTCGTATTCTCTCTTAAAAAATGAGGAACATCTTATGTATCATAATCCTTATTATCATTGTGGGATGCTCACATGAGCAATCCCACAATGAACTGTTAACTAATGCAGAGCAGATCGTATTCACACAGCCTGACTCGGTGGTGGGAATGTTGTCTCCAAGCTGGAACGACACTGCGATGAGTGAGGCCGATCGTGCTCTTTTTGGTCTTCTCTATACCGAAGCCATTCACCGTAGCGGGCTCTATATCGATACCGACTCGTTAATAAAAGCCAGCAAGGAGTATTTTGAGCGGCATGGTGACGACAAGCATCTTGCCAGGTCGCTCCTCCATAATGGAATCACACTATACCACCAGCAAAAGACCCGAGAGGCTATATTGTCTATGAAACAAGCCGAACAAATAGCTAGCGGCTTGAATGAACCCGCCTTTGATTGGTATCTCTTTTTGGTATTGGGCGACGTGAATGACAATGTGGGCGACTACATCACGACATTACGATATTACAAGCAGGCGTTGAAAGCCGCTCAGCAAGTTGATAATAAGCAGTGGACTGTGCAAACACTCAACAACATCGCAATGACATTTGATGTGCTGGGCGAGAAAGACAGCCTGAAGTACTATTTAGATCAAGCCAAGCCTCTTGCCGACAGCATCGAGGGCGATGTGAAAGCCAACTATCTCGTCAATAATGCCAGCTACCTGATGAAGACAGGAAAGATTGATGATGCGAAACGTTTCCTGACTGAATCCATGAAGATATCTCCAACCGACCGAGGGGATAAACTCCTGGCCGACATTTATGTGCAGGAAGGTGACATAGCGTCGGCTATGCTGCAATGGTACAGACTCACCACTTCGCTCTCACCCGATGTTGCCATCCAGTCTTATCAGCTGTTAATCGAACAACTGAACTCTTTTGGCGACACAGAAAATGCGGCAGCCTATAGCCAGCGACTCAACGAGGTGTATCGCGGTCTTTACAACCGTAGAGATGCGGCTGGCATTATTGATATCATGACGCAGTTTGATGAACAGTTGAAGGAGCGCAGACAATACAGGACGGTTATTGCCTTGCTTGCTGCCATCATATTCTTAATGATAGCATCGGCAATAATAGCATGGTACAGTCGCCGTCGAATCGATAAACTTAATGCCCGCTTTGCCGAGAGCCAGCAGCAATATAATCTCACCCGCTCTGAACTGACACAAGTGCGACGGCAAAAGGAACGTGAACAACGCGAGAACTCCTTGCAGATGAAAGAGATTGTTTCACGCCTGCATGCGTCGGCCAACAAAGGAAAATCTGTTGCCGATGAAGATGCTAACGAACTGGCGCAACTCTCTTTTGCTCAAAACCCAAAATTGCGTGATTTGCTGTCTACGCTTAACTCAAAAGAACAGTTGGTTTGCTTATTGACCATTCATAATTTCCTGCCCACCGAGATTGCGACCTTGACCATCTCCACCCCTCAAGCTATCACCAACACACGTGTGCGCCTGCTCAAGAAGCTCTTTGGCGCGACTGGTGGCGCCAAGGACTTTGATAACGCCATCAAACAAGTCAACAAAGACTAAAAAAGGCAACAGTCACCCGATTCATTCTTTCGGCCAAACCAATTTCACAGGCAAGACCTAGAAATCTGCTTTTTCGACAAAAAGTACTGCCTTAATGATATTTGTTGTATCTTTGTACTTTATTAATCAACTAAATGCTTTAATTATGGGACCATTTGTTTATTTTATTTCCATTATTTGGTGGATTCTGTGCCTTATTCTATTATTTAAGGTTTGGGGGATGTGTAATGATATTCATAAAATCAAAAACCAGATAGACAGGACTGATGATATCAGCACAAGAATCGATTTCTTATTACGTATTGGAGAGAAAGAGAAGGCCAAAGAAATCCTTATAAATCGAATCTTGTCCGATGAAACGATTTTCAATTCCACCTCAACTCCTGTTGAAAAGATTGAAGAGATTTGCGAACACTACAAAGATGAATTGAAAACACTGGGGATTGAAATCAAAAAGGAATAAATAATACCTAAAGCAATATAAATGAGGAATTACGGCATTAAGTAAACCGTAATTCCTCATTTCTAATTTCTAACTCCTCATTCCTAGCTCCTGTGAACCACGCTGCCGCTGGCCTGGTGGGTGGCCAGGACGAGCAGTTCGGCGATCTGGACGTGCTCGGGAGCGCTCACGGCGAAAGCGACGCACTCTGCAATGTCGGCGCCGGTGAGGGGTTGGATGCCCTTATAGACGTTGTCGGCTTTTTCCTTGTCGCCATGGAAACGGATAACCGAGAAGTTGGTCTCGACCAGACCGGGCTTGATGTTGGTCACGCGCACCTTAGTGTGCGCCACATCGATGCGCAGGCCGTCGCTCAAAGCCTTCACGGCAGCTTTGGTAGCGCAATAGACGTTGCCGTTAGCGTATGCAGCGTCACCGGCCACACTGCCGATGTTCACCACATGCCCACGGTCGCGCTCAACCATGCCGGGGACGATAAGACGGGTCATCGTCAACAGTCCTTTGACATTGGCGTCAATCATGGTATCCCAATCCTCGAAGTTACCCTCATACTCGGGCTCCAGACCCAGGGCTCCACCAGCGTTGTTGACAAGTACGTCTATCTCCTGCCACTCAGGGGGCAAGCTACCGATGGCAGCTGTGGCCGCTTCACGGTCCCGCACATCAAACTCGAGGGTAATCACCCCGACGCCCATGGCAGACAATTCGTGGGCAACAGCATCCAGGCGCTCAGCCCTGCGGCCCGTGATAATCATGTTGTAGCCGATCATGGCCAATTTGCGCGCGCAGGCCTCTCCAATGCCACTTGTCGCGCCAGTCACTAAAGCAATCTTGTTCATTTTCATCAAAGTTTAAAATGGATTATTGGCAGCAAAGATAATAAAAAACCTAAAGCCTAAAGCCTCATACCTAAAACCTTTTTTGTACCTTTGCCGGCAAATTAAAGAAGGCAATATGCAAAACATCCGCAATGTGGCCATCATCGCACACGTCGATCATGGCAAGACAACTCTGGTAGATAAGATGTTAGCGGCAGGTAATCTGTTCCGTGACAACCAAAATATGGGTACTCAAATCCTGGACAGCAATGACCTGGAACGCGAGCGCGGCATCACCATCCTGTCCAAAAACGTATCCATCTCCTATAACGGCTACAAAATCAACATCATCGACACCCCGGGGCACAGCGACTTTGGCGGCGAGGTAGAGCGTGTGCTCAACATGGCCGACGGCTGCCTGCTGCTGGTCGACGCCTTCGAGGGTCCGATGCCCCAGACCCGGTTCGTGCTGCAGAAGGCCTTGCAACTGGGCCTCAAGCCCATCGTTGTCATCAACAAGGTTGATAAGCCCAACTGCCGCCCCGACGAGGTGCAGGAGATGGTCTTTGACCTGATGTGCAACCTCGATGCCAGCGAGGACCAGCTGGACTTCCCCACAGTCTTCGGTTCGGCCAAGCAGGGCTGGATGAGCGAGGACTGGCGCGAGCCCACCGACAACATCACAGCCGTGCTCGATGCCATCATCAAATACATCCCCGAACCCGAGATGCTCGAGGGCGACGCCCAAATGCTTATCACGTCGCTGGACTACAGCAGCTACGTGGGACGTATCGCTGTGGGCCGCGTGCACCGCGGTACCCTCAAGGACGGCATGGAAGTCGCACTGTGCAAGCGTGACGGCGAGGTAGTGAAGCAAAAAATCAAGGAGTTGCGCACATTCGAGGGCATGGGACAGAAACACGTCGAGAGCGTGAGCAGCGGCGATATCTGCGCCATCATCGGCCTGGAAGGCTTTGAGATTGGCGATACAGTCACCCTGCCCACCAACCCCGAGGCGCTGCCCCGCATCGCTATCGACGAGCCCACGATGTCGATGCGCTTCTGCATCAACGACTCGCCCTTCTTTGGCAAGGACGGCAAGTATGTGACCTCGCGTCACATCTGGGACCGACTCCAACGCGAATTGGACAAGAACTTGGCCTTGCGCGTCGAGCGCACCGAGAACGAGGACGCGTGGAACGTCTTTGGACGCGGCGTGCTGCACCTGTCGGTGCTCATCGAGGAGATGCGCCGCGAGGGCTACGAGCTCCAAGTGGGTCAGCCCCAAGTAATCATCAAGACCATCGACGGCGTGAAGTGCGAGCCCATCGAGGAACTGAGCATCAACGTCCCCGAGGAATACTCCAGCAAGATGATCGACATGGTCACCCGACGCAAGGGTGAGATGACCATGATGGAAACCCAGAACGACCGCATCCATCTCCAGTTCAAGATACCCTCACGCGGCATCATCGGCCTGCGCACCAACGTGCTCACAGCCAGTGCCGGCGAGGCTATCATGTCCCACCGCTTCCTGGATTATGAGCCCTGGAAAGGCGATATCTCACGCCGCACCAACGGTTCGCTCGTGGCCATGGAGGGTGGCACCGCATACGCCTACGCCATCGACAAGCTGCAGGACCGTGGACGCTTCTTCATCTTCCCGCAGGAGGAAGTTTATGGCGGACAGGTGGTGGGCGAACACACCAAGGAGAAAGACCTGGTAATCAACGTCACCAAGTCCAAGAAGCTGACCAACATGCGCGCCAGCGGAGCCGACGACAAGGTGAAAATCGTGCCGCCCATCGTGTTCAGCCTCGAGGAGGCCCTGGAATACATCAAGGCCGACGAGTATGTGGAAATCACCCCCAACCACATCCGCATGCGCAAGATTATCCTCGACGAACTCGAGCGCAAGCGCATTGCCAAACAGAACGGTCAGGACGAGGACTGATTGATTCAAGAAATATTGGATTTATCAAAAACGCGAGGCTGCCAAACAAAGTGGCCTCGCGCTTTTATTACTTTTTCACATGGAATACATTATTTATTTAGACAAAAAAACATACCTTTGCTCCGCAAATGAATCATTCTCGGACTAAGTGCAATTATTTGCAGTATTGACAACATGACGATAAAAGAACTCATCAACAAGGTCAAGGAACGCCGACCGTGGCGTGCCATGTCTGCCATAGCCATTATTTTGCTTGCCGGTGCACTCATCGAGCTCATGTCACTGTTGCAGTTCAGATACACCCATCGCCTGATGGAGACCGAGCTGGATTATCGCACCGAGAGCGAGCTGACACTCAAAGCGGTGTTCATCAAGAGCCTGCTCGGCTCCCACGAGAAAATGGTGAACAACTACCTGTGGGCCATTCAGCGCCAAATCCACAACCCCGATGCCACCTACGGCATCCTCCAACGTCTTGTTTCCACCAACCCTGACGTGATGAGCAGTTTTGTCGCCTTTGTTCCCGGTTATTATCCCGACCACAATGAGCTGCTTGAGCCTTGCGCCATCCGAATGGGTGATTCCATCTTCACCAAAGAAGTCGGAGGCAATGGGTACCTCTATACGAAACGCGAATTCTATACACTAGCCGTCGAGAACAATACATCGAGCTGGACCGACCCCTATTTAGACAGCATTGCCAGCGGTGAGCGAGTCACCACCTATGCCGTGCCCCTGCATGATTCGACCGGCAAAACGGCAGGAGTGTTTGGCATTGATTTGTCCACCCAGGGCATCATCGACACGTTGAACACCCGGCACAACTACCCCTCGACCTTCTTCCTGTTGCTCAACGAGGACGGACGTCTCATCTCTCAACCCGATTCCACCCATACCCAAGCGAGTGATGTGGCTGAGGTGGTGAAATTGATCAATGACAGCACCTACGAGCGCAAGCACAGCTCCACCGAGCACAGCAAGGTCATCACATTCCAAGACAAAGAGAAGGGCAAGGGCTATGCCTATTATGCCTTCATGAGAGGTAAGCCTCACTGGCAGTTGGTGATGGTTTGCTATGACAATGAAGTTTTCGGCAAACTGAACAGAATGCGCCGTTACATGCTGTTGATGTCTTTGGCGGCATTATCGTTGCTGGCATTCATCCTGTACAGGGTAAACCAGTACGTGAGGCGTCTGCATCAATCCAACCTCAGCCGCGAACGCACCGACAGCGAGCTGCGCATTGCCCAAAATATCCAAACCGAAATGTTGCCCAGCCAGAACATCAGCAGGTCTGACATCGAAGTAAACGGCCGACAGATTACGGCACTGGAGGTGGGTGGCGACCTGTATGACTACTTCATCCGTGACGAGAAACTGTTCTTCTGCATCGGCGACGTGAGCGGAAAGGGCGTACCCTCTTCGCTGGTGATGGCTGTTGTACATTCCTTCTTCCGCAGTCTGTCGATGCACGACACTAATCCAGCCCGCATCATGCAGGTCATCAACGAGACCGCCTGTGAGGGTAACAAGACCAACATGTTCGTCACCTTGTTCATCGGTGTGCTCGACCTGCCCACCGGGCGTCTGCGCTACTGCAATGCGGGCCATGATGCTCCATTGCTCATCAACCATGGCGTGAAGCCACTGGCTGTCAATGCCAACTTGCCAGTGGGTCTGTTTGATGACGTCAAGTATGTTCAGCAGAGCGAACAGCTAGAGAACGGTACCACCATGTTCCTCTATACCGACGGGCTGACCGAGGCCAGCAATCCGTCACGCCAACTCTTCGGCCTGCAACGCATCATCGATGGCATCCAGCAGTGCCTGGAAGAGGGGACCACCTCACCGACCGAGCTGATGGATACCCTGTATCAGCGGGCAGTCCAATTTGCCGACGGTGCCAAGCAAAGCGATGACCTGACGATGCTGGCCATCCACTATCACCGCCCCGAGGAAGCCATCATCCTTCAAGAGGCTTTACACCTGAGCAATGATGTGAAACAGGTGCCTGAGCTCAACCAATTCATCCAAACGGTAGGTGACCAATTAAACCTTGACCACTCAGTATCGTCTCAACTCCAACTGGCGGTCGAGGAGGCCGTGGTCAACGTGATGAGCTACGCCTATCCCATGGGCACCCAAGGTGACATTACCGTTGAAGCCAAAGCCACCGAGCAATGGCTGAAGGTCATCATCAGCGACCAAGGAAAAGCCTTTGACCCGACCCAGACCAACAAGGCGGACATCACGCTCAATGCCGAAGACAGACCCATCGGCGGCCTGGGCATCCTGCTGGTGCAGCAGCTGATGGACACCATCAACTATGAGCGCATCGATGGCAAAAATGTGCTCACACTAAAGAAGAATATCCAATCTGAAAACAGCAATAACTAATCAATAACAAAGAAAAGATGAAAACGACAATTGAAGAACTTGACGAGAAAATCCTCGTCACCATGATTGGCTCACTCGACACTGCAGCCGCTATCGAAACCGAACAGGCTCTGAAACCCATCACTGCCGAGGAAACCGTCAAGGATATCGTGTTTGAGTGCAAGGAACTGGAGTACATCGCATCCAGTGGCCTGCGCATCCTGCTTGACGTGCTCAAGAAGACCAAGGCCAAGGGAAAGACCGTCACCTTGCGCAACTTGAACGATGACATCAAGAACGTGTTTAAAATTACTGGATTCATCAACTTGTTTGAATTTGAGTGAAACTCTCCTGTAACATGATACACAACCAAATCAGGCGATGGCTACTGGCAGTCATCGCCACTCCTGCACTCTTACTGACAGCACAGCCCTCTAACGATACCATCCCCCCCGCTAAAAACGAGTTTAGCGTGGACTTGCAGTTTCTAGGTCGTGGCGAGGCCCGATATGGCGGCCTGCCCGAAGTGCCCGTCGAGGTGGACGAGGAGGGGTATGAAGTTGATAATGGCAAGGTTCCTCGTTCCAATTTCCTGCTCAGCCGCACGCGCTTGCCCATCAATTTCAAGCGCGACTGGCTCGAGGCACGTGTCACACCGCAGCACACCGGCGTGTGGGGACAAGCAGGCAAAGGAGCCTTCAACCTGCATGAGACCTGGGTGAAAATGACAGCCCGCTTCGGCATGTTTGCACAAGTGGGACGCGTGGCACTGAACTATGACGATGAGCGTATCATCGGCTCTGATGACTGGGCGATGGCATCTGCGTCACACGATGTCTTGCGCTTGGGATATGAGGGACATGGCCACAAGGCCCACGTCATTCTGGCTTATAACCAGAATGCCAATGTGATGGAAACTGGCGGTTCATACTATGCTAACGGCGGGCAGCCCTACAAAACCATGCAAACGGCCTGGTACCACTATGACGTGCCGCGTTTGCCCTTGGGGGTTTCATTGCTGTTCATGAACATCGGCATGCAATGCGAGCTGGAAGACAAACCTGAGAGGACCTGGTTCCAGCACCTGGCGGGTACCTATCTGTCCTTCCAACCCAATCACTGGAAGGCCGAGGCATCATACTATAAGCAATTTGGCAAAGATGAGCATGGAGTAAAGATCAATGCTTGGATGGCCAGTGGAAAGGTCACCTATATGTTGTCGCCCAAGTTCAACTTTACTGCAGGCTATGACTACTTGAGCGGTGACAAATACTTTGCTGTTCCCACAGGGCACAACATAGGTATGGTACATCACGATGTCATCAAGGGCTTCAGCACAGTCTACGGTTCTCACCACAAGTTCTACGGCGCAATGGACTTTTTCTATGTGAGCGCCTACCATTACGGATTCACTCCTGGCTTGCAGAATGCTTATTTCGGAGCCACTTATAGCCCATTGAAGAACTTGATGATCAATGGCAGTTATCACTACTTTGCTACAGCAACCGACCTTGATGACATGGACAAGACCCTCGGACACGAGATTGAGTTCCAGACGGGCTATGCCATTAGCCGCGACGTGAGCGTCGCAGCAGGAGCATCATTCATGTGGGGCGGCGAAACGATGAAGCGCCTGAAACGCTCCAGTTCAAAGAACGACCTGCGCTGGGGATATATCACACTTGTCGTCAACCCGCGCTTTTTTACAACCAAATGGTAATCATTTAACCGAACAACAAGTAATATGAAACTTACAGCACCCTTATCAACCTCCCAATTCGGCATCTATGTGGAATGTGCAAACCACCAGGGAGAGCCATGCTATAATTTACCATTCGTTTATGTGCTTGACCGTTCACTGGATGGCCAAAAGCTGCTCGAGGCCGTTGAAACGGCCTTCAAGGCTCACCCTACGCTGTTCACCCGCATCGAGTTGGGCGAAGACGGAGAGCCGGTACAGACGCTCGACATGGCCAATGAGCAATGGTCGCTCAGCATCGAAGACATCCAGGACATCGAACAGGAAAAAGCTCAGTTCATGGAGCCGTTCAACATCTACGGCGACCGACTGTTCCGTTTCAGGCTGTTGCGCGACAAGGATCATTATTACTTCATGGTCGATTATCACCACATCATCATGGATGGCGCATCGTTCCGGATCTTGATGCAAGAAATCGACAAAGCTTATCAAGGCGAGCCCATTGCCCCCGAAGAGTTGACGATGATGGATGTAGCCACCGACGAAGCAGCCAGGCGCAAAACTCCCGCCTATGATGAAGCCAAGAAGTGGTTTGCCGCCAACTTTGACTGCGGCGACACCTTCACTCAGTTTGTGCCCGATCTGGAGGAACCCGAGTATCGCGAGGGCCAGTTGCTGCGCACCCTGTCGGTCGACCTGGGCCGCGTGGATGATTACTGCAAAAAGAACGGCGTGTTCAAGAGTACGCTGTTCACCACAGCCTATGCCTTCCTGCTGGCTAAGTTCAACAATGAGCAGGAGAGTCTGTTCAACACCATCTACAACGGCCGGACCGACAAACGCTTCAGCCACTCGCTAGGCATGACGGTCAAGACCCTGCCCGTTTATGCCAAGTTCACCAACGAAACCACCGTGCTGGAACTGCTGCAACAAGGGCAGGAACAGATGGCAGGGTGCCGTAAGCACGATTCATACTCCTATGCCGACTTGATGACAGACTTGAACCTGCAGAGCAACTCTATTTTTGCTTGGCACGGCAATGTGCTTGACGTCCAGATGATAGACGGCAAGCCTGTGGATATGATTCGAATTGCCAACAACACGCTTGAAGAATCGTTCTACCTGAAGGCCTTCATCAACGACGGCAAGGTAGAGATAGAAGCCGAATACAAAGCCAACGAATACTCGCGTGAGCTCGTTGCCCAGATTTTAGAGAGCTACGAGGCCGTGCTCGAGGGCTTCATCACCCAGGAATACCTACGCGACATCAACATTGCCACAGCCAATCAGGTGGCTACCCTCGACAGCTTTAACCCTGGCGAGTTGGAGTATGACGACAGCCAGACCATCGTCTCGCTGTTCCGCCAGCAGGTAAAAGCCACACCCGACGCTATTGCCGCCGTATATCTCGACAAGCAGTTCACTTACGCCCAAGTTGATGAAATCAGCGACCGCATCGCGGCCTATATCGTCGGCAAAGGCCTGGGAGCTGAGGACGTGGTGTCGGTAATCATTCCCCGCTGCGAGTGGATGCCTATTGCTTCGCTGGGTGCGCTCAAGGCCGGTTGCGGCTATCAGCCGCTAGACCCGACATATCCCAAGGAGCGCCTGAACTTCATGATGCAGGATGCCAACGCCAAGCTGCTGATTGCCGACGAGGAATTGCGTCCCATCGTTGACGAGTATCAGGGCGAGGTGCTGCTGACCAAGGACATCATGGATCTGCCCGCCGCCCCAGCGCCTCAGGTGGACATCAAGCCCGACCAGCTGTTTATATTGCTCTATACTTCGGGTTCGACAGGTGTGCCCAAGGGCTGCCAGCTGACCCACGGCAATCTTGTGGCCTTCTGCCACTGGTACCATCAGATGTTCGACCTCAAAACGGGATGCAAGATTGCAGCCTATGCCAGCTACGGTTTTGACGCCAACATGATGGATACTTACCCCGCGCTCACTTGCGGAGCGACGGTCTATATCGTTCCTGAGGAATTGCGTCTGGACCTCATTGCCCTTAACGAGTATTTTGAGCAGAACGGCATCACCCACTCGTTCATGACTACGCAGGTGTGCTACCAATTTGCGACAAGTGTCGAGAACCACTCCTTGCATTATCTCTCGACCGGCGGCGAGAAACTGGCATCGATAACACCCCCGCAGGGCATCAAGTTCTTCAACCTGTACGGTCCCACCGAGTCAACGGTCTTCATCACCTACTATCTGGTGGACAAGAAAATGAAGGAGATTCCCATTGGCAAAGCACCGAAAAACATGCGCCTGTATATCGTTGACCCGCAGGGCCATCGGCTACCCGTGGGTGCGGCCGGCGAGTTGTGGGCTGCAGGTCCTCAAGTGAGCCGCGGCTACCTGAACCGACCGGACAAGACTGCCGAAGTCTTTATCCCCAATCCCTTCACCACCGAAGAAAAATATTCCCGCATCTATCGCACGGGGGATATCGTGCGTTTCCTGCCATCGGGCGACATCCAGTTTGTGGGACGCCGCGACGGACAGGTCAAGATTCGTGGTTTCCGCATCGAACTCAAGGAGGTCGAGAGTATCATCCGCGAGTTCCCAGGCATCAAGGACGCCACGGTACAGGCCTTTGACGACGAGGGTGGCGGCAAGTTCATCGCTGCCTACATCGTTAGTGATGAGACCATCGACATCGATGCATTGAACAACTTCATTCTGGACCAAAAGCCACCTTACATGGTGCCTGCCGTGACCATGCAGATCGATGCCATCCCCTTGAACCAGAACCAAAAGGTGAACAAGCGCGCCCTGCCCAAGCCCGAAAAGAAGGCTGCGGCCGTCGAAGAGAGCAATGTGCCCATGAACGTGCTGGAACAGGAGCTGCACCAGATTGTCGCCGACATCGTCAACAACACCGAGTTTGGCGTAACGACTGTGCTGGGTTATGCGGGACTGACATCCATCTCAGCCATCAAACTGGCCGTTCAGGTCAACAAACGCTACGGCGTGACGCTCGACTCCAAGAGTCTGGTAAAAACCGGCACCATCCAATCAATAGAGAACGACATCCTCAAGCATCTGCTCGAGGGCGGGACTGTAGAGACGCAAAATCTTGCGTCTCCCACCCAAGAGGCAAAGACCAGCGCACCGCTGTCCTATGCCCAGACAGGTGTCTATTTCGATTGTCTGAAAAATCCCGCTTCGACCATCTACAACATCCCCTATCTGCT
>JAEEGI010005872.1_pt1 | contig 28004 bp, 26 predicted proteins | sample 8958751 | NCBI WGS metagenome assembly JAEEGI01 (sample SAMN16246545, study PRJNA631951) | gut metagenome | biome: gut microbiome; feature: rumen; material: KS-attached | host: Bos | place: Iran: Karaj | collected 2018-10 | reverse complement strand
ATCAACCACCATAACGCCTTGGCAGATGCCGAAGCTTGCGCTTGGATTGCACGGGAGATTTTGTAATTCCATTCGGAATTTATTGTAGTTTTGCAGAAAATTCCGAATAGAAATGGTCATCAAATCGGAATTTATTGTAATTTTACAGAAAAATCGGAATAAAATTGGTTTCAATTCGGAATTTATTGTAAACATCGCCACTTATACCAATACAAAAGGTATAGTTTATATGGGATTATTTCATTTTTTAAAGGGAGAATTATTATGAACACAAAACAAGCCTTAGACCTGCTCAAATCCGGCAATGCCCGTTTCGTCTCGGGTGCATTGACACCGAAAGACAACTATGCAACACTGCGGGAACAACTCAGCGCCGGTCAACATCCCTTCGCTGTGGTGCTTTGCTGCTCCGACAGCCGCGTGGCACCCGAGATTATCTTCGACCAAAAGCTTGGCGACCTCTTTGTCATCCGTAACGCAGGCAACATCGTGGATGAGGAAGTGCTCGGTTCCATAGAATATGCCGTCGAGCATTTGGAAACACCTTTGGTGGTCGTCATGGGACACTCCTCCTGTGGTGCCGTCACGGCAACCTGCCAAGGCGGAGACTTGCCCGGACATATCACTGATTTAGCCAAACGCATCAAGCCTTCCATCAACACGAGCTGCTGCATCAATGACAATGCCCGTAGTCATACAAGAAGAATGGCACAAATGATTGAAGATGATGAAATCGTACATCATGTTGATGCCAAAGTCATTGCAGCTTTCTACGATCTCCAAAGCGGAAAAGTGGAATGGCTGTAACGAGGTTTTCCTTATTTTTGCCGCCCAATCCAGAAACAACTAAACATGAAAACACATACAAAATACATAACTATAGCGTTCATCGCTACAATCCTGACCTTTATGACCGCCTGCAACCAAAAAACACCCGTCGACCTCATCATCCACAATGCCAATATCTACACCGTCGATGACGACTTCTCCAAAGCCCAAGCCTTTGCCGTGAAAGACGGTAAGTTTGTCGCCGTCGGTGAGGAAGAGAGCATTATGCGCCAATACGCGGCCAAGGAAACCATCGACGCCCAAGGCGACGCGGTGTATCCCGGCTTCATGGATGGACACAGCCACTTCACTGGCTACGGCGAGAACCTTGTCCGCTGGGCCGACCTGAAAGGTTGCCGCTCCTACGATGAAGTCATCGAACGCCTCAAGGTACACGACAGCCTCTACCCTGCCGAATGGCTCTTGGGTCGCGGCTGGGACCAGAACCTTTGGGAGGTGGCCGAGTTCCCCGATAACGAAAAGCTTGCAGAGGCCTTCCCCAACAAGAAAGTCCTGCTGACCCGTGTGGATGGACATGCGGTATTGGTATCCAAAGAAGTACTTGCCATGGCCAACATTGACGCGAACACTAAGATGGACGGCGGTATGGCCATCATCAAAGAAGGTCGTTGCACAGGTGTGCTGTTGGACAACCTCGCCGATGCTGCCAAGGCCTTGGTGCCTAAGATGGAGACTGCACAAAGCATTCAAGCCCTGCTCAAGGCACAAGAGGACTGCATGGCCGTCGGCCTGACCAGCGTCACCGATGCAGGACAAGACATAGCTACTATTGAACTTATAGACAGCCTGCAACAAACTGGACAACTCAAGATGCACGTCAACGCGATGGTCAACCCTGATGATGAGACGATGGACCATTTCATGCGTCAAGGTGTCATCGACAAGGAAAGGCTCACCGTCCGCAGCGTGAAGATCTATGCCGACGGCGCCTTGGGTTCACGCGGCGCGAAACTGCTTGAACCTTACACCGACGACCCGACCAACGACGGCTTAATCCTTGAAAGCGATGACTTCTACCGTAACGTCTGCCAAAAGGCTTACGATGCCGGTTATCAAGTCTGTTGCCATGCCATCGGCGACGGCGGCGTGCATCATATTTTAGACATCTTTTCGGAATACCTTAAAGGCAAAAATGATTTACGCTGGCGCATCGAACACTCCCAAACGGTGGCCGACCCAGATTTCCAACGCTTTGGTGAATTCTCTGTCATTCCCTCCATCCAGACCACGCACTGCACCTCCGACATGGATTGGGCCGACGAGCGCCTGGGCGACCGCATCAAGAACGCATACGCTTACCAACAACTGCTACAGCAAAACGGCTGGGTCATCAATGGCACCGACTTCCCTATTGAGGACATCAGTCCTATCTACACTTTCTATGCTGCTGTCGCTCGCAAGCACTTGGACGGCACGCCTGCCGAAGGTTTCCAAATGGAAAATGCATTAACCCGCGAGCAAGCCTTGCGTTCCATCACCATTTGGGTGGCCAAAGGATGCTTCCTCGAAGGCCGAAAAGGCAGCATCGAGGTCGGGAAAGACGCTGATTTTGTGATTCTTGACAGAGACATCATGACCGTGGCAGAGAACGAAATCATACAGGCCAAGGTGAAGATGTGTTACATCCATAAATAAAGTGTTGTTTTGCCGCAAAGCCGAAATTGAATACCATGAAAACCTGTAAAATCATTCTGAATTTGTTGCTGATGATGATGGGCAGTCTAGCCCTGTATGGTCAAGATTTGTCCTACAACATCCTGACCAATCCCGATGTGGAAAACAGCGAAGCATACCAAAATGGAAACATCTACCAGCGTGATTTTCTGCTTTTTGCAGACATGTTGCAAAACACGCATCCCATATTTGCTGAAACCGACAAGCCACATTATGACATGAATAGTCTGACTAATGTAGGTTATCAGCACCTTGCCAATTGTGAAAACGACAACATGCTCAAGCAGTATCTGCAATCCATTTTGTCGCCGCTCGGCGACGGTCATTCAACTGTGACAATGGATGTTACGGACAAGTTAACATATCCATTCAAGTTTTTTGTAGACAATGACACGGCTTTCTACCTGATAGGTATCACGAAAGATTTTTCTGACGAACTTGGCCATCGCATCACGGCCATCAACGGCAGAACCATCCGCGAAGTGATTGACAGTTTCCGTCCCTTGATCAGTTGTGACAACGAAAACTTCTACAAGGCCAATGTGAACAATTACATGCAGTGGAAAGCCAATTGGGATTACAACTCCCACCATCGGTCTGATGGAATGCTTCTGCTCCAATTCGACAATGGGAATACGATATTGTTGCCAGATGTCAACCAAAGTGAACTTGACATAAGTTGGTACTATCCGAAAAAAACGAATGTCCCGTTTGAATACAACACGATGCCCTTTAGCTACAACATCATGCCAGACAAGCAGCTTTGTTATTTGCGTTTTTCGAACTGCACCGACCGCAATACATTGAAGATGTATGAAATGTATGGAATGCCTGTTGGTATGACCGAAGAACAAATCGCCCAGGTGCCTGATTTCGGGTTGTTTCTGCGTGAAATGTTTTCAGAAATGAACCAACAAGGAGTGAAAACCTTGGTGATCGACGTGCGCAACAACAGTGGAGGCAACAGCAAGCTATGCGACCAGTTGCTATCTTGGCTGAAACCTATCAACGAAATCCATAAAATGTCGGCCATGATACGCATCTCGAAACTGTGGGAAACCCAATATCCTGACATGGCGATGATGTTTAAGGAAAAATTTCAAAAGAAAGGCATCGCATATCGTATGGGTGAGTTGTATGACTTAAGCATTTTGGACCATAGGGAATCTGGAAAGAGTGAGACGGACATAATGATTGATCAAATGTTTGTGATGAACCATAGCAGCGACAGCCTTTTTACCGGCAAAGTCATTTTTATGCAGGGCAAAGACACCTTCAGTGCTGCTGGCGACCTCATCACTACTGCCGTTGACAACGGAATAGGCATCGTGATTGGTGAGAACAGCACTTACGCTCCGAGTGGCTACGGTGATTTGCTAACTTGGGAATTGCCCAACTCCCACATACAAGGCTTCATAAGTCACAAAATCTTCGTCCGCCCCGATGCCTCAAAGAAGAACGAAAACGCTATCATTCCCGACATCGCCTTGCCTGAAACATGGAACGACTTCCGGAACGGCATCGACCCTTGCTGGAGATGGGTTTTGGAACAATAAAACTTTGCACCCATGCCTCAAAACCAAGATTTCATCCTCATCAAAGACGCGACCGAGAACAACTTGAAGCACGTCACCGTCAAGATACCGAAACGGCAAATCACCGTGGTGACGGGCGTGTCGGGTTCGGGTAAGTCATCGTTAGTGCTGGACACAATCGCCGCCAAGTCGCGCCGTGAGTTGAATGATACTTTTCCTTCGTTCACGCAGCAATACCTGCCTAAATACGGTCGTCCCCATGTAGGCGACATCGAGAATCTGCCTATTGCCATCGTCATTGAGCAGCGCAAGCCCACTTCCAATTCACGTTCGACTGTAGGCACATACACCGATATCTATGCCTTGCTGCGCCTATTGTTCTCACGCATCGGGCAGCCTTTCGTGGGCTATTCCGACGCCTTCTCGTTCAACCATCCCTCGGGTAGTTGTCCGCGCTGCGCCGGCTTAGGCGAGATCCGCGAACTGGACATCCACAAACTAGTCGACTTCGACAAATCGCTCAACGACGAGGACACCATCCACTACATCGCTTTTGGCAAAGGTGGTTGGCGTTGGATTCGCTATGCCCACAGCGGCCTATTCGATCTGGACAAGAAGATCAAGGACTACTCGCCCGAGGAACTCGACTTGTTCCTCAACTCGCCACAAATCAAGTTGAAGAGTCCACCGTCGAACTGGCCAAAGAGCGCCAAATACGAAGGCCTCATCCCACGCATGTACCGCAGCATCATCAACTCGGAGGAAGGCTTGCTCCATGCCGCAGTCCTTAACCCCATGCTCACTATGGGCACCTGCCCCGACTGCGGCGGCACACGCCTCAACGAGAAGATACGCTCCTGTAAGATCAAAGGTATCAACATCGCAGAAGTCATCGCCATGAGCATCGCTGACTGCCGCCAATGGATGGAGGCCATCGACAATCCGCTCGCCGAGGACATCAAACGCGCCACCATCGAGCGTTTGGCGGCCTTGGAGGAGATTGGCCTCGGCTACCTCACCCTCGACCGCGCCATCGGCACACTTTCTGGTGGCGAGGCGCAACGCTGCAAGATCGCCAAATACATCAACTCTCCCCTTTCCGATGTGATGTATATCCTCGACGAGCCCAGTGTGGGCCTGCACAACCACGACATCTTGCTCATGCAGAAGTCGGTGCAGAAGCTGAAGAACCACGGTAACACCGTCATCCTCGTCGAGCACCACAAGGACATGATCAAAATCGCCGACCACATCATCGACATGGGTCCTGGTGCGGGCATGAAAGGCGGCGAAATCGTCTTCGAAGGCAGCTACGAAGAGTTGCTTCATAGCCAAACTCTCACGGGTACCTCACTCAGCGCAACAAGTTTCATAAAGGAACAAGTTCGTCAGCCCAAGTCTTTTTTCCACCTTGAAAGCGCCACCTTGCATAACATCAAAAACTTGACAGTGGATTTGCCATTGGGCGTGATGTGTGGCATTGCGGGCGTGGCCGGCTCGGGCAAAAGTTCACTGATGGAATGCTTCCGTAAAGCTTATCCGCAGCCCGAGGAAATCGTTTACATCAGCCAGAAGAACATCGGCATCAGCTTGCGTTCCACTCCCGCCACCTATCTCGAAGTGGCCGATGACATCCGTAAACTCTTCGCCAAGACGAACAAAACCAAAGCCGACTTGTTCTCCTTCAATGGCAAAGGCGGCTGTCCCGTGTGCCAAGGCAAGGGCGTCATCGTCAGCGACATGGCCTTCATGGATGCCATTGAGACGACCTGCGAGGCCTGTGGCGGACTGCGTTACAACAACGAAGTCTTATCATATAAGGTCAACGGCATGAACATCGCCGAGGTGATGGACATGACCGCTAACAAAGCCTTAGAGATGTTCGCCGGCACCGTCATCGCTGAGAAGTTGGAGACTTTGCGCAAGGTCGGGTTGGGTTATTTGCATCTGAATCAGTCGCTTTCGACCCTTTCGGGCGGCGAGTTGCAGCGCATCAAGTTGGCTTCCTATCTTCGCGACGCAGGCAAGATCTTCATCATGGACGAGCCTTCCGACGGTCTCCACCTCAACGACATCAAGCGCATCCTCGACCTTTTCGACACCATGGTTGAAGCGGGCAACACCATCTTCCTTATCGAGCATAACCTAGAGATGTTGAAAGCTTGTGACTACCTCGTGGAACTCGGTCCTGGCGGTGGAGCCATGGGTGGCAAGGTCATTTTCACGGGCACGCCCAAACAAATGTTGGATTGTAAAAAGTCAGTCACTGCACCTTATATGACGGCTCTTTAAGCCAGCTAGCCTCCAATGTCATTCCAACGGAGGAAAGTGGGTAAGCGGGAATCTATAGGAGGCGGTTCAAGAAATATAAGCCTTAATTGAACGGCCTCACCAAGCATAGATCCCATGCCTTTGCCCTCCTGCCCCCACAGGGAAGACATGCCTGATGAGGTCTGCAATAGCAACTTTTTTTCTCCAAAACAGGAACCATAGTATTCCAAAAAAGTGTATTTTTGCATCTTTCAACATTTTGCAAACCTATTTCCTTACCAATGAAAAGCATTTTCAAACGCGGATTGCTGCTTTTGGCTTTCTTTTTTGGACTGGCCTTTCACCTTGCAGCGCAATCCACCCGGATGACCATCCATTTGAACGATGGCACCGAACGCACCTATTTTATGAACGAAAGCGATCGTGTCTATTTTGAAGACAATGAGACACTTGTCGTCGAACTCGCTGTCTATGGCAAAGATGTCCGTTCAGACCGTTTTAACCTTGCCGATATCCGCAAAATCACATGCCAGGAAACGGAAGGAGTTTCGGAAACAACAAACGCATCTGTATTCCTCTCCCCCAACCCTACTCATGATGCTTTTATGCTCCATAACCTCAATGGCAAGCAATCCGTCAACATCTATGCCTTGGATGGACGATTGGTAAAATCGGCAGAAGTATCTGAAAACCAACTCATCGACATCTCCGATCTTCCTATTGGGCTATATTTGGTCAAAACCGAGTCGCAAACCCTTAAAATGATCAAGCTATGAGAAAGACCTTATTTATTATGGCCTTCCTGCTTGGTTGCATAGGCCTTAATGCGCAGAATTACCACATGAAAGTCTTCAATACTGCCTTTATGCTTTATGATAAGGATGTGAGCACTATTGAAGGATTTCGTTTTAATGGAGAGCAAATGTTCATTAACGACAATGACGGAGGTAGAACACTGAATATCAGGGATATTGACAGCATCATTTTTAGGCAAGAGTTACCACACACGGGCGACACGGTTTACATCACCTACAACGGCAATTCCGTCTCGGTCGACAATCCTTTTTCCGATGTCGGTGTGTATATTAATGTAAATGGAACTAATGTCGATGTACAATCCTATCGAGAAGATGTACCGTATGTCGTTTCAGGATATTCTGAAAACGGTCGATTAGTCTATTTTAGTGCAGCCCCTTTCCATCTCATTCTTGACAATTTATCACTATCCAACTCTTCCACTGCAGTTATTGGCATGGGTATCATTGTCCCCGTAACACTTTCGCTCAGAGGCACTTCAACACTTGCCGACGGAGCTAACGGCAGCCAAACAGCAGCAGTGGATATTCCTGGCGACCTCACCATAAATGGTCCCGGAACCCTTCAAATCACAGGCAACGCCAAACACGGCATGAATGTTGAAGGCACATTGACCGTCAACTCTGGCACTATTCGCATCCTTGACACCGACAGCGACGGCATCCACGGCAGTAGCAACCTGATTTGGAATAGTGGCACACTCGACATCGTGTCGGCAGGTTCCGATGGCCTCGACTTCTCGGGCTCTGTCACCATCAACGAGGGTATCCTCACTATCAACACGACTGCGGAAAGCCAAAGATGCATCAAGGTAACCAATGCCTTCACCATGATGGGTGGTATACTCCATCTCTATGTCACAGGTAACGACTGTAAGGGCATCAAGGGTGACGCGGATATTCTGCTTAATGACGGCTTCATCACTATTGACGTGACCGGCGTAGGGTCCCATGGCATCTCATCCGACACCGATGTCAGCATTGGTGACAATGCCGACATCACCATTGTTTCCTCATCCGAGGACGGTAAATGCATCAAGAGCGACGGCACTATCCACATCAACGGAGGCACTTTGGACCTCACCCATTCAGGTGACATCTCGAAAGGCATCACGGCCACGGGCGATATCACTATCACGGACGGCAGCATCGGCATCACCGCCTCGGGAAGCACGGTTCTGGAAAATATCAATGGACAAAATGTGCCTGCCTACTGCACCGCCATCAAGAGCGATGCCAACATCAACATCTCGAGTGGCATCTTCATCATCTCGCTGCCCACCAACAACCACGGTGGCAAGGCCATTAGTGCCGATGGCAACCTGACCATCAGCGGCGGCGACTTCACCATCAACACCCAAGGCAACGGTGCCTCCTACACCGTGAGCGGCAACACGAAAGATGCTTATACCTCATCGTGTCTGAAATGCGACGGCAACATGCAAATCTTGGCCGGCAATCTCGCCCTTAGCAGCTCTGGCACAGGCGGCAAAGGCATCAATGTCGGTGGTACTTTGGTCATCGGACAGCAAGGTGCCAACAACGACGACCTCTTCCTCAATGTCACCACGTCAGGCGAGCGCATCACCATCAGCTCTGGTGGCGGTGGTGGATGGCCTCCCGGCCCAGGTCAAGGTGGCGACTATGCCAACCCGAAAGGCATCAAGGCGCAAGGCAACCTGACGATCAACAGTGGCAACATCACTGTTCACTGCACACAGAGCCAAAATGAAGGCGGTGAGTGCATCGAGAGCAAGGCCACACTAACCATCAACGGGGGTAACATCGAGGCCTACTCGGTGAAGGATGACGCCGTCAATGCGGCACAAAACCTCACCATCAACGGTGGCATCTACTATGCCCATAGTGATGCCAACGACGGCACCGATTCCAACGGCAACATGGTCTTGAACGGTGGCCTCAACATCTCCAACGGTGCCCGCTCGCCCGAGGAAGGCTTCGACTGCGACAACAACCAGTTCAAGATCACAGGTAGCACCAGCATCGGTACGGGTGGAGGCACAAGCAATCCCACGCAGAACGTCTGCACCCAGCCTTCGCTGAAAATCAACACGCAGCAGGGCTACGCCATTCAAATCCTCAAATCTGACGGCACGGTCATCTGCACCTATCAATGTCCCACTTTCACCGGAGGTGGCGGCGGTTGGGGCAACAGCATGGTCATGCTCTTCACCGACCCGCAGCTGCAAACAGGTCAGAGCTACATTGTGAAATACAACGGAACCATCAGTGGCGGCACCAATTGGAACGGCTACTACACAGGTAACGTCACCTATTCAGGAGGCAACCAAACCACCGTCAACGTCAATTCGATGGTTACCACGGTTAGCGCGGGAGGTGGAGGATGGTAAATCCCGACATCATAGCATACGTCGAGCGGGACATCCTCCCTCGCTACGACCATTTCGACGCCGCGCACCAGCGAGACCATATCGACGCCGTCATCAGCCGAAGCCTTGAATTGGCACAGCATTATGATGTCGACACCAACATGGTCTATACCATAGCCGCATACCACGACACAGGCATCTGCAAAGGCCGCGAGACGCATCACCTCGTCTCAGGGTGCATCATCCGTGAAGACCAGAAACTGCGTGACTGGTTCACCGAAAAACAGATCGAGACCATGGCGCAAGCCGCCGAGGACCACCGTGCCTCGTCGGGAAGCGAGCCACGCAGCATCTACGGCAAGATCGTGGCTGAGGCCGACCGCCTCATCGTGCCCGAGATTGTCATCCAACGTACCATACAATATGGCTTGGACCACTACCCCGAACTCGACAAGGAAGGACAATACCAGCGTTTCCGCCAACACCTGTTGGAAAAATACTCCGACACGGGCTACCTGCGCCTATGGCTGCCTGAATCAGACAACGCAAAGCGCTTGGAGGAATTGAGAGTCATCATCCGTGACGAAAGCAAGACACGCGAGGCCTTCGAACAACTATTTCCTCACTAATGCATCATCGGAACTAGATATTTTGTATTTTTGCGTCCAATTTAACTCACTTTGATATGAAAAAGACACTTATTACCCTTATGGTTCTTTGCTTCGCCGGCCTTGCCATGGCCCAAGAAGCAAACGAGACTGAATTCAAGATGGCCCTTGGCGACACCGTAGTTTGGATGCCTTTTGAGAAGTGCGATGGCATCGGCTACAACGTTAAAGGCTCCAAAGTCATCAACTACAAGCCTCTCCACTTCGGCGAGAAGATCCAGGTCATCGCCAAGATGGTCGGTAACGGCACTATTGTTGCTTCATGCCAAGACAACGACACAGAGGCCGTGGCCAACTTCATCGTGTACGACCCGAATGACGTTCCCGTCATCGTCGAGAAACCAGTGAAGCCCGCCACACAGTCCTTTACGGGCACCTATAAGTTCAACCCGCCCACCGACAACTACTTCATCACCATCAACGACATGGGCAGCAAGTTCAACGAGACCTATATGAAGCACGGCAACGACGAGGCCTACAACGACGGCCAGGGGCTCGACCGTTTCTGGAACATCAAGACCGGCAAGAACTGGTACTACCGTCCCGACGCCCAAGGTTGGACCGATGATGTCGACTGGGAATTTGAGGCTTTCGGCGAAAGCTTCCCCATCATCAACTCTTTCGCCAACGAGGTGAACAAAGACGACCTCTCCAACTACTATGTCGGTATCGAAAAACTCATTGTCGGCGGCTCCGATAAACCCATGGAAATCGATTGCTGGCACTTCTTTGTCGACTTCGAGGACGGCACCGTCATCCAATATTGGGTGGACCCCGCCAACGGCTGCACTTTGAAGCGTCAAATCAACGCCGACCCTGCCAAGGTGGTCACCGTATACGACCTCAAATACACCCGTTTGTATTTCGGCCCCAGCTTCAAGAAAGGCCTACATGACATTACGAGATGATTTTGAAATTTTAAATCTTTAAATATTAAATCTTAAATCCAATCAAATGGAAAACATCGAATTAAAGAAAACCCCTTACAACCAGATCCATCACGACCTGGGCGCCAAGATGGCTGAGTTCGCCGGTTACGACATGCCGATCCAATACACCGGCCTCGTCGAAGAGCACAACAACGTCCGCAACAACGTCGGCGTGTTCGACGTGAGCCACATGGGCGAGTTCCGCGCCAAAGGCCCCATGGCCAAACAGTTCATGCAATACTGCACCGTCAACGACGTTGCCGCTTTGAGCGACGGCAAGGTGCAATACACCTGCTTGCCTAACGGCAAGGGCGGCATCGTGGACGACATGCTCGTCTATCGTATCGCCGACGACCATTATTTCATGGTGCCCAACGCCGCCAACATCGACAAGGACTGGGCTTGGATGAGCCAAATCGCCGAAAAGTTCGGCATGACCCTTGGCGAAGACTTCAAGAACGAGAGCGAAGAATGGGCTCAGCTGGCCGTGCAAGGTCCCAACGCCCTGAAAGCCATGCAGAAGCTCACCAAAGCCAATGTGGTGGACATGGAATACTACACCTTCCAAATCATCAACTTCGCTGGTGTCGACAACATCATCTTCTCGACCACGGGTTACACGGGCTCAGGCGGCTGCGAAATCTACATCCCCGTTGCTCATGCCAAGGAAGTTTGGGACGCCGTCTTTGAGGCTGGCAAGGAGTTCGGCATCATGCCCGCTGGTCTGGGCTGCCGCGACACCCTCCGTCTCGAAAAGGGCTTCTGCCTCTATGGTCACGAAATCGACGACACCATCAGCCCCATCGAGGCTGGACTGGGTTGGATCACCAAGTTCGTCGACGGCAACGACTTCCTCAACCGCGAAATCTTCGCTGCACAGAAGGCCAACGGCGTGAGCCAGAAGATCGTCGGCTTCGAGATGATCGACCGTGGCATCCCGCGTAATGGCTACGAGGTGTGCGACGCCGAAGGCAACTGCATCGGCATGGTGCGCTCGGGCAGCCCGTCACCTTCGACTGGCAAAAACATCGGTACCGCCTTGGTGAAGAAAGCCTTCAGCAAAAAGGACACTGAGATCTACATCAAGATCCGTAACAAACTCATCAAAGCCATCGTGGTGAAGATGCCGTTCCTGCCATAAGGTTTGAAAAACAAAGGAAAAGTTTTCAGCCGTCCTCGATTTTTCGGGGACGGCTTGTTTTTTGGCAGGATTTTTGTAGTTTTGCAGCCTAAACGGAAAGCAATAATATGTCTAATAATTAAAACACTATCAAAATGAAAAAGTTAAGTTTAATCTGCATGACCATCCTAGCCATCTCATTCTTGGCTTCATGCCGCGGACCTCAAGGCCCTGCCGGACACGACGGCAACGCCAACGTGGCCTCTTCTACCCTGACCATCAAATCTTCCGATTGGCAGTGGCAGGCCAATAATAGCCAATGGATGGTTGAAATCGACTATCCGGCTATCAACGACAATGTGTTCAACCATGGCGCCGTGCTCGTATACATGGACGTGGACGGAGCTTGGTCACAAGTGCCTTTGACTTACTATTATCAGGACTGGATCACGAACGAGGAAAACCAACAGGTGCTCATCAACTGTGAGGCCTCCATCGAAGTGGTCACTCTAAGCGACGGCGGCGTCCGCCTCTTCTGGACAGAGAGTGACTTCTATGACGAAATGCGTCCAGAAACCCACGACTTCAAGGTTGTGGCCATTGAGGCAACGGTCTTCGCCACCCGCAGCGACGTCGACTACAGCAGCTACGAGGCCGTGAAGAAAGCCTTCCAGCTGGCTGAAGATTAAAAGATAGCAAACGGAAACGAATCAATGTAGAGACGGTGCATGCACCGTCTCTACTGTTTTTATTGCATCACCAACGAGAACCACATGAAACCCACATAGCCCAAAGTCAGCAAAGCGCCCTCCCAACGGGAGATCTTGCGGCCTTTGCCCGTGAAGACGAACAACAGCATCAGGATGTTGGCGGCAAAAAGAATCAACAGCTGTTTGTTCATCATTGGCTCAAATGGCAATGGCGTGATGAGTGCACTGACACCCAACACCATGAAGATATTCATGATATTTGACCCCAACACGTTTCCTATGGCAATGCCAGAATTCTTCTTCAATGCAGCCACAAAGGAAGTGATGAGTTCGGGCAATGAGGTGGCAGTAGCCACAATGGTCAAGCCTATGGTGCTTTCGCTCATACCCCAGTTACGGGCCAAAATCTGCGCATTGTTGGAGACAAGCTCACCGCCCAGCCACAATCCAGCGATACCAAAAACAAGCGACAGGATGGTCTTGCCCCAAGGCATGGCTTGTTGCGCATCTTCGCTTTCTCCTTGAGGGTCCTTTTTCATAAAAGTCAGCAACAGATAACCGATGCCCAATGCAAGAAGGATGACACCTTCAATCCAGTTGATGGTGTGGGATTGTTCCGTAAAGAAGTAATTGGCCATCAAAGTGATGGCAAGTGTAGCGACGAAGCCTACGGGGATGTCGCGACGGATGGAAATGCGGCTGACGTCAATGGGCCAAACAAGAGCACTCACACCCAAAATAAGCAAGATATTCATCGTGTTGCTGCCGATAATGTTACCGATAGCCAAACCTGGACTGCCTTTCGCACACGAGAACACATTGACAATCATCTCAGGCAACGAGGTACCAAAAGCCACGATGGTCAAGCCGATGATGAGGGGCGACAGTTTGGCGCGGATGCCCAAGCTAGTGGCTCCGTTGACAAGCCAATTCGCGCCTAAGATAAGGGCGACGAAGCCTGCGGCCAATAATAATAAAGGTACTAAAGATTCCATTCTGTTTTAATTCGGAATGCGGAATGTGGAATGTGGAATGTGGAATGCTGAATGATGGAAAGCCCAACATCTTTTTTTTCATTCAGCATTCAGCATTCATAATTCCGCATTCATAATTCCGCATTCAATTATTATAGTTTCTTGCTCCAAAAATCTTGCTGCCGACGCGCACCAAAGTGGCACCCTCTTCAACGGCAATGGGATAGTCGTCCGACATGCCCATCGAAATCTGCTTGAATTGCGGTTGGTCAGCAAAATAATCTTTCTTGAGGGTTTCAAATATGTCTTTCAGGTGTTTGAATTCCTTGCGGACCTCATCCTTATCGTCAGTGAAAGTCGCCATGCCCATCACACCACAGATGCGTATGTTTTGCATCTGTTGGAACACCTCTGAATCAAGCATCTGGCGGGCTTCATCCATATCCAGACCGAACTTCGTCTCTTCCATCGCGATGTGGAACTGCAGCAAGCAATCGACAACACGGTCGTGCTTTTTGGCTTCCTTGTTGACAGCTTCAAGCAAGTTGGCAGAATCGATGCTATGGATAAGCGTAACGAAGGGAATGATATATTTGATTTTGTTGGTCTGCAGGTGGCCTATGAAGTGCCATTGGATGTCTTTTGGCAGGACTTCGTGCTTGTCGCGCATCTCAAGGGCGTGGTTTTCGCCGAAAATACGCTGACCCGCATCGTAGGCTTCCTGCAAGTCGCTGACGGGCTTGGTCTTGCTAACGGCCACCAAAGTCACTGACTCGGGTAGCGTCGCCCTGATTTTCTTTAAGTTTTCCTTGATCATGATTCAACTGTTTTTGATGGTGCAAAAATACGCAATCCAAACAATTCAACAATTAAACATTCAAACAATTCAACAATAATTCTTACCTTTGCGCCCAAATTTGGAAAAACTATGTTTGAAGGTTTAAGTGAAAAACTAGAACGTTCGTTCAAAGTCCTTAGAGGACAGGCATATATCACCGAGGTGAACATTGCCGATACGATGAAGGAAATCCGTCGCGCCCTGCTGGACGCCGACGTCAGCTATAAGATTGCCAAGGATGTCACCAACAACATCAAGGAGAAGGCTCTCGGACAAGAGATTCTCACCTCGGTGAAACCTGGCGACATGATGGTCAAAATCGTCCACGACGAGTTGGCCGAACTGATGGGCGGCGATGCCGTCGACATCAACCTGAAAGGTCAGCCGAGCATCATTTTGATTGCAGGTCTGCAAGGATCCGGTAAGACTACCTTTTCCGCCAAGTTGGCCTCTTATCTGAAGCGCAAGCGCAGCAAGCAGGTGCTGTTGGTGGCTGGCGACGTATACCGTCCCGCCGCTATCGAACAGTTGAAAGTGTTGGGCCAGCAGGTGGAAGTTGAGGTCTATAGCGAAGAAGGCAACAAGAACCCCGTGCAGATTGCGCAAAACGCGATCAACCACGCCAAGAGCCAAGGCAAGAATGTGGTCATCATCGATACCGCTGGTCGTCTTGCTGTTGACGAGGAGATGATGAACGAGATCGCCAACATCAAGGAAGCCGTGAATCCGCATGAGACCTTGTTTGTGGTGGATGCCATGACGGGTCAGGATGCCGTGAACACGGCCAAGGCCTTCAACGACCGCTTGGACTTCGACGGCGTGGTACTGACCAAGTTGGACGGCGACACCCGCGGCGGTGCAGCCCTCACCATCCGCACGGTGGTAGAGAAGCCCATCAAGTTCGTCGGAATCGGCGAGAAGATGGACGCTTTGGATGTGTTCCATCCCAAGCGTATGGCCGACCGTATCCTCGGCATGGGCGACATCGTCTCCCTTGTGGAACGCGCCCAAGAGCAATTCGACGAAGAGGAAGCCCGTAAATTGCAGAAGAAACTCGCCAAGAACGAATTCAACTATAACGACTTCCTAAAGCAAATCCAACAGATCAAGAAGATGGGTAACCTGAAGGACCTCGCCAGCATGATTCCGGGTATGGACAAGGCCATGAAGGGAGAGGAAATCGACGACGACGCTTTCAAGAGCATCGAGGCCATCATCTATTCCATGACACCCCAGGAACGCGAGAATCCGAAACTCCTCAATGGCACGCGCCGTAAGCGCATCGCCGATGGCAGTGGCACTTCTATCGTGGAAGTCAACCGCCTTGTGAAGCAATTTGAGGAGACTTCGAAGATGATGCGCATGATGACCACGGGTGGTGGCAAAAAAATGATGCGCATGGCCAACGCAATGAGAAGAAGATAAACACCAACACTATGGATAACAAGATTATTGACGGAAAACAGATTTCCGAACAGATTAAGAAAGAGATTGCGGCGGAAGTTGCCGACATGATTGACCATGGCATCGCCGCCCCGCATCTGGCCGCCGTCATCGTAGGCGAAGATGGCGCCAGCAAGACATACGTTGCCTCGAAGGAGAAAGCCTGCCACTCGGTGGGCATGACCTCCTCGGTGTATCGTCTGCCCGAAACCACCACCGAGAAAGAGATGCTCGACATGGTGGAGTTCCTCAACAACGATCCCGAAATAGACGGTTACATCATCCAACTGCCTTTGCCGAAGCATATCGACGAGAACAAGGTCATCAACGCCATCAAGCCACAAAAGGACGTTGACGGCTTCACCAGCGTCAACGCTGGCCGTATGCAGTTGGGACATCCTTGCTTCGTGCCTGCCACGCCGAATGGTATCATGGAACTCATCAAACGCTCGGGCATTGAGACCGTTGGCAAAAACGTTGTCGTTTTAGGCCGTTCCAACATCGTGGGTACGCCCATGGCCATCCTCATGTCAAGAAAAGGCATCGACGCCACCGTCACCTTGTGCCACAGCCGTACGAAGAACCTGCCCGACATCTGCCGTCAGGCCGACATCCTCGTGGCCGCCATCGGCAAGCAAGGTTTCGTGACCGCCGACATGGTGAAACCTGGCGCCGTGGTCATCGACGTGGGCATCCACCGCATTGACGACCCAACCAGTCCGAAGGGATACAAAATCATGGGCGATGTGGACTATGACGAAGTCTACAAGGTGGCTTCCAAAATCACGCCCGTCCCAGGTGGCGTAGGTCCCATGACCATCGTTTCGCTATTGCAAAACACACTGAAAGCCGCCAAAGGCGAAGTGTATCCAAAATAAAGTTTTTCATGGTTTTTAATGGAAACGGGGACGCCACGAAAAGGCAGCCCCGTTTTTTGTTGCCCATATTCCAACAAAAATGCTTAGTTTTGCACCTTAATAAGTCTTGCCTCATGAAAAAAGGATTGCTTTTCACCCTGATAATACTGGCATTTCTTCCTTGGACAAAAGCCCAGGAAAAAGGCACAGCAACCCACTCCCCTATCTATCTTCCGCAACTCAAAGCCGAGTTGCCCAAGGAAGTGAGTGAGACTTCAGGGCTTTTCTTCCACAACGGTCGTCTTTGGACCCACAACGACAGTGGTGGCAAACCCATCTTGTTTGCCCTCGACACCACCGACTTCCAAGTCGTCCAGAAAGTCACACTGTCCAATGTGAAAAACAAAGACTGGGAAGATGTTTGCACCGATGGCGAGACGGTCTTTATCGGCGACTTCGGTAACAACAAAGGCAATCGAAAGGATCTAAGGATCTATACTTTCCCTTTGTCATCCATTCCGGCTGAAGGTGACACATTCCTCCAGGTCGATTCAATCCGTTTCAGTTTTGCCGACCAGACGAACTTTGAGAAAAGAAAACAGGCACATGACTTCGACTGCGAAGCCGTTTTTGCCACCGAGGATTATCTTTACCTTTTAAGTAAAGGTTGGGAAACGGGCACGACGCGGCTGTATCGCCTCTCAAAAAACGAAAAAGAACAGGTGGCAAAGGTGGTCAACGGCTTTGATTCACAAGGTCTGATCACAGGTGCCGACTACGATAGGGAAAAACACATTTTGGCTATCGTGGGCTATGTTAAAGACATCTGGAAACCCTTTATGTACCTCATCTCTGACTTCGAAGAGGATGGCACGAAACTCTCAAACAGACGTTTCGAAATGCCACAATTAAGTGGAACACAGACTGAAGGCATCTGTTTTTTCGATGACGGGCGATGCTATGTTTCGGCAGAGACTTCCCCCACTGTCACTACAAGGGTGTTTGTCGCTGATTTCAGGAAATGGATTGAGAAAGAACTGAAAAACAAGGAAAAATGAAACGCTTGGTAACCATACTGTTTATTATCGCTTTGGCATCTACAGCCTTCGCACAACGCCCCAAGAAGGCCGTGAAGGCTTACGAAGCCGCTGAAGACTCCTTTATGAAACGCGACTACAAAAAGGCATACCAACAAGTCCTCAAAGCTATCGTCGAAGACCCTAACTATGCTGAAGCTTGGCTCTTGCAAGGCGAGATTGGGATGGAGACCCAAGATTTTGACCTGGCGATGCTAGGTTATGAGAAATCCTTGGCTTGCGACTCGATGGTCTTCCCTCCTGCCGCCATCACTTTGGCCAGGTTGTACGACAGACAAGGTTCATACAAACGCGAAATCGCCTTGCTGCGGTGGTATCAGTCGAAGAAATTCCCACAAGCAGCCAACAATGCCACCGTAACCGAGATGCTTGAATTGGCCACCTTCCGCGACAATGCCATTTCCCATCCTGTAGCATTCACGCCAGAGAACCTAGGAGATGCTGTCAACACCAACGATGACGAATACGTGAACATGCTTTCGTTTGACGGCACACAGCTTTTGTTTACCCGCAAGATGCCCATGGGCAACGGCTATCAAAAGGAGTTCCTATACATCTCGCAATGGGATGGCCAGCAATGGACTGAACCCCAATTGCTTGCCTTTGCCGACTTCCCGCAAGACGTCGACCCAGGTGCAGCCTTCATCTCCGCTGATGGCAAGAAACTCTACCTGACGGGCTGTGGTTGGACACGCGATAGTAGCTGCGACCTCTATGTCTCAGAATGGAAAGACGGGCAATGGGCTATGCCCAAACGTTTGTCGGAAGGCATCAATACAAGGAGTTGGGAGTCGCAACCTTGCGTGAGCAGCGATGGCAAGGAACTCTATTTCGTCTCACGCCGAAACGGCAATGCCGACATCTATTGCGCCAAGCGAAACACAGACGGCAGTTGGGGCGAGCCGCAGAATGTGGGCACACCCATCAACACGCAAGGTACCGAAATGGCACCTTTCCTGCATCCCGATGGTCACACCCTTTATTTCTCGTCGGACAAGCACATCGGCATGGGCGGCTTCGACCTCTTTATGAGCCGCCGCGGCGACGATGGGCAATGGCAGAAACCGGTCAATCTCGGCTTCCCTATCAACACAAACGGCGACGAGATCAACTTCTTCGTGGCAGCAGATGGCAAAACTGCATTCATCTCCTCGCAACGTGAGGGTGGCCATGGCGGATACGACATCTACACTTTCGAGTTGCCTGAAGAGATTCGTCCCGACTCGGCCGACTACCTCGCCTCTGTCGACGTGGTGGAACTGGCACCTGGCGACGCTGTGGTGCTGCAAAACATACAATTCGAATTCAACAGCGCCGACTTGACGGCCGACTCAGAGCCTGGCATCCAGATCTTGACCGCCTTCCTCAAGCGCAATCCCGACTTGAAGGTGGAACTTGCTGGCCATACCGACAATGTAGGCAACGACAACTACAACTTGAAACTTTCCTCCGACCGAGCCGAATCAGTTAGGAAAGCATTGATTGCCAATGGCATCGAAGAAATGCGATTGACAGCCAAAGGCTATGGCGCCACAAAACCCATGGTTCCCAACGACAGCGATGAACATCGCGCTTTGAACCGCAGAACAGAAATGATTATAATCAATTGAATATGAAAAAGATAGTTTTGATAATCGCAGTTGCAATAGTTATGACAGCATGTGTAAAACCCGTCGAACCCACCAAATTCTCGATATTGGGCGACAGCTATTCGTCATACGAGGGATATGTGCATCCCGACTCAAACGATGTTTATCCATACGAAAACATTGGCTTGACTGGCGTTGAACAGATGTGGTGGGCTCAAGTGGCCGATTCGACAGACTGGATTCTTGAAAGAAACAACTCGTTTTCGGGAGCTTTGATGTGCAATTACGACTATGTGAACTATTATGGGCAATACTCCTTCATTCGACGTATGGACGACTTGGGCCACCCCGATGTGATTTTCATCTTCGGTGCCACCAACGATGCCTGCGCCCATAATGACGACGGTCCCGTTGTGTCTTTGGGTGATTACATCTATTCCGACTGGACCGAGGAACAACTCTGCGATTTCCGTCCGGCGCTGGCCTATCTCTTCGACCATCTGAAGACACGCTATCCCAAAGCCAAGCTGTATTTTCTGCTCGACATGAACCTCGGCACCGGTGGTGTGACTGAAATACGACGCGCCGAATTCCTTTCATCAATTCACCGTATTGCCAATCATTACGATGTCGATTGCATAGACCTGACGGGAATTCACAAAAGCCAATGGCATCCCAATGCAGAAGGACAAAAAGACATCGCCGAACAGGTGCTGGACTATATCATCATTGAACCGGTTTAATGCCTGAAACGGTAACGCACCGTCAATTCTTCGTCACTCGGTGTGGGCACATCCCAATAGGGAATTTCACCGTTCCCTTCATTGTCTGAAGAATCGTCTTCATCATCCTCATCCCAGTGGTGGATTTCCTTCTGCGGGCCTTCCTTCCGAAGAAAAACAGCCAACAACACGCCAATGATAGCACCGCTAAGGTGGCCTTCCCAAGAGATGTTTTGTGGTATAGCCAACGAGGGAATCATACCCCAGATGAAGCTACCATATAGGAAAACCATGATAAGCGATACGACAATGAGCAAACGATTGCCTCGGATGAAGCCGCTCGTGATAAGGAAGAGGTTAAGGCCATAGACGAGCGCACTCGCTCCTATGTGGGTTGAGTCGGGGTTGCCGATACACCAGGTAATCAAGCCACTCGCGAGATAGGTGATGAGCAAGACACGGTTAGCGAGGGTGGGATAACAATAGTACAAAGCCGTCCCCAACACGAGGATGGGAACGGAATTGGAAAGCAAGTGTTCCCAATTGGCGTGCAGAAACGGTAAGGTAAAGACGCCAACCAAGCCATGCAAGGAATGCGGCGTGACACCCCAACGGCTCAGGTTGACGCCACACGACACCTCGACAATCTTCACCACCCACATCAATGCCACGATGAGCAGGGGAACGATGAGACTGCCAAGAAACTTCCGTCTTTCCGCTTTGTTATCCATGATGTTGGAATCGTTCAAGAATCATTCCGCGGGCAAAGGTCGGAAATTTTGGCAGATTTTGTATTTTTGCGGCATGAAAAACAGAGGTTTCATCGTTCATTTGGCGGGCGTCATAGCCATGGTTTTCTGGGGAATGTCGTTTGTTTGGTCGACACAAGTCTACCAAAGCCTCAACCCCACTGCGACTATCTTTTTGCGGCTTGTTATCGCCACCGTTTTCCTAACGACAATTTTGTTTGTCTTCCGCCTCAACGAGAAGATCCAGAAGAAGCACCTCGGACTGTTTGCCATAGCTGCCATGTTCGAGCCTTTCCTTTACTTCATCTTTGAGGGCTATGGACTGAAGAACTCCTCCCCCGTGATTGGCGCCGGCATCATCGCCTTGATTCCTTTAGTCACCCCCATCGCGGCGCGTATCTTCCTCAAAGAACGGCTCACGCCAATGAACATCGTAGGCTTCATCATCTCCTTCGCCGGCGTCATCGTTATGCTGCTCAACAAGAACCTTGAGCTCACGGCCTCGCCCAAGGGCATCCTCTTCCTCTGCGGGTCGGTAATCGTGGCCGTAGGCTATTCCATCGCTTTGATTCGTCTCACCAAACTATATAAGCCATTGACCATCACATGGATGCAGAACATCGTCGGAATGATCTACTTCATCCCCATGGTCTTCATCATGGAGCGTTTCGAGCCTTCAAACTTTGCCAACGTGAGCGCCTACATCGTTCCGTTGGTCTGTTTGGGTATCTTCTGCAGTGCCGGTGCTTACGCCCTATGGGCTTTTGCTTTCAGCAAGCTGGGCGCCTCAAAAGCCAATGTTTACTCCAACCTCATCCCAGTATTCACGGCCATCTTCAGTTATCTTCTCGCCATCGAAGAGATGACGGCATTCAAAATCATAGGCATCTTGGTGGTGGTCATCGGGCTGGTGCTTTCCCAACTGAAAACAAAAAAGGCTGCCACCGAGTGACAGCCTAAACTCTTTTGTTCGTCAGGGCTTACTTTAGTTTTATGGAGGACAAAATCTGCTTATAGGCCTCATTCTTGTATGCTTCGCTGCGAACTTCAGCCATCACGAATTCATCTTTTTCGTTGGCTTTCATCATCACCGTGAAGTCGCCCATTTCGTTTTCGAACCCACGGAATTTGTTTGTTCCGAAACTAACTTCGCCCAAATCCTTCGTCTGTTGCAGACCCTGATAAGTCTTGACCATTTCTGCCATTTGACGATACGGCTGTTCCTGGATTAAGATGGACCCATTGAACTCATCGCCAGTACCTGGGTAGATTTTGGCTTCGTGTCTGTCTTGCTTCAGCACCTTCCATCCTTCAGGGAGGTCGACACTGAACATTTCAAAATCCAAGGTGCAGGGACCCACAGGGAGCTGCGGCTCCTCTTGAACAGTCTCCGTTTCGGCTGGTTGAGAAGTCTCTTGTTCTGCCACAGGCTGTTCTTCGGTTTTTTCATTTTGTTTGACATTGTTGTTTCCGCATGCGACCATGGCGAACATGACGACAGCGGCCATAGCGAAATGATAAATCTTTTTCATTTGTCTAGTATTTGATTAATAAAACGATGAAATCAGTTCTGAACACTTATTGAATTGCAAAATTAGGAATACGAAACGACTGAAAACGGGGAGAAAACTCCTATTTTTCGAAAAAGAAGACAAAAAAAGCCTGTATTAAGGCAAAAAACATTTGTTTTCCATAATTTTGCAGCACATAACCGGAGCATTATGATCACCAGCAAAACCAACCCAAAAATCAAGAACCTCGTCAGGCTACAGAAGGCCTCCGAACGTCGTGAACAAGGCCGTATCCTCATTGAAGGACAGCGTGAGATCGAGCGCGCACAGGCCTGCGGCTTCGAAATGGAAGAACTGTATGTCTGTGAACCCTTGCTGCGTGAACCCGTCAACATTCAAGCGAAATACACCGAGACCGTTTCCGAAGAGGTGTTCGAAAAGATCGCCTATCGTGAAGGCAGTGACGGACTGTTGGCTGTAGCCAAGCCCAAATACAAGAACTTGAGCGAGTTCAAGCCTAGAAAGGATGCCTTGATCATCGTGTTGGAGACCGTCGAAAAGCCCGGCAACCTCGGTGCCGTAATGCGTACTGCTGATGCCGCTGGCGTTGACGCTGTCATCGTGGCCGACCCTGCCACCGACCTCTTCAACCCCAACGCCATCCGGGCCAGCATCGGTTGTATCTTCAGCGTGCCCGTCTATGCCTGCTCCACCGAAGAATGCATCAGCTGGCTGAAAAAGAACGGCATCACCATCTACTGCACCTACCTCAAGGCCTCCATCGACTACCTAGACGCCGACTTCACCAAAGCCACTGCCCTTGTCATGGGCACTGAGGCCACAGGCATTTCCGATGCATGGGTGAAGGCTGCCGACCAAAACATCATCATTCCCATGAACGGTATTGCCGACTCACTCAATGTGTCGGTGACCACCGCCATCGTCACCTTTGAGGCCGTACGCCAAAGGAGAAAACCATGAAAAAGGACTATTTGCTGCTGCATCTCTCCGTCTTCATCGCCGGTTTCACGGGTGTGTTGGGACGACTCATCACCTTGGATTCCGCCATCTTGGTTTGGTGGCGCATGGCTGCAGCAGCATTGTTGATGTGGGCATTCCTTGCCCTCAGGAAAGGGTTGAACCGATATCAATTCAAGGACATTGTGCAAATGGGTGGTGTAGGCATGTTATTGTGCCTACATTGGGTGTTTTTCTACGCTTCCATCAAGGCCTCCAACGTCAGCATAGGCGTGGTGTGCTTCTCCTTGGTTGGTTTCTTCACCGCTTTGCTTGAACCCATCATCAACAGACACAAGTTCTCGGGACGCGAGTTCCTCTTCAGCCTGCTCACTATCCTTGGCATCTATCTCATCTTCCAGTTTGATGCTCGCTATCGTTTGGGTATCGCCCTGGGTGTGGTATCTTCTGCCTTATACGCTTTGTTCGCCATTACCAACCAGCGAGTTGGCAAGCACTACGAAGCCAAGAACATGTTGCTTTGGGAGATGGTTGGCGGTCTCATCGGCCTGACCTGCCTCATACCTATATATAATGCGTTTATCCCCGTCGGGCGACTCTATCCTGTCGGCATGGACTATCCTTATTTGGCTTTCATGGTCGTGGTGTGCACTATTGGCCTTTGCCTATTGCAAATCATCGTGCTGCAGAAGATTCCCGCCTTCACTGTCAATCTCACCTACAACTTGGAGCCTGTTTACAGCATCATCCTCTCCATGTTCATCTTTAGCGAGTACAAGGAGTTGAATTACTCGTTCTGCATCGGCATCGCGCTGATTATCATCTCCGTTGTTTTGCAGACTTGGAGCGAGATTAGAAGGAGACGAAACACTATATCACAAAACCCACAAAACATACAAAACCAATGATTAGGAAAGACGGCACCCAACCGGGATGCTGTCAGGAAGCGAGCCGTTCCGAATCAAGTTCGGAATGAGGGACCGCTTCCCTACTTTTATCTTTAAGTTTTAACAGTTTTGCTTGTTTTGTGACAAAAAACAATCACAGTTTTATTTTAACGAACACCGGATAATGGTCGGAAGGATTGTGCCGAATGTAGGTGTCGAATGAAATCTGCTGCGGTGCATCGGATGCCTTGATAGTATCGTCCGGATCTTCGTCGGGCGTCCAATAACTGTTGGTGAAAACGCCGTATGCCTCCACCGTCGTACTTGGGGAGACAAACACGTGGTCGATACGACTGGTAGTAAAATAATTGGTTTTGAATGCATTGAACGTTCCGTTCTCTGCGAAGCGGATGCGGGCAGCATCGTAGGAATCCTTGAGCAGCCCCGATTCCGTAAAAATCGTGTAAATCTCATCGTTTTGGTCCACGTTAAAGTCTCCAGTAATGAATACAGGGGCACCTTGGGCAATCTCACGAACCTTGGCGACCACCAGTTTGGCCGCCTCACGACGCGCCACAACGCCCACATGGTCCATGTGGAGATTGAAGAAATAAAACACTTTTGTACCTTTTCTCCGATTGAACAAGCCATGACGCTGTTCCAGGTCTTTCACTGCAAATTTGCCCCAAGTGCAGATGCGGATGCAGACCGCATCCCATCCCAAACCAGGCTTGTCGGGCGTCTCGCTGAGCCAGAAGTCACCATGGTCAAGGAGTTGGAGTTTATCCTTTTTATAAAATATGGCCTCATGTTCGCCACCGCGCTGACCATCGTCGCGCCCGATGCCAATATAATCATAGCCATCCAAAGCCTTCTTCATATCTTGGAGTTGGACATACAGCACTTCCTGTGTTCCGAATATCTCAGGCGCCATGAAATTCACCTGATCGCAGATGACCTGGTAGCGCTTTTGCCAAATTTCACCTTGAACGCTATCGTTCCAATTCTTGTAACGGATATTGTAGGAACCGACAAGCATTTGCTGGGCGGAGAGTTGTAGGGATGCCACTATGATGAGGGCAAAGAAGAGGAGTTTTTTCATAGAAAAAGGTTTTATTGGGGCAAAAGTAGAAAAATTCCTTATTCCTCCTTACTTTTTGCCAACTTATTATACCAACTCCCAAACACAAACATCTCCTCGACGAAAGCAAATCCCAAACTCTGATAATAATGTTGCAAACGCGGTTTATCTTTGTCGACAAGCAATGTAACCTTTTGAAAACCATTGCAAAAGGCATAATCCATGCGGTCACGCATCAGCATTTTGCCAATGCCAAAGCCTCTATAGTCTGACAGAACGGTCATGCTATCCAAATAGAATTCACCTGGACCGGTTTCCATCGCATTGCGACTCAAATCCATACCTGAAGTTTGTTGGACGAGGCCGAAGGTCTTGGCGCGCAACTCAGCATAACGAGCTCCGTCGTATGCCACCAAGGCGCCCACCCTATTTCCATCGACCTCGGCAATGCGCGTATTGAGGTAGCTGTATAAGGTGTCATCCATGCGGCAAATATCCATCAAGTGCTCATAGATGGCATGCTGCTCATCAGGAAGCTTTGCATCGACGTCAAGCATATCGATGCCCGCCAACACAACACGCGCAATGAAAGGCGCGTCATCTAATGTAGCATCACGAAGCTGGACTATGGGAAGGACGGGCTGCATTAGCGAAGCTTATTTCTCTGATAATGAGGTGTAACGACGATAACAAAAAAGATGAGCGACACCAACACCGAAGCCGAAGCCACCAAATAGGCTGCCGAGAATGAGAAATGTTCGGCCAACATGCCACCCGAGAAGATGCCGATGCCGAGTCCCAGGTCCCAAGTCGTCAGATAGGTAGATGTCGCCGTGCCTCTTTGGGCGTTGGTGCCTAGATTGATAAACAAGGCATTGAACGACGGGAAAGCCGCCCCGAAGCCCAAGCCACAGCACAAAGCGATCAACAGGAAAGCCGCTGCCGTGTAGCCTGGACCCAAAGCATTGCAATAATGGCACATACCAAGTCCAAACATAGCAAACACAACGATACCCAAACCCAAGGCAATAGTTTGTGTCACCTTACCCTTATCGACCATCTTGCCTGCAAACAGTCGCGAGGCTATCAGACCAACGGCATAGACCGAGAAGAACAAGCCACTGCTAATCGTTAGGCCCATCTCTTTGGCATAGAGAGCGATGTAATTGGAAATCTGTCCATACGCGAAGGCTAACAAGGTGAATGAGATGCCCGCCAATAGGCCTTTCAACAAGATGAAACGATCCAAGGAAATAGGAGGACGCTTAACGGGCGGCCTAACTTTGGTCTGAATCCTTGAGGCAAACAAAGCCGCCAACAGGCTACAGCCCATGCACCCCATAAAGATAGCATTGAAACTAAAGTGTTCATAAACAAACAGTCCCGTCATCGGGCCGACCGCCATGGCGATGTTGTTGGCCACACCGTAATAGCCGATGCCCTCTCCCCTATGCTCCGACGGCACCACATCTATGACCAAGGTGTTACCGCCCACCGAGGTTAGCCCAAACGCCAAGCCGTGAACAATGCGGATTATTATTAATATGGTGATGGTAGCGGCAAAAAGATAGCCGATAAACACAGCCGTGAAAATGGACAATGCCAACAGATACAAGGGTTTGCGTTTAAAGGTGTCCATCATATAGCCTGAGAAAGGACGAACTACCAAGGTAGCCAGCGTATAACAGGAGATGACCGTGCCAATAATCGCATTGCCTGCCTGGTATTTCTCCATGATAAAGAAAGGCAACACGGGTAACAGCAGATAGAACGAGAAGAAAAACAGGAAATTAGCTGCACAAAGGCAGAGGTAATTCTTATTAAACAGTTTTTCTTCCATGATCTCAACTTATCTAACAAGGTTAAATGCTCATTTTCAGATGGCAAAAGTACGGAATAAAACGATAGGTTTTTACCCTGTTTTCGGAAATTTTGTCATATAATTACATCCAATTTTACCATATTTCGGAAATTTTGTCAGTAAATTTACCGATTTTAGGCCTCTTTTGGCCTTGGCAAAGAATTTGACTAGATGGAGTCGTCCGAACGAAAGGACGGGCAAAAAGTCCCAAGGTCGGCCCTTCGACAGGCTCAGGGACCTCAAAAAAACGAACAATCAATAAACAAACAACTAAAAAATAGGAGATCAAAACCATGTTAGTAACTAGAAGAAACCAAGACTTCATGCCTACTCTGTTCAACGAACTGATGAACTGGAACGACACGACTTATTCAACGCCCCGCATGAACATCATGGAGACGAAAGACAACTACAAACTTGAACTCTGCATCCCTGGTCTCACCAAGGAAGACGTCAAGTTGAGCATCGACGCCGAAGGCAACCTCGTCGTCGAGA
>JAEEGI010005870.1_pt1 | contig 28025 bp, 17 predicted proteins | sample 8958751 | NCBI WGS metagenome assembly JAEEGI01 (sample SAMN16246545, study PRJNA631951) | gut metagenome | biome: gut microbiome; feature: rumen; material: KS-attached | host: Bos | place: Iran: Karaj | collected 2018-10 | reverse complement strand
CACTGCCTTATAAGCCTGTATGTTAAATATCGCCATAAGCGTGGGTCATTAGTAATGTTAGTGCAAAGATACGAATATTATTTCTAATTATGCCACCTAAATAGAAAAATGTGGAAAAAAATTTGGAAGATAAGCGAAAAATGCCAATCTTTACAGCAGATTATTAAAGCTCCGCCATTCTTTCTTGAATGGACATGGCTGTCCGAGGACGGCTTTTTTAGTATATAAACAAATGAGACTGCCAAAATTTGGTGGTCTCATTTATTAAGACAGGTACCAGTCCCCCTGGTTCACGCCATCCATTAGCACCTTCTTGGACCAGCATTTTTGCCCACCTCCCATCTTTCGCGGGTGTGAACCTTCTCTGCTCTACCATAGTACATATTGCCCCCAAAGGTACGACCCCTATGAGGTATTTCTTCAATTTCTGCAGCAATATCTTCCAATTTCCTCTTGGTGTTATGGTTGATATTACCTGTTATCTTGAAGCCGTTAGGCATAACAAATTCCTTGTTATCCTTTTTTTCTTTAGTATCCATATTGTTTCGTTTGTTTTATCGAAGCGCAAAGGTACTCAAAATTTTCAAGGTATACAAGAATAGTCCATGTGTTATATAACACTTTCTTCCTTCTTCCACCTTCCTTTTTCCCTCTTCCTTCTTCCATATTACTCCTTCCACCTTATTATATAAAAAGAGCCACACGATGGTGACTCTGTTAAGACAGGTACCAGTCCCCCTGGTTCAGTCCCCCTGGTTCAGAAGGCGATGCACGCATTTGGGCTCGTTAATATAATTTAAGGGATGGGTGACAGAAATTAACGAAGGATTTGTTATCTTTGTAGGCAGAAAATCCATTTAACTATTCAAATAATTAATTTAAAACGCTAAAATTTACGATGAAAAGAACATTTCTTTCTCTCGTGTCGATGGCCTTCATTTGCGCCATGACACTCACCAGTTGTGACGAGATCATGTCCACTATCGACAACCCCGTAGGCAGCTATGTACAGTTCAACGATTCAGTATTAAACCTGACGCCTGGCCAGGTGGCTCAGAACGTGGCAACCACCATCTCTACGGAGAAGGTTACCTACACTTCGAGCGACAAGAGCATTGCTACCGTTGACCCCAACGGCTTCGTAACCGCCATTGCCTTTGGCGAGGCAACCATCACGGCCAGCGTGAAGGCTACCGAATATTACGCAGCAGGCTCAGCCACTTATAAGGTAAAGGTTGGCTCTGAGGCTGAGAAGGCCCTGAAGGAGGGTGCCACGGTTGAGGTTGTCCTGCAGGACGGCGAAAACAAGATTGAGCCCAAGTTCGTGAATGAGAAAGGTGTATTCACCCTGCAGAACCCATTAGCAGGTGCAAACAGCACGCTGACCTACGACAAGGCGAAGAACCTGATTACGTTTACGCAGCAGAAGGTAGTCTTTCCAGCCAGCGAGACCGTGATTACCGTCATCTTCGACGTGACCAACAACACCTATCAGGCCTATCCCGCACAGTCAACGACTACGGCCCAGTTTGCTGCCATCAAGATTAATGGCAAAGATGTGACCGGCAAGGTGACCAAGAAGGAAGTAGCTGCTACCGCTGTGACCATCAGCGCACCATCGCCATTTGTTATGGCCGTGGGCGATGCCGATGTTACGCTGAAAGCCGAGGTTTCTCCTGCTGATGCCACCGACAAGAAGGTGACTTGGAGCAGCAGCGCCCCCGCCGTGGCTACCGTTGACCAGACGGGTAAGGTTCACGCCGTGGCAGCCGGTACCACCACCATTAAGGCTACTACAGCCAATGGCAAGGAGGCCAGCGTCGAGTTGACCGTAAATCTTCCTAAGGCTACCGCCACTGCCCCGACGGCTAAAACGGGAGTCAAGGCAGGCGAGAACGCAGCAATCATCAATGCTGGCGTGGCTTCGGGCGGTACGATGATGTATGCTGTGACCACCACCAATACAAAGCCGACATCGACCGACGGCTTCAGCGCCACAGTGCCCACGGCTCAGAGCCTCGCTGCAGGCACCTGCTACGTATGGTACTACGTGAAGGCTGACGCTACACATGCCGACAGCGATATTGAAGGCTCCGTTCCGGTGACGATTGCGGCGGCTGGCCCCACGCTCAACCTGACCAACCCCGCTGTGGGACAGCTTATTGGCGACGACGGCAAGAACTATGCATACGGCAGCGTGCCCAGCGGCGTGAAAGCAGTGGCCAAGATTTGCTACTCTAATGGCATAAAATACTGGGCTCTGGCGCTGACTGACGATGCTGATGTCGCTATGAAGTGGGTTGATGCTAATCAAATTGCTGTTGCACACCAACCGGCATTCACTAACGGCACATGGCGTTTACCCACCGGTACAGAGTGGCAGGCTATGAGAGGAAAAAAAGCCAACTACGCATCTCTGCGCGACGGCTTTGCCAGCGTAGGCGGAACGAACATGGCTTCTGCTAATTACTGGGGTGCGTCGTATGATAAAAACAACGCGGATTTTATCAACCTCAACGATACTGGTATTACAGGCCAAGTATCCAAGAATAATGATAATTATAAATTTCGTGTCCGTGCCGTCCTGGTGTTCTAACATACCGATTAGAATAATTCACTATACAACTTTTTTGAGTTAAGCGTAACTCTCATAAGCTTTATGTGAGGTTTGTTAATATAATAATATTAGAAGTTAGACATTATGGCCTCCCTGCGCTGTGAAGCGCGGGGAGGTTTTCTTTAAGAAGAACACGGGGACAGGTACCTGTTTCACATGGGTCACGGACCGATTGCTCTCTGAGCGAAATTAAAGAAAATGAGACTGCCAAAATTTGGTGGTCTCATTTATTATTCGTACCTTCGCAAACAAAAACGAACAGCAAGATGAAGAAATAAAAGAATAAAAGAATAAAAAAATAAAAGAATAAAAATAAAATGAGTATGAACGACAACAACAAAGAGCAGCAGGGTCTGCAATTGGAATTGCCACAGGATGTGGCTCAGGGTGAGTATGCTAATTTTGCCATCATCACGCATTCGAGCAGTGATTTTGTCATCGACTTTGCGAGGGTGTTGCCTGGGGTACCGAAAGCGCAGGTAAAGAGTCGGGTGATTCTGGCTCCAGAGCATGCCAAGCGTCTGCTGGCTGCCCTTCAGGAGAACATCATGCGCTACGAGAAAGAGTTTGGACCTATCCGCATTCCCAGTCAGCAAGCTGCCCCCATAGCACCCTTTGACCTGAATAAGGGCGAGGCTTGACGCTACAGCCCACGGGCTTTCCAAATCTTGTCCTTGGCAGCATTGATTTCCTGGAACTTCTTCTCGGCGGCCTTGCGAATGTCTTCGCCCAAGGCTGCTACTTTATCGGGATGGTGTTCGAGGGCGAGTTTCCGGTAGGCGCGTTTCAGCTCATCGTCGGTAGCCGAGGGGGAGACACCGAGTACCTTGTAGGCAGACTCTAAATCGTCCTTGCCCAAGCCCAGCATGGAGTCGACTTCATCGGCAGACATCTGCATCCACTGGGCACACTCCTTCATGGCAGTGACCTCAGAGGCATCGACACGGCCGTCGGCCTGCGAGATGATGACGAGGAAATTGAGCAACTGCAGGCGCTGGGAATAGTCCATATTCATGGATATCTGCTGACAGCACTGCATGACGGTCTGACGGAACTGATAGGCCCCTACCCGCTTCTGCTCGTCGAACAAGCGGCGCAGGATTTCTTCGCCCTGCTGTTGGGCCACACTGCCGAAATTCTGGCGAAGCATGTTGCGCACCACCTCCATCTCGGAGTGCATGACCTTGCCATCGGCCTTGATGATATAGGACGCCAGCACGAGCATGGAGAACAGGAAGCTGTTGCGCTGACCTTGATAGGTGCGCTGGGCTTGCTGCTGTTGTCCAAAAGGAGATTCGAAAGTGCCTTGGGTTTCAGCGGTGTTAACACCATCGAGCATCGAGTCGAACACACTGCCCAGCACGATGCCTGCAAGAGCGCCCAACGGGCCACCACTCATGAACCCAAGAAAACCACCAATCCATTTACCAAATGCCATAACTTCTTACCTCTTCCTTCTTACCTCTTACATCTTCCTTCTCAATATCCAACCCACCAAACTTTGCCTTCACGCTCTTCGCGCTCGAGATCGTCGATGAGACATTCGGCCAGACGGAGCACAGTCTCCTGAGGCAGAAGGAAACGGGGGTCTTCGCTATGGGGATTGATGCACTGCAGGAAATGGGGCATCTCGGCCTTATAGACTTCCTTCATGCGCAGGTTGTTGGAATCAACGCCTGAACAGCTATAGGAAATATTGGCCAAGCGGTCGCAGAGCTTGACAAAGGGGGCATAGGGGGTGAGGCGGATGCCTTTGTAATACTTCTCGCCTGCCCTTTCGGCACGGGTGCGACCCTTGTCGTTGGTAAGCGCATAGGCTATCTCAGTGGCCAAGAAGGCTTGTTCCTCAGTGAGATAACCACGAGCCACCTTCATCACATCGTTGTAGGTGAGACGAGCGTCCTCGATGCTGTCGTGGTAATAGCCACCGAAGAACAGGGGCAACACATCGGCTTCGCGGACACACACCAGATGACCGAAATCGCGGATGCCCTGCACCACCATGTCGAGGTGGAAACCATAGGGCAACTGGTCACCATAGGTTTGATTAACACTCTGGTGCAGTTTATGGGCCGACTGACGGATTGCCTCTATCTGGTCGGCATATTTCTGCATGTATGATTCAAATTCTTTTCTCTCCATAGTGCGAGCTGCTTCACAAATTATTCGACAAAGATACGAAAAGTCGTGAGCATAACAAAAAAAAAACTCCAAAAAGTTTGGAAAATAGCAAAAAACACTGTAAATTTGCAAGATAAATGCCATAGAAATGACATTTGACATCAGAGAAAATAACAAAAACTTAAAATTTTAAGCGTATGAAAAAGAAGAGTATTATCCTGTGTTCGCTGGTAGTGATATGCGCCATCGGATTGGTTGCTTCCATCTATATTGATTGGCCGGTAGATTTCAGCAAGTCAGATGGCGACATTGCCAAGGCTGCTAAATTCTCTCGTGAGCAAGTTTCCGAGAAGCTTACTAATATGGAAGAACTCCTTCAGACCGACTCAGCCTTCAGGGATGATATCGTGGTAGCCCAGGTGGTGATGCAGACACGCGCCCTCCAGTTCGGCACACTGGTTGACATGTCAAATGAGGTAGCCGGCAACATCTCCGCATTTGCCGAGGTACTCAAGGAGATGAACGCCAGCCGTGAGATGGTGGACAACGTTGCCAGTTCGCTGGCAGAGTCTGCCGAAAAACTGAATGCCGCCCTTGATGGTGAGGAGTGTCCCGACTTGGCCCAGTCTACCATCAACGCCTCACTGGCTTACACCACGCTACAGAAGCAGAACAATTTGGCCAACCGTTTCATTGAGACCACCGACAAGTATCTGGAGACAGCCCAGGGTGATGACAAATTGAAACTGGTCCGCGACCAGTGGTTGGATTACCAGCAGATGACTGCTGCCCTTGAGGGTGACAAGGCAAGTGCTGAGGCCTTGGCCAAGAAGGGCAACCTGCTTACTGGCGAAAAAGCTCTTGCTGCCGTAGCTAATTTCCGTATTGCTCTGCGTTTATCTGTGCTGCAAAGCAGTAGTTTAGCCCAGAGGATAGATGTTCCCAATCAGATTGGAAGCTCTATTTCATCAAAGGTTCTCGAAAGTGAGATCGGTTCTGTTCTTGCAGGTCGTGGTCGTAAGATTGACTCCTATAAAGAGAAGGACGTTCTTGCAGGTCGTGGTCGAAAGATTGACGCCTATAAAGAGAAGGACGTTCTTGCAGGTCGTGGTCGTAAGATCGATTCCTATAATGCATTGATGATTGGCAACGTCATCAGTCAGACAGCAGCAGCAAGTAACAGTGTAAAGCTGAACAAAAAAGGTCCCAAAATTGAGCCATAATCACGGCGTTGTATATGCGTAACTGGATTGCTGTCTTTCTGCTGTCGCTGATTCCCTGTATATCCAGGGGGCAGAACCAGACCTATTACCAATATAAGACGGACGAAGCCACGCTGGTGTTCTTTGACAAGAACCTCTCGCGCTACATCCCTCACATGATACGCATGTACCAGAACGGCAAAGCGTTTCATGAGCAGATATGGACCAGTGATTCCATCTATCAGCCAGAAGCGCCCCTACTTTTATTGACAGACTGGGAGGACGACGGTAATGGCGGAGCATCGCCATTACCGCGTTCTCTTATACAAATCGGCATGGCTCCGTTGAACATGTCGTATTATATCAACCCATCAAGTGAACGATACAGTCAGTTGTTCAAGCACGAATATACGCACATCGTCATGACAGACAAGTATAATCGTAGCGACCGCAACTGGCGCCGCTTCTTTGGTACGAAGGTGGACACCGACAACAAACAGCCCATCTCAGCCCTATGGAGCTATCTGAGCGTGCCCCGTTGGTATTCGCCCCGTTGGTATCACGAGGGTATCGCCTGCTTCATGGAAACATGGTTAAGCGGTGGTGTTGGGCGCGCATTAGGGGGCTACGACGAGATGTATTTCCGCAGTATCATCAACGAGGGCGACAAGCTCTACTCGGTGGTAGGCCTGGAAACGGAGGGTTCCACAAAGGACTTCCAAGTGGGCGCCAATGCCTATCTCTATGGAACCCGTTTCGTGAATTACCTTACCAAGACCTACGGCTACGAGAAGATGATCCAGTTCTATAACAGAACAGCTGATAGTCGCACCTTCTTCGGCAAACAGTTCAAGAAGGTCTATGGACAGTCGCTCAGAAAAGTATGGAACGATTGGAAGGAGGACGAGAAGAAGCATCAGGAAGAGAATCTAGCCGCCATCCGCCAATATCCCATCACAGCAACCAAGCCGCTGACCAAAGAGCCCCTGGGTTCTGTGTCGCCATTCGTCTATGACCCTGTCACCCAGAAGGCATACGCCGCCATGAATGCCCCCGGCGACTTTGCACACATGACGGAGATTGACCTGCAGACAGGCGAGCAGAAGAGGCTGAACGACATCTATGGCATCCAGCTCTATGACCCTGCTTATGTAGCACTTGACCGTAAGGGTCAGCGCCTCATCTATACAACGAACAATTCGAAGATGCGCGGCTTGGAAATCTATGACATCCGACAGAAGAAGGTGGTGAAGAAAAAGAAGTACCAGCGCATCGGCAATATCGTGTATAACAACACCCACGACTGTCTCTACGGTCTGTTCTCCAACGGCGGTACACAGTCGATTGTGCGCCTGGACCGCGACTTGGAAAATCCTGAAGTGATCTATGCCTTCCCGTTTGGTGTGAGTGTGTTTGACTCAGATATCAGTCACGACGGCAAATGGCTGTCATTCACCAGCCAGGGCGACAACGGCGAGCATACGCTTCTGTTGTTCAACACAGAAGAACTGGCAAAGGCCATCTTCAAGCCCGTGAAACTAATTACCTGGAAAGACAGCAACTTAGGACAATTCCGCTTCTCGCTCGACGACAAGTATCTGATTGGTAGCTCTTACTATACAGGTGTATCCAATCTCTGGCAGATCAACTTAGAGACACGCGAGATGGAGATGCTTACCAATACTGACATCGGCCTCTTTGCACCCTTGGAGATTACGCCCGGCCAGTTGCTGGCGCTCCAGTTCAAGCGCGACGGACTGCAACCCGTACTGCTCTCCCGCGAAGTGGTGAAGGATGCCAATGCCGTGAACCTCTATGGGCAGTTGGCCTATGAGAACAATAAGGAGGCATTGGAACAGATTGGTCTGCTCAGAGACTCGTTGCCCAGAATGGAGTTCGGCGATGTGTATAACAACATCACATCCTACAACATCTTTAAAGAGATGAAGTTCGCAGGCGCCTATCCCATCATCAGCGGTTTTACCGATTCCAAAGCATGGAATCACATGACCCCTGTGATAGGCTACCGCTTTAACGTGAATGACCCCGTGGGACTGAGTAGCATGAAACTGTCAGTCGGTCTCTCCCCATGGAGTAATAACGACTGGAAGAACAAATTCCATGTTGACTTCGATTGGAAATACTACTTCTGGACTCTCAAGGCCGCCTGGAACCATATGGACTTCTACGACCTCTTCGGTCCGACGCGAAAGAGCCGTAAGGGTTTTGTGTTGCAGTTGGCCTACGACTATTCCAACACGTTAGTCACGCCGTATGACAATTCTTGGGGTTTCTCTGTGGCTACCTACGGCGACATGGACGCACTGCCCTTGTATCAGGAGGTTGAGGTGCAAGGTGTCAGATCGATGCAGACGGCGTCGATCTATAGAAAGTGGTCAAAAACCCGTACTTCGTTGGGTGGTGTGATGAAGGAGCAGGGCTACCAGTTAGGCATTGAAGGTTACGGCTATCTGGCTGGCGGACGGTTCTATCCCTCCATAGAGGCTTCAGGTGACTTCGGTACCCTGTTGCCCATTGACAGAAACACCTCGTTCTGGCTCCGTACGGCAGCAGGCCATAACTTCGGAGATGAAGAATCGGTGTTTGGCACAACCTATTTCGGTGGTTTCCGTAATAACTATGTAGATAACAGGAACGCCTTCCAATATCGAACGACCTTGGCGATGCCTGGTACTGATATCGATGCCATCCCAGCCCACACCTTTGCCAAGGCGACGGCTGAGCTCAACCTGCGTCCCATCCGACTCAACAACTTCGGCGCCCTATTCTGCTATCCTACGTGGATCCAGTGCTCGCTCTTCGGAACGGGACTTTCCACCTGGATTCCCAACTCAACCCACAAGATGTACTACAGCACAGGTATCCAGGTGACTACCGAATTGGTATTCTTGAACTATCTCAAAACGACACTGTCTCTTGGCTATGGTCATCTGTTTGCGCCTGAAGGCTTCCAAAATGGGCGACATGGTAATGAATTTATGATCTCACTCAAACTGTTGTAATGCAATTTGTCGCTGCCCTCCTCCCTGTTGTCATCTACATCTTTGTAGTCTATAAGATCGACAATTTTGCGCTCATCAGCGTCAGAAACCTCTTATTACAGGTGCTGTACGGTATGGTAACGGCACTGGTCTGCTTCGGCCTGTTCCAGTTGACAGGAGAGATGCTTGCCGATGAGCACTCCGATTATGTCAATCCGGTATTGGAAGAACTCGTAAAAGGCCTTCCTATCCTGTATTTAGCCAGTCGTAAGAAGATCGTGTTCTTCATCGACAGTGTCATCTGCGGTGCTGCCGTCGGTGGTGGTTTCTCCATCCTTGAGAACATCTTCTACCTGCTGTTTGGCCATGAAATGGGCCTTGGAACCGTACTGTTCCGAGGTTTGGAGGTGGCCCTTCTCCACATGGGATGCAGTGCTATCGTCGCTGCAGGACTCATGCTGGCAGTTCGTATCATTGAACGTTCTCGTTCTCGATTAGGCATTAAAAAGAGTGATATTGGAATGTCTGTATTTCTGTTAATGGAAGCACCTGTGCTGCACGTGTTCCACAATGCCTTCCATTTCATGCCACTGGTGCAGTTCATTTTCGTATTCGGCACCTTGGGCGGTCTTCTGATGTGGACTTATTACTACGATGTAGATATGATCCACCGTTGGCTTGACAAAGGTCTCGACAAACAGTTAGCTTTGCTTGACTCCATCAAGAGCGGTCAACTGGACAAGACCCAAACAGGCATCTTCTTAGTGTCTATTAAAGAGAAATTTCCCCCTGAGGACTTTTTCGACATTATCTGTTATGTGCAATTGCATGTGGAGTTGTCGGTAGCTGCTAAGAGCAGGGTTATGGTTCGGGAATCAGGGCTGGTGAAAGATCTTCCTTTGACGGAGGAAAATAAGGAATTAATCCTCTCTCAATATAAAGAATACAAAATTCTTGAGAAGAGATTAGGGAAGCTGGCAAGAATGACCATCGCCCCTATCGTGAAATATTATCCTGCTGATTTTAAAGCCCTCGAAGACCTTCGGACTGAATGCCAAATGTCATCAGATTCACCATGATGTCTTGACAGATGACAGCTTTTTATGCGACTTTCTTATCCCGAACTGGGGTAACCTCTCAACGAGTGCTCTCTGATATCTTTAGAAAGAGTGGCTTGATTTTTATTCCCAAATCACCCATTCCGAATGATAACAGTGGCATCTGACGTTCAAAGAGTTGATAAAAAACTTGCATGGAATCAAAAAAATGTATCTTTGCCAACGCAAAGAAGCAGATGAGAATAGATAATAAGTTTGTCGAACCTGCCAGCGAATCGCCTCTGACAGTCTCAGACCGTGCGGTTTATTTGGCTAAAAATAGTTAATTATGGTGCAGGTAATTGATAATCAGTATAGAAATCTCGCTAACCAAGTTTTCAACGAGGATGAGTATTAAGCATTAGATTTAATCTAAGTGATTAAAAATCAGCGAGATAAGCAACAGTAGTTTGTTTGTCTCGCTGTTTTTTTATCATTATTATATCATCTGCCCTTGCTTTGTTTTTAACTTTCAAAAGTAAAAAACTAGTAGATTATTTGTTTTTTCAAAGTAAATAATGTATCTTTGCACGCAAAAAGCGTGCGAAATGGATAGATTGTATAAGACTTATGGCCGCCTGCTTGCGGAAACAAATTTGAGTTTTACCAGGTATCTTTATGAAAAGATAAACTGGGATAATAGGTTAATTGTGATAAAAGGTGCAAAGGGTGTCGGCAAGACAACGATGCTCCTTCAGCATATCCTACGGACTTTTGAGGACAAGCAGAAGGCTCTTTATGCATCACTTGATCATATTTGGTTTGCCAGCCATTCGATTCTTGACTTGGCAGAATATCACTATACGCATGGAGGTACTCACTTGTTTCTGGACGAGGTACATAAGTACAAAGGGTGGCAGCAAGAAATTAAAAACATCTATGATTCCTATCCGCAGTTGCACGTCGTAGTGACAGGTTCGTCGATGCTCAAGTTAGAGGAGTCGCTGATGGGTGATCTTTCACGCCGTCATCGCCAATACACGTTGGAAGGATTGTCATTCAGGGAATACCTGCAGTTGGAACAGGTGGCCCAGTTGCCTGTTTTCTCTTTAGAAACAATACTGACTGACCATTTTATGTTGGCATCGGAGATGACGTCGAAGGTTAAGGTTCTGCAGCATTTCGAAAAATATCTTGAGACTGGGTATTATCCTTTCTATCGTGAAGAAGGCGATGGTTTTTTCGATCGCCTCCAGCAGGTGATAGAAACTATCGTCACCAGCGAAATTCCGTCAGTCAGCAATATAGAATACGATTCAGTCTATAAGGCTAAGCAACTACTGGCGGTATTGGCAGAAAGTTCGCCTTACACCTTGAACATATCTGGACTCTGCGTCACGTTACAAGCTTCACGCAATAATGTGTTGAAGCTCATCGATCTGATGGATAAGGCGGCATTGGTGCGCCGACTTTACTCTGTTGATAGTGGGATGAACATGCTGACGAAGCCTGAAAAGGTCCTGTTCTACAACACCAACCTCATGCATTGTCTGACTCCACGTGTTGAAGCGGGGACAATGCGTGAGACATATTTTGCATCGCAGGTGGGTGTTGGCCACAAGCTCTCAATGCCTAACCAAGGCGATCTGCTTGTAGATGGGAGATGGCTTTTTGAAGTAGGAGGAAAGAATAAAGGTTTCAAACAGATAAAAGGAATTGAAGACAGCTACGTTGTCAGTGATGGCATCGATATAGGTCACGGCAAGAAGATACCTCTTTGGCTTTTTGGTCTGCTTTATTAAGAACGATTACAATTGAAAGGTACATTGAAAAATACATTGAAGAAAAGAAGCAACCTGTGTAATAATTTTATTCCCACGCTGGGAACATTTTATTCCCAGGGTGGGAATGTCTTGTTCCCAGCGTGGGAATATTCCGTCCCTTCGGACTGTCAGTCCGAACGTTACGGACTGCGAGTCCGATGCCTACGGACTGCCAGTTTAGATTAAGTAAACGCAAGGTTTAGTAGGCGTAAACTCAAGAGTTTGATGAAGCATAGGCTAATAGGCGATGCTGAGAATGCAATTTTTTCGAAGAAATCGGAAATGTCCCTCCCTTGGTCCCGTCGCAGACCTCAAAAGCCGATGCACAAAGGGCTGAGGGCACGGGAGGGATAAACGATGTCACTCCCGTCTCCCTCCCTTTTTTTTGTTTTTGCCCTCACGCTGTTTTGCACACCTTATTTATTTTATTGCAGGAATTGGGCGAAAATTAAGTGTTAAAATGCATACTTTTTGATTTGATTTCTTGCAAATCTCCAAAAAATTTTGTATTTTTGCAATCGGAAAACTGGAATCATGGAAACACAAGAAACACACCATGAAAAGCCAGCCAATAACATTTTTTTATTAACCATTTCGAGATCCTAAAGAACTATGGAGCAAAAATCTTTAGTGGTGGTTGAACAGCCCCAAAATGTTCAAAACGAGAGTGTGCTCATCATCGAGCAATTTCTTAACGACAACTACCGTCTGCGACGCAATGTGCTGAGCGGAAAGGTGGAATTCATGCAGAGGTCTGAGCCGTCAGCCGACTATCGTCCGCTGACGCAGGAGGCCCTGAACAGCATTATTATCCAAGCCCTTCGTGAGGGCCTGGACGAATCGTGCAACCCCAAGGCTGACATCACCATGTATGTCAACTCAGAGGAGATTCGCATGTACAATCCTGTTCTGGCGTTCCTCAACGAGCTGCCCCAATGGGACGGACAGAACCATGTGGCCCGTTTGTTCAGTCGTATTCCTGGCATCAGCTCTGAGCAGCTCGCGTACCTTAGTATATGGTTACGCTCGGCTGTGGCCCATTGGTTGCAACTCGACACGATGCACGGCAACGAGGTGGTTCCCGTCTTGATTGGCGCTCAGGGTTGTGGCAAGACCACTTTTCTGCGTCGACTGCTACCTCAGCATCTGCGCCAGTATTATCTGGATCACCTGGACCTGTCGAACAAGTTTAATAAAGAGATGGCGCTGACAAACAATCTGCTGGTGAACCTCGACGAGTTGGACGCTATCCGGCCCAGTCAGCACGCAGCGTTGAAGCAGACCTTGTCGAAGAACAAGGTAAACGGTCGCCCCATCTTTGGCCGAGCTCAGGATGATCGTCCTCGCTATGCCTCGTTCGTGTCGACGACCAACAATCCACATCCCTTGACTGATGCTACTGGCAGTCGCCGTTACATCTGCATGACTATTCCAAAGGGACAGTTCATCGACAATGCGGGCGACATCGACTACGAGCAGTTGTATGCGCAGGTGTTGCATGAAATCCGAGTGTTGGAGACGCCATACTGGTTCAACAACGAAGAGGTGGTCCGTATTCAGCAGCTGAACCTGGCCTACATGCAACAGAAGGACATTGCAGAGATGGTGAATGCCTGTTTCCGCAAGCCCAAAGAGGGCGAGAAGGTGAAGTCGCTGAGTACTACAGAAATGCTCGAGATTATTCGCGACGAGTATCCCAATGTGGCTATTACGACAAAGGCAAAAGTGGAGTTGGGACGTGCACTCGTGAGCCTTGAATACGAACGCAAGGAGCATAGTCATGTAGCCTACTACAAAGCCGTTCCTTTGAAGGCTGCGTGAGGGAAAAAATAAAAAACGGGAGGGAGACGGGAGTGACATCGTTTATCCCTCCCGTGCCCTCAGCCCTTTGTACATCGGCCTTTGAGGCCTGTAACGGGACCAAGGGAGGGATATTTTAATATTCCTATAGAGAGCAGTAATCTCTCTGCCGACGACATTACGGCTCTCTCTCGATGAGATTACGGCTCTCTGTTGAAGAGATTACGGCTCTCTGCCGATGAGCCGTAACCTCTTTTTGGTTTCAATGCACGCATTTGGTACATGGCCCAAATGCGTGCATCATGTTTCTTGTTAATACCATTTTTTTTTGTTATCTTTGCATCCACAATCTATTCGAGAAAAATGACAGTTGTTGCGAAACAGTATGTCCAAAAACTAAGAAAAAAGAAGACGATTACAAATATTATATAAAACAATCGATTTATGACAAAAGAACATGATTTTTTTAAAGTCCATGCACGCGCGTTATTATTAATAATGTGTATGCTATTCTCCGCTCAGAGCACCTGGGCCGATGATTATTTGCAAAACACGATGTATTTCACTGCTATTCCGCAGGGAATTGACAAAATTCGTTTTACGTTGCCTACCCAATATGATGGCAATCAGAACGAGGGTATTAGAAAGGGCTATATTTATTACACCGTCGATGGTGGTACTCAAATGGTAAAGTTACTGGAATGGGGACTTTACAATCATTATAACGAATTGACGAGTGATGATGAGAGTGGCCCTGTTGACATACAAGTATATGAACCTGGTACATGGCAGCTTGTAGGTAAAACCAAAGGAGGCTACCAGTATTTTACTGTTAATACGTGTATTACGTTAGGACCTGACGATAGCAACGACGATCATTTTACGACGGTAGTCGACTGGACTGTTGATCTGGATATGCGCGGCCATAAATACACGTTCTATTTGTGGTGCCAAAGTGAAGATATTGGCCATACCTGGTATATTCCATCTAACGTTAAAAGTGCAAACGTCGACAATACTAATGACTGGTACAAGATGGCCGAATGGGATTGTCCCGCAGCTTCGAAGGTAAGTATATCGCTCAACGATCCTATGCTGTCGTACAGTACCGATCACCCCGGTACTATCATGATTCCATACACCGTGGAAGCCAAAAGCGTTACGAGTGCAACTGCTTACTACACCGACGCGATTACTGGTACTACCTATAGCCAGAAACTGACTGATAAGATATTAGACTATATCTATATACCTGCCGACCGCCCGTGGAAGGACATCTATGTGAATGCAAAAGTAAAAGACTTTGAGAATTATAATAGAAATGTAAATTCTGTTAAGGTTGCAACTAACATGTTGCACTTTCCCGTAAATCTGGAGGCTCAAGTACTGCCAAGCGGTAAGGTCTCGCTAACGTGGAAAGTGAACAGGGCCGACCTGGATGACTTTGACGACAGCGATAACTTTGAGTTACAGCGCAATGTGAATGGTTCCATCGCCTCGAACGACGATGGATGGACCACCATCTCGATGGAAGATGCGTTTGAGAAGAATAAGGATACCTATAGCTACACCGACACCACGTTGCTCGATCGTTATAAGAATAAGCCTGTAGCCTATCGTGTGCGCCGTAGTGTAGCGGGCATTTGGAACTGGAAATCTGGGTCGGGTGTATCGATGGATGTTGTGCCGGCTGTGTTAGCGCTGCCAGGATTTACCGAAGCATCTGTTCAGCGAACCGACACGTGGAACGACGAGGAGCACATTGTGAAGTTTAACTACAAGTCGGGTCCTAAGTACGACAATGAAGGCCGATTCATTGTTCACAACGACAATGAGTGGGCCGAGCTTCAGGAGATGGTTGGAAGAGGCGAAGCAAGCTATGACAAGGCTGTGATGGTGCTTCTCAATCAGGATGACTGGAAGAGCTTTGTAGCACGTACAAGTGATAATTACCAACGTTCCTTGAATGCTGTCATGCTGGATGATATAGATATCTCCGACTGTCAGGATATGGTGGGAACCAAGCTTTATGCGTATAATGGAACTTTCGACGGCTTCGGCCATACGCTTACCGTGAACTATAGTGGCAACCAGCAATTTATTGCGCCATTCTCGGAGGTATATAATGCTACAATCCGCGATCTGACCATAGCCGGTACGATTACCAGTTCAGCTAAATTTGCCGGCGGCTTGATAGGTACTATTCATTCAGGAGGAAATGTTACTATCGAACGTTGCGTGGTGATGGCCGACATGAAGTGCCAGGTTGAAGGCGATGCCAGCAGTGGTGGTGTAATAGGATGGATGGACGCATCGTCTGTAAACATTACCAACACTTCCTTTATCGGTACTATTCAGGGTGATAAGTGTAACAATAACGGCGGCTTCGTAGGTGTAGCCGGGCCGAACTGCGTTATCACGATGACCAACTGCCTGTTCTCGCCTGCTTTCGTGCCGGCCGATATGACCGGATGTAGCACCTTTGCCCGTAAGGACAAAGCTGCCACGTTGACGCTCAACAACTGTTACTACACCATGAGCTATTGTGATTACGAAACCGACGGACAGTCGTATTTTATCGTTGGAGATGAAGACGGCTGGATGCGCTTGCAGAAAATAGTAAATGATGCGAACAAGGGTACCAAGATTAATGCCATTCTGACTGCCGACATTACCATTACCGATATGCTGGGAAGCGATGATAAGCCTTACTGTGGTATCTTCGACGGTAACGGCCACACGATAACCGCAAACATCAATACCGCCCAATGGGCCGCAGCTCCCTTCAGAATCGTAGGCGATGTGACAATCAAGAATCTGCACGTAACGGGTAGTGTCACTGGTGGTCGTCATGCCGCAGGTCTCATTGGTGCCAGAGATGGCACCCCAGACATCCACGTTGAGAAAGTATGGGTTTCAGCCAACGTTACCACAACAGATCGCTATCTCGGCGGTATCATAGGTCATGTCGGTGGTGCAAATGCATATATCAGCGATACCCGTTTCGATGGCACGCTTACAGCTTCTAAGGAATGGTATGACGAGACACTTGAGGCAATAGAATACAATGAAGAGTCATGGCACCTAATTAAAAAAGATATAGATGATTATGCTACGTTCGGCGGTGCCATCATCGGCTGGGGTGGTGAAGGCGGCTGGTTCTTCCATCGTGTCTACGACCACAGTACCAGTAAAAATGTATATTGGTACTTCTACTGCATAGACTCTTCGAATAACCTAGCGAATAGGAGCTGGGGAGGCAATGGTGTGAGCACCAATACCACGACCAGGAATTCGTGGGCTAACGTAACTAATCATGATAAATCGGACCAGGATGAAGTGCTTGCGCTGATGAACGCAGAGAAAGCCGACTCGTGGCAGCTGACAGATGGCATGGCTGTGCCTGTTGCAACTTCTGTCAGTGTGAATAGGCAAGGCACGTCGGCCGAAAAGATGACGCTGGCCGAACTGAAGACAGCCCTTGGTGATGACCAGTGGTATGAAACCGATGGCTTGCTGCGACCACTGGCAGATGTAACTAACCAGAACAATTACTACGTCACATTATGGGATTCGCGCGCTAAATTTATGCTCTACTCAAAGATGAAGGGCGAGAATGGTGTTACTACCAATATGATTGATTTCTCGGGTAACGAAGATGCCGTCAAGAAGCACGAGTTTACCTACAACCTGACTCGCAAATGTGTGGAGTACGACTTCGACTTGGTGGTAAAGCGTGGCACATCGTCGCTGATGATTGCCGGCACCCAGGCCGACACGCTGGCCTATCATGTTACGAAGAAGGAGGGCGCCGATGCCTCGTACAAGTTTGTTAATCTGAACGAGATTACGAGCGTTTCGCCCGAGAAGAAACAGAGCAGTGTTGGCCTGACATGGGAAACATCAGGCGGCGAAAGCGACTACTACCGTGTGTTGCGACGCTTGCATGCTGCCGACGAAAATGCCGCATGGACCGATACTATTGCTACCAATCTGGTACAGCAGTTCTACGAAGATAATACGGTGCTGATACAGCAGGTGTACGACTACCGTGTAGAGAGCATTCTGCAGTGTGAGGGCATGCATATAAAGTATGCCGTTGCCACAGGTGCCCAGTGTGAACCTACTGGTAGAATAAGTGGCTATCTGCGCATGGCCGACGGTACTGCCATGGCCGGCGACACAGTGATATGTAAACCCGTTGGCGAGATTATCGGTGCCAGCGCTCAGTATGTCACCGTAACCGATGAGGTTGGTTTCTATGAGTTCACCGGTCTGCCTTATCAGGGCACTGGTACCTATCAGATATATGTAAAAGGTGGTGGCTTTACCGGCCCTAATGCCGATGGCACTGTAACCTTCAGCCAGAACTCTAACTGGTCGCAGGGCTTCAACTATTACATGGATAACTATTACATCTATTCGGGTAATGTGTTCTATCGCGACACCTCGATTCCCGTGCCGGGCGTATCGTTCAAGCTCGATGGCATCCTGATGCGCGATGCCAACCAGAAAGAGATCATTACCGACACCCAGGGTGCCTTCTCATTGAGTATTCCTGCCGGTAGCCATTCGGTACAGGCTGTAAAGGAGGGACACTTCTTTGCCAACGACGGTTTCTTGATCAACAAGGATGCCGTTGCAGGCATGGAGACCATGTATAACTTTAATACAAACGTATCGAGCGTTTATCTTTGGGACTCTACCACTGTTGTGCTGCGAGGCCGTGTAATTGGTGGCGACGATCAGGGTAGTCTGCCGCTGGGCGAGTCGATGTCGGTGAACAATCTGGGCGATTCTATCAAGATAGTGATGCAGCTGGAGGGCGACAACGCCTCTTACCTTATCCGCATACAGGGCGACGAGACCGTAAAGAGTGCCGACTATCAGTACACCTACGGATTGGACAATCGCGATACCACACGTGTAAACGTAACGCGCCACACCATTACCGTACGTCCTGAAAACAAGACGGGCGAATACCTGTTGACTCTGCATCCTGCCAAGTATAAGGTCATCGAGGTATCGGCTCAGGGCTATACCACCCTGTTCCAGGAAGGTAAGGTGGGCGAGACACTCGACCTGTCGTTCAACGTGCAAGGCGATACCTGCGAGTATAACCGCATATACCACGCCATACCTACGGTAGATGTGAAGCAGTTTAACGTAGGCGATGAGCCCTACTTCGGTGTGAAGAAGGTGACGGCTGCCGATAACATAGGTAACAAGGCCGTTATCAATACCTGGTATTGGAAGAAGACCGGGGAGAAAGACAGCATAGGTGTGTACTCATTCAATTATCCTGTGTTTATGTGTAACTCGCCTTATGGCTGGATGCTGCAGGCCTGCGAGAAGTACTATTATAATAACAATAGCAGCAACGAACCCGACATTGTGAAGCTGAAGGGTGGAAAGGTGACCATTAAGAACGGTATGATAAGCGGTACCGACACTCAGGAACTGACGCTCGACGAAAACGGCGGTGCGTCGTACATCTTTACCCCGAAGAATACAACCGCTCTGCAGACAGACGAGTCGGCACTGATGAATGTTAGTATCACGCTGGAGTACGACAACTCATTCTTTGATATCAAGCCAATGAATGGCGAGATATTCAAGGCTTACGTGATGGCTACTAAAGCCAAGGCCGAGGGCCGCAAGTCGGTGGCCAGCAGTATTCCGCAGCTCATCGATATTCTGCGCGACCCGCCAGGCGGTAACAGTTCGGCTTATCTGGAGGCTGGATCGAAACTGAGCTACACCTATAATGCCGACATGAACGGATCGGCCGGTGTTACGTTCTCGTACGGACAGGGCGAGAATGCCAGTATCTATAAAGGTCAGGTGGTTATTCCATCGATGGGTGGAGCAGGTACAGAGGCCGGTACGTTTACCGATTCGAAAAAGAAGAATATCATGAGTGTAGACCTCATTACCTATTACAGCCAGGGTTGGAACTTCAGTTACAACTTCGACGTGACCGAACGTGTACAGACGTCGACGAGCAAGAAATGGATAGGCGGTAAGGCCGATGTGTTTATTGGTATGACCACCGAGGTGATGGTAGAGGATGCCATTGCCCTGCGTGTTGTCCCCGACAGCATGTATCAGATATACAAGACCCACGAGGGCGGAACCTTCAAGGCAACCGACAGTTTAGGCAACACAGCCAAGTTCAAGGTGCTGACCGGTACTGCCAAGGTGCTGGTCAAGGGTATTGACGATACGGGTAAGCCTATCTACCTGATACGTGATGAGGTGATGGCCTTAGGCCCGAAACTGAATTCTACATTTGTACACTCACAGCACTATATCGAGAACGAACTGATACCAGATCTCCTCAAGGTGCGTAATGCGCTGATTCTGCCTATGGGCACTTCGGCTGAATATGCACAGGCACTGGCCGACAAGAACAAACGTACTACTTATGTAAGTAAGGTGGCCGAGAACGATGTAACATTCGGCTATACCAATAGCTACCAATGCTATTATCCTGAAGAGGGTATAGATGGCGACAGTATCAGGAGCCTGAACCAGACTATTGAGGCCTGGCTCTATATACTGGCACAGAATGAGCGCCAGAAGATTGAGGTATCGGAGAGTGATCTTGTGAAACGATACGATTTTGATGGTGGTGCAAACATCCAATATAGCGAGAGCTTCTCGGCCTCACAGACCAATAGCCGTAGTCTGCGTTATCCTGGTATCAACGATCTGGGGCAGGTAACGACAGGAATTCTGAGTGTGATACAGACATTTATCAAAGCTTTCGAGAAAACCGGTGTTAATGCCCAAAACAAACCACAGGAACAAATAGTACAAGGTGAGAATAATTCACAAAAGGTTGAAGTGAGCTCGGGCGGAAAATACTTTATCCTATCGTTCCAGCCGGTATTAGCGCTGAACTTTACCGACAAGAGCGGCATGTCGCAGAGCAAGTCGAAGAAGGTAGGCTTTACATTGTCAGCTTCGAGCAAGTCGAGCCTGACGGTAGATGTTTATCGCACGGCCAACGAACAGACGATGACCAGAGACGGTGATGGCAGTTTCGCCAATATGACCCTCGATGTGCTGGATATGCTGCGCTATGGTAAACTTGGCTCTAACCCTACCGACTATCTGAGCGACAGCGAGAGGGTATACTCAAGCTTTGTTTTCCGCACCCGTGGCGGTGTTACCTGTGAGCCTTACGAGAAGGAGCGCACCACGAAGTGGTATCAGCCTGGCACCGTGATCGACGTGGCTACCGTGCCTGCCGATAAACCCAAAATATGGATAGAGGAACCCGTAGTGAGCAATGTGCCTTACGACGAGCCTGCCCGCTTCACGCTACACATGGCCAACGAGAGCGACTATCCCGAGCGTGCTTCGCTGGTATTCAACTACTACCTGCTGGCCAGCAGTAACCCCAACGGTGCCAAGGTATATGTAGATGGTAACCCGATTACCTCGCAGGGCGTTAACATCACGCTGTACCCCTGTCGTGACAATAATAACGAGGTAGTGGTATTTACCAAGCAGATTGAGGTTTACCCAGGCAAGGAATTCGATTATAACGACCTGACACTATGCCTGTATGACCCAGAAGACGCCAGCCGTGTGTTCGATTGCAAGTTCTCGGCGCACTTCGTGCCGACAGCCGGTAAGGTTAACGTTACCTCGCCGGGCAGCAATTGGGTTGTGAATACCGAGAGCCCGTACGACGGAAAGCGCCAGGCATGGTATCTGCCTGTAACGATCGACGGCTTTGACACGAACTATCGTGGCTTCGACCATATTGAGCTGCAATATAAGTTGTCGACACAAGGCGACAAGGACTGGGTGAACGTCTGCTCATATTACGCCGATAGGGATCTGATGGCTAAGGCCAGTGGTGTCACCGACACCATTCCTTCGAACGGTGTTATCGTGGCTTCGTTCTATGGTGAGGTTGACCCGATAGAGCAGTACTACGACATACGTGCGGTGAACTACTGCCGCCACGGTAATGGGTTCCTGACACGCTCGTCGGATATACTGTCGGGTATTAAAGATACCCGTCGTCCAGTGGCCTTCGGCACACCGGAGCCAACCGATGGTATCTTGGATATCGGCGACGACATTATCATTAAGTTCTCGGAGCCTATTGCCGGTAACTACCTGCGTAAGATCAATAACTTTGAGATGCTGGGAACCAAGAACAGCAACGACATCACAACGTCGACATCGTTGACATTCACCGGCACAAGTCTCGCTTATACACAGGGCACCCGCAATCTGGCCGGCAAGAACTTCACCATCGACGTGATGCTGGATCCTGCCGACGAAAAGATTCCAATGACCGTATTCTCGCATGGTGGCGATGAGAACGGACTGCGCTTCGGACTGAGTGCCGACCGCAAGCTTACTGCTACGATCAACGGCCAGAGCGTTGAGTCGGATCAGACCATACCATTCAACCATGCACTGCGCGAGGTGGCATACGCCGTTGACCAGACTGGGGATAACATGACCGTGAGCTTCTACGACCAGAGCGACTTGATTGGTAAGAAGACGCTGACAGGTAAGTATGAAGAGTCGTCGCAGCTGAAGGTTGGTTTCCATGGTGTAGTTGAGGATGCATACCAGGGCGACATGCTGGAGATGCGCCTGTGGAACCGTGCCATGACAAGCAACGATCTCGACACCTACGGCCGCAAGACACTGAACGGCTATGAGACAGGACTGCTCGACTACTATCCGATGAACGAGGGCGAGGGCACTGTGGCTTACGACAAAGCACCAGGCAGTATGGACCTGAGCATGTGGGGTACAACCTGGAAGCGCCCAAGTGGTCTTTCGGTTGGCTTCAAGGGCGACAAGGGACTGGTGCTGAATCCTACTCCGTTCGACCGCAGCAAGATGCACGACTATACGCTGATGTTCTGGTTCAGGGAGAGCGAACAGAACGTTACACTGTTCTCGAACGGTAAGGCAGAGCGCGGCGACGACAACAAGATTAACATCGGTATGAAGGATGCTAACCTTTATGTTCGCTCGGCTGGATTCGAGAGAATGACGAATACTGCCGTGAACGAAGGCAAGTGGCACCACTTTGCCATGACCGTATCGCGTTCGCAGAATGTGGCTAACGTTTACATCGACAAACGATTGATCGACACGTTCGCTGCCGACAGTCTTAGCGGTATCAGTGGCGATAGCATTGCATTGGGTGCAACCTATGCCGACCGTGCTGCAAAAACGAACGTGATGACTGGTAACATAGACGAGGTGGGTATGTTTGCAAGCGTGCTGCCACTGAACCTCATCAAGGAGTATGCGAACCACACGCCACTTGGCACTACAAGTCCGCTGATGGCTTACCTGAGCTTCGAGCAGTCAGTGAACTCTGACGACAACACCCAGATGCTGGTTGCTTCGGGTGAGAGCTTGAAACGTTATGTTGACAGTCAGGCCAAGATACAGGACCGTCGAGACATATTGGTTGCCGAAGAGGTAGTGAAGACCTTTGCCGACAAGGACTACTACGCACCAATGGTGAGCAGCGCCAAGCTGGAGAACATAAACTACAACTTTGTGGCTAACGCCAATGAGTTGTATATCAGTGTGAACGAGCCCGACTATATGGTAGAGAAAACTAACCTTTACGTAACGGCGAAGGAAGTTCCCGACCTGCAGGGCAACCTGATGGCATCGCCCATCACGCTGAATCTTTACGTATATCGTAACCCGCTGCGCTGGGATGTGAAACGCATTGATCAGGATATTAACTACGGCGAGGGTATGACCTTCGAGGCTACAGTGAAGAATATGAGCGGTTTGACTCAGAACTTCAATCTGCAGGATCTGCCGGTATGGATTACGGCATCTCAGACTGCCGGTACCATTGCCGCACTCGACGAACAGGTTATCACGTTCACCGTATCTCCTTATATAAACATAGGTACGTATAACGAGCAGGTATCGCTTATCGGCGACAACAAGATGACCGAACCGCTGCCTATCACGCTGCGTGTTCGTGGTTGCGAACCCGAATGGGCCGTCAGCGACCTCCTGAAGCAGCAGAAGCAGACGATGATGATGGTGGCACGCGTGAAGATCGACGGTGTAGTGTCTAACTCAGAGGAGGACATCCTGGCCGTATTCGATGAGAACCAGCAGACGCTGGGCGTGGCTCATATCGAATTGAAGGAAACGGCTAATGCCAACGAAGCACTCGCCTATCTTACTATCTACGGCTATACTAACCCCGATGGTTCGAAGCCGAAGCTTAACTTCCGTTTCTTCAAAGCCCAGAAGGGATCTGTTTACAAGCTGATTCCAGAAGATGGTAAGACCTATACCTTTGAAAAGGATGCCTTGTTAGGTTCGTCGACTAATCCTGTTGTCTTAAAGGATGATCCATTAAACAATGTATGGTGGCTTGACCTGAAGAAGGGATGGAACTGGGTAACCATACCTGTCGTACCACTGAACAAGACCGTAGGTCAGTTCCTGAACGACATGACAATATGGGAGGCCGGCGACATGATCACGACCGTGGACGGCTCTGACGTGCAGCAATACACCTGCATTGAAGACAAGAACGCCGCTCGTGGCTACCGATGGAGCAATGAGGACCAGCCTATCACCATCAAGGGCAATCAGATGTACAGCATCTACTCGATGAGCGACAAGACCGTATATCTGGAGGGTTTGATGATGGCATTAGGTTACGTCAAGGTACATAAGGACTGGAACCGTATTGGCTACCTGTCGCCTATCAACCTGCCAATATCTCAGGCATTGTCTGACTACGCAGAGAAGGCTCAGGAGGGTGATGTGATTAAGTCGCAAGATGAGTTTGCCGTTGCCTGCAGTTCGCCTAATGGTATGATATGGAAGGGCTCGCTGCAGTACATGGAGGCCGGTAAGGGCTACATGCTGAAACGAGTGGCCAACAGCGATGCAGAGTTCTACTACCCACAATACTTCTCAGAAAACCGTTATAGCGGCAGCAGTACGAGCCAGGCTCCACGTCTGGTCAGCACTGCGACGACGATGAATATCGTAGCTGCCGTAGAGGGCTTTGAGACTGAGGTCGGCGACCGTCTGGTAGTATTCAGTGGTGCCGAACGCATGGCCGAGGCTGTTGCCGACGATGAGCAGAACTACTATCTGAACATCGGCAGTGATGCCAAGTACAGTGAGCCGTTGACCTTCGTGATTGAGCGTGACGGCGAAACGGTGGCCATGACTGGCAGCCGCATCAGCTACGCACCCAACAAGGTGCTCGGTACGCCCAGCAGTCCTACTGCCATCAGCTTCACGGCACTTGACCAGATGCCGCACGACGGGCAGTGGTATAATGTGGGTGGTATCCTGATTGGTAAGAAACCGACGCAGAGCGGTGTATATATCTACAACGGCAAAGCAGTGGTGGTTAAGTGAAAAGTGAATAGTGAAAAGTGATAAGTGAAAATTGATGATGAAAATGAAAAAGAGTATATTAGCATTAGCAGCCCTCGCCCTATTGGCGTGGGGCTGCTCCTCGGACGACGACGGGACAACTAAGGAACCAACGCCTCCGACACCAACCGAGATTGCTTCGGGTACAGATGTGCGTCCATCATGGCAGGTGCCTAACTACAACCTGTATGAGCAGATTATGAGTGTTGACGTACAGCTACAGGACACGCTTGCGAAGTATGCCTCGACGGAGGACCTGCTCTGCGCTACTATCGGCAATGAGGTACGTGGCGTGGCTGTTGCAGTACAGAATGGCAACCAGTGGAAGTTCCCGCTGGCCATTGGCAGCAACGAAGCAGGTGTTGCTGTAAGTCTGTCGTACTATTGCGACAAACTGCATCGCATCTTTACCATCGAATGGATGAAGTTTGATGCAAACATTGCACCAACAGGAACAGATGGTATCTACAAACCGATATTCATTAAATAACTAACTAAAAAAAATAACCTATATGAAAAAGATTTTATTGATGGCCATGGCCATTGTTACCGTAACAAGTGTTTGGGCACAGAGTAAATTTCCTGAAGGCTACCTGACTGATGAGACACGTCCTAACGGACTGAGATGGCTGCCTGCACCACCAAAACTGACTGGCGCTGACTTTACCTACGACTTCTACTACTATCAGTGGGGCCGTGAGATGCGCGAGAACGAGACTGTCAGTGAACAGGCTCTTTACGACGAGAGTGCTACGCTGGATGATGTGTATGAGGGAATATTGGGAGTGAAACTGACTGACGAGACGACACCGGAAATAATAACACTGCTGCAGCGTGCTGTTTCTGACGCTCATGCCGCCAATAAAAAGGTGAAAGATGAGTGGAAGCGCGTACGCCCTTTTGCTCAGTTTAAGGAACCATCGCTGAAGCCTGAGGAGGATGAGGAAGAGGCTGGCACATACAGCTATCCTTCAGGTCACTCGTCAAGAGGCTGGATATCAGCATTTGTATTTGCTACGTTGGCTCCAGACTTGGCTGAGGATCTGTTCTGCCGTGCCCGTGAATATGCACTGAACCGTGTTATCTGCGGTCACCACTGGAAGACTGATGTTGATGCCTCGCTCATGCTTGCTGCTGGCATCTTCGCAACCATCGTATGCACTGATGCCTATCAGGCTCAGTTGGTCAAGGCCCGTGCAGAATACCAGAAGATTAAAAGCGGTACCGTCGGTGTTCCACAGGCAAAAATAGTACAACATCCTGCTAGCCAACAGGCTTATACCACCAGTGGTACGCCTGCTACTGAAAGCAGCCGCGGCATCATTATTCAGAACGGACAAAAGACCGTTAAGAAATAAGTATGAGTAAGAAAACGTATCAGACACCTTTGTCGAAAACTATCATACTCCGCCAGCAGGTTCATCTGCTGGCGGGTAGTTCTGGTGTACAGGCTACGCGTAGCGGTTATGATACAGAAACTGGCACATGGGAATAAGGAGGACGTCGAATCATATGATCAAGAATAAATATCTTAGTATTCTGTTGATAGCAGGTCTTGCGCTGACAGCCTGTTCGTCTGACGACGCAGTCGTGGAGCAGAAGACCTTGGAGCCAGGCAAGACCTACTACCTGACTGTGGATGCCACGAAAGGCTCTGATGCCACAACGCGTGCCCTGACCCTGTCCGGTAGCACGCTGACACCAACGTGGGCTACGACAGAACATGTATATGTAAAAGGTAGCACGTGGGCAACTGGCTCACTATCTCCTGATGCCAATGCCGCCACGGCACGGCTGAACGGAGCAATAACTGGCATTACTGGCGACTTGCCTCACGATTTGACCCTGCAGTTCCCTCAACAGACATGGAGCTATACCGGTCAGGTAGGTACCATTGCTGACATCGCAGCGAAATACGACTATGCCACAGCTACGGCTCACATTACAGCGATTGACGGCACCAACATCACTGCTTCTTCAGCTGTTACGTTTACTAACCAACAAGCCATTGTGAAATTTACGCTGCAAGACAAGAACAACGGCAATGCGGCTATCAATGCAACGAGCTTACGTATCTCAGCCAACGGACTGAAGACCTCGGATACAGAGACAGGCGACATCACCATCACGCCAGCCTCTGCTACCAGTGAAATCTTTGCTGCATTAAGTGGCATCAGCAGTACAAATGTCACCCTTACCGCTGTTGCTGGCGGCAAGACCTATGTCTACAATAAGAGCGGGGTCTCGTTCGACAATGGAGGATACTACGAGATAACGGTTAAGATGCACGAAGCAACGGAAGGTACTGACTTGGCTAACGTCACAACAGACTATATTGGATGGGTTGTAGGACAAAATGGTAAGGTATACTCTGCCGCAGACAAAGCCACTGCAGCCGGTACGACAGCTGTGGCCATGGTGGCTTATGTGGGTTCAGCATCCAACTGTACTCATGGCTTAGCGGTGGCACTTGCTGATGAGAGTGATATGAACCAAAGTTCGGCCATAACTGCTGTAGAAGCAAAGACAGCAGTAACTAATGGCACATGGCGCTTACCAACTCTTGTCGACTGGCAGTATTTGTTGATTGGCTGTGGCAATGGTGCTACCTATAGTTCTACTCCAGGAACGGTAGGCATTGGTTCGCTGAATGCTAAGCTTGCCAGTGTGGGCACGGCCCTGACCTCTGGCTGTTATTGGTCTTCAATTGCGTATTATTGTCCGTATATTAGTAGTACTACAGTCGACCTTAGCAGAACTGACATCTATGGCGGAGTTACTTCATATCATGTTCGCGCCTGCCTAGCATTCTAAACACGACATAAGATGATGAAGATAGAAAGACTATGGGTGATGGCCGCCACCCTGATTTGCGGCGCAAGTATGTTTACAGCATGTTCGAATAATGACAATCCTGTCACCGAGAAGGGACAGTTGCTTGAAGTGTATGACGTGCAGGGCAGTGCGGGTAAGGCCCGCCTGACAGTTGACGGTAA
>JAEEGI010005868.1_pt1 | contig 28031 bp, 15 predicted proteins | sample 8958751 | NCBI WGS metagenome assembly JAEEGI01 (sample SAMN16246545, study PRJNA631951) | gut metagenome | biome: gut microbiome; feature: rumen; material: KS-attached | host: Bos | place: Iran: Karaj | collected 2018-10 | reverse complement strand
CCTCTTCTCCCTCGAACATAAACTTCACATTGTGCCGCAGCTGCCCCGCGCGCACCAGGTACTCGAAGGCCTTGATATGCATGAACAGCTGGCCCTTGTCGTCGTTGGCGCCGCGGCCCCAGATCGCGCCATCGTGGATCTCGGGCTCGAAGGGGTCTGAGTTCCATTTCTCCAGCGGCTCCGCCGGCTGGACGTCATAATGGCCGTAGACCAGGACGGTCTTCCAGGAAGGATCGACCATCTTGGACCCGAAAACGACCGGATTTCCGTCGCTCGGAGACACGTACGCCTCGTCGGCGCCGGCCTCCAGCAGCAGTTCCGCCAGCCGTTCCGCGCAGCGGACCATGTCGGGTTTATGCTCCTTCTTCGCGCTGATGGACGGGATTCGCAGCAGCGAGAACAACTCTTCGAAAAAACGCTCCTTGTGGGCTTCGATATACGCTTTCATATTTAATAAACGGGAAAATCAAAATACGTGTCCGGGAAGGGTTCATCCTTAAGGGTGAAATGCCACCACTCCTCGTCGATGGGCTTGAATCCGTGGCGCAGCATGGCCTGGCGGAGGATCATGCGGTTTAGGAACTGCCGTTCCGTCAGCCCGCCCTTGCGCGCAGGCTTGAAGACTCCGGCGACCGGGTCGCCGCAATAGTCCGGATGGCTCTCGATGCCGAACCAGTCGAAGACGCCGCCCATGTCCACTTCCTTGCCCGTCGCCATCTCCACCAGGGTCAGATCCACGGTGGAGCCGCGCGAGTGGCCGCTTTTCTCAGCGATGTAGCCTTGCTTGAACAGGACATTCTTCCGCACGTCCGGATAGAAATAAGGTTTCATCCGGGCATCGTTCAGGTCCGCCGCCCAGCGCACGAAATGGTTGACGGCCATCTGGGGGCGATACGCGTCGAATATCTTGATCCGGTAGCCCTGGCGGATCAAGTCGTCGCTGACGACCCGCAGGCTGTCCGCGGCCTGGCGCATCAACAAGGCCGTGGGGGCCAGATATCCGTCGATCCGGTCACCGACAAAGTTGTAGCTGCTATAGTAGCGTATCTCCAGGATGACATCCGGGACCACGTCCGTGATAGCCACGAAATAGCCGCGTCCCCCGTCAGCGGCGCTGCCCGAAAGCCGCCGGAATTCCTCCTGCGCCCGCGCCATCTGGACGCGGAAGAGAGGATTGGTCTGCAACCGTGAATAGGCGATGCTGGCGCCGACGCGGCTGATATCCACGTCGCTCTGCCAGTGGGCGCCCGCGATCACCCGGCTCTCCCCGTATTCCCAGGCCCGCGCATAGAGTTTCTCCGCCGCGGAAGGGTTGATCTCGGAGAGCAACTGGGCGACCATCCAGCTGCGCATCGTATGCCCGGAAGGGTAACTCCCCTCCCCGCTGAGGACTTCCTCTTCCCCGGTCAGCATCGCCTCGTGGAAGCGCTCGAAGGGGCGCATGCGATGGAAGTAGGCCTTGGGGGCCACCCGCATCTGGTCCGCGGTGGCCAGGCTGTTCTCCAGCAGGGTCCAGATGTCCGGGGTCGCTTCCCGGGAAACGGTCAGGCCGAAGAGTTCGTCGAATTCGTCCAGCAGGGCCTCATAGCTCCAGACCGCGTCCCGGCAGGCCATCTCCGCGCGTTCGGGATCCTGGCGCTGGGTCTTGCCCCACATATAGCGCATGATGTCGTAGGTGAAGCCTGCCGACATCGTATCGGGCGGTGCAGGAAGGGCCTGGATCAGGTCCGGGAGCTCCTCGGTGGTGAAATAGAGCGTGGGCTGTGCCGGAAGCGCACCGGCCAGACAGACCGCCAAAAGGACGGAAAGGAAGAAACGCTTCATAGTATCAATACAAAATTATCGGCGGAAATGGCAGCGCGAAGCGGTCTCGTCCCAGATCCAGGTACGGAGCGGATGCGAGACATAGCGCTGCGGGAACGGTTTGTGCCGGAAGGCCTTGCCCCGCCAGCCGGAGGTGAACAGTTCCCCGGAGATTTCGGGATGCAGCAGGGCGTTCACCGCTGCCGCCGCACCCTGCTCGGGCGTCTTGCAACGGCAGCGGAAATACTTGTCGCAAAGGCGGTCGTACCACCGGTCCATGTGGATGATGGGCGTGTCCACGATGCCCGGATCGGCCATGTTGACGGCCAGTTTCAGACCCTTGCGCCGCGCTTCTTCTTCCAGCGAAACCGTAAACAGCGCCAGCGCCAGCTTGGACGCCGCGTAGGACTTCACCTGCCCGAACGCCTTCTCGTCGGCCTCGAAGGAGTGCCAGTCCAGTTTGGCGACCTTGGTCGAAAGCGAGACCATGTTGACCACGACGGCGCCTTCGGCCAGATATGGCAGCAGCAGGCGCGTCAGCAGATAGGGGCCGACGTAATTGACCGCCAGAGTGCGCTCCAGCCCATCCACGGTGGTCGAGAAGTGCCGGCTCTGCGTCCCCGCGTTATTGAACAGGCCCGAGAAGCGCGTCCCCTCCGGCAAGGCCTCGACAAAGGCGCGGATGGACGCGAACGAACCCAGGTCCACCTGGGCCAGTTCCAGCGAAGCATAAGGATATTCGCGGAGGATCGAGCGGCGCACGCGCTCCGCTTTCTCCGGATTGCGGCAGACCATCAGCACCGGACGCCCGGCCCGGACCAGGGCCCGCACGGCCTCGGAGCCCATGGCGCCCGTGGCGCCGGTTACGATAATGGGATCCATCTATAAATAATCTTCGAAATAGGATACAATCTTCTGGTTCAGGTGTACGCGCCAGGGACCGGCAACGTTGTGCTCGGAGCAGGGATAAGGGAAATAATCCAACTGGACGCCCTCCTCGATGCATTTCTGCGTGAAGCTCAGGCTGTGCTCCCAGACTACGGTATTGTCGATGGCGCCCTGGCAGATCAGCAGTTTGCCCTTCAGGGCGGAGGTCTTGTTCATCAGCGAGGTCTTTTCGAAGCCCTCGGGATTGGTCGCGGGCGTATCCATATAGCGCTCGCCATACATCACCTCATACCACTTCCAGTCGATGACCGGGCCACCGGCGACACCGACCTTGAACACCTCGGGATAATTCGTCAGCAGCGAAATCGTCATGAAGCCGCCGTAGCTCCAGCCGTGGACGCCGACGCGCGACGCATCCGTCCAGGGGGCCTTCAGCAGTTCCCGGATGCCGGCCATCTGGTCCTGCATCTCGGCCTGCCCGCACTGGCGGTTGATGGCCTTCTCAAAGGCCGCGCCGCGGTTGGAAGTACCCCGGTTGTCCTGGACATAGACGACAAAGCCGTGCTGGGCCCAATACATCTCCAGCGGACGGATGCCGGCCAGCCAACGGTCCTGGACCATCTGGCTGTGCGGACCGCCGTACACATAGACCACGACGGGATATTTCTGCGAAGGATCGAAGCCCAAGGGCAGATAAAGGCGGAAATAATTGTCGAAGGCCCCGTCGGCGCTCCGGACCGTGCCGAAACGGATTTCCCCCGTCGCCATGCCGTCCAGCGGGTCGGCTGCGTGGTCCAGCTCGCGGACCAGCGTGCCGTCACAGCGGCGCAGGGCGCAGGCCTGGGGCACATCGAAAGCGCTCCAGCTGTCGATGAAATGCGTATGGGATTCGTTGAAACGGACGGCGTGCCAGCCTTCGTCGAAGGTCAGGCGCTGCGGCGCATCGATGCGCATCTTCGCCAACCCGCCCCGGCGCGCGGGACGCAGCCGGACGCGGAACAGATGATTCTCCACCGGCGAAACCTCTGCGGAAGTGTAATACACATAGCCGTCGGCGTAAGCGGCGAACTGCACGTCGGCCGCGCAGGGGGCCAGCCGGCGGATGCCGCCATCCAAGTCACAGACATACAAGCTCTTGTAGCCGTCGCGGTTGTCCGTACTGTAGATGAAGGTCGCATCGTCGATGAAATGCAGCGGCTCCCAGGGCTCCACCCAGGCCTCGTTCTCCTCGACCAGCAGCGTCTTCACGAAGGACCCGTCGGACGCATCATACATATTCAGATGCATATGATGCTGCTTGCGGTCCAGGACCTGGATGAACACGTGGGCAGAAGACGGATCCCAGGACACGCAGGTCAGGTAGCGCTCCTTGTCGAAATCGTCGGGCCGGACCCACACCGTCGTGCGGGCCGCCAGGTCATAGATGCCCAGCGTGATGCGCTCGGAGGCCATCCCGTTCATCGGATACTTGATGGTGCGCAGTTCCCCGGTGCGGGTCTTGACGTCCAGCAGCGGGAAGTCGGTCACGCGCGTCTCATCCTTGCGGTAGAAGGCCAGGCGCGAGCCGTCCGGGCTCCAGAACAGTCCCCCGTTGATACCGAACTCGTTGCGGCTGACGGTCTCGCCACAGACGATCCCGTCCCCGCCCTGGATCACGAGGGAAGAGACGCCGCCTTCCTCGATATAGACGCTGCCGTCCAGGGTGTAGGCCGTACGTCCGGCCGCGGTCACGGCGCCGGAAGCCCCCTGCGGCAGGACGTGCTTGCGGTCCGTCGGGGAAGGACGGAGCGTCATCCATTCCTCTCCGCCGGAAAGCGGCAGGTGGCGTACGCTGTCTTTCTCGAAGCACTGCAGGGTCGCATCATCCTCCCAGGTAAAGAACTTCGCCACCGGCCGCACCCCGCGGCCGAAAGTGGCATCCTCCACGGTGAGCGTCTTCCCTTCCGGGGACGCTTCCCGTACGTGCAGATAGGAAAAATCCTGCGCAAAGGCCCCCAGGGGCAACATTGCGCAGAGCAAAAACAGGATTCTTTTCATATTACTCCCCTTCTCCGGCAATCGGGATGATCGTCGCTTTCTCAGCTGCCGTGACAGCCAGGATGCTGTCCACGATATATTTCTGCATGCCTCTCCAAGGCAGCGCGCCCAGGTACTCCTTGTAATGCACTTCGACGGTCTTGCCGCTGCAGCGCATCAGGGAGTCGGCCACGGCCTTGTCCTCGACGGAGAAATTGAATTCGTTGGACTGGATGGTGCCGCCGCCCTTGGCGCCCTTGAAGCCCGACTGGATCAGCCGGCCCTCGTAGGTCTTCCAGATATAGCCCTTGTAGACCACCTGGTTGAGTTCACCGGCCTTCACGCCTTCGCCGAACTTGAAATAGAAGTGGAACCAGAACCAGCCGGCCAAGGCCAGGATAAGGATGAACAGCACCCAAAAGATGACTTTTCCTTTTTTCATATGCTCAAAAAGACTTTATTCTTTCACAAATATAATGAATTCTCTCAATACTCGTCCCAGGCCTTGATCTTCAGGTCGTCCGGGCCGAGGCTGCAGAAGGCGGAGACATAGGCCTTCGCCAGGCGGCTGTTGGTGATCAGCGGAACGTTGAAGTCGATGGCGGCGCGGCGCAGGCGGTAGCCGTTGGTCAGTTCGCCGGTGGCAAAGTTCTTGGGGATGTTGATGACCAGCTCGACTTCGTGCCGGGCGATCAGGTCGAGGGTGGAAGGCGTGCCGGAGAGCTGACGCGAGAAGGCGTCCGCTTCGCTGGGCCAGAGGGCCCGGAGCGCCGGGATGCCGTTCTCCTGGAGGTAGCGGCAGGTGCCCTCGGTGGCGTAGATCGTGTAGCCCCGGGCGGCCAGGCGCTGGCAGGCGGGCAGCAGGTCCGCCTTCTGCCGCGCGTCACCCGAAGAGATCAGGACGCTGCGCTTGGGGATGCGGTGCCCCACCGAAATCATCGACTTCAGCAGCGCTTCATCGAAACTGTCGCCCAGGCAGCCCACCTCGCCGGTCGAAGCCATGTCAACGCCCAGGACTGGATCGGCCTGTCCCAGGCGCGAGAAGGAGAACTGCGAAGCCTTGACGCCGACGTATTCCAGCTCGAAGGCGTCGATGTCCAGCGGGGCCGGATGCTCCCCGAGCATGCAGCGGGTCGCCAGGTCGATCAGATTGACTTTCAGCACCTTGGAGGCAAAGGGGAAGCTGCGCGAAGCGCGCAGGTTGCATTCGATGACCTTGATCTGGCCGGAGCCGACAAGGAACTGGATGTTGAACGGGCCCGTGATTTCGAGCGCCGCGGCGATCTTCCGCGCAATCTTGCGGATGCGGGCCGCCGTGACGCCGTAGAGCTTCTGCGGCGGGAACTGGATGGTCGCGTCACCGGAGTGCACGCCGGCGAATTCGACGTGCTCCGAAATGGCGTAAGCCAGGACCTTTCCGCCGTCCGCGACGGCGTCGAATTCGAGTTCCTTGTAGCGCTGCATGAAGGAACTGATGACCACCGGGTGGTCCTCGGACACCTCGGCCGCCTCATCCAGGAAGCGCTTGAGGTTGTCCTTATTGTAGCAGACGTTCATCGCGGCGCCGGAAAGCACGTAGGACGGGCGCACGAGCACCGGGAAGCCCACTTCTTCGACGAAGGCGTCTACGGCGTCCAGGGTCGTCAGTTCGCTCCAGCGCGGCTGGTCGATGCCCAGGCTGTCCACGATGGAGGAGAACTTGTTACGGTCTTCCGCCTTGTCGATGGAGGTCGCGCTGGTGCCCAGCAACGGGATGCCGGCCTCCTGCAGGGGCAGGGCCAGGTTGTTCGGAATCTGGCCGCCCATGCTGACGATGACGCCGTCCGGATGCTCGAGGGCGCAGATCGCGGTCACGGTCTCGAAACTCAGTTCATCGAAATAGAGGCGGTCGCAGACGTCGTAGTCGGTGGACACAGTCTCCGGATTGTAGTTGATCATCACGGCCCGGTAGCCGCGGCTGCGCAGGGTGCCCAGGGCGCTGACGCTGCACCAGTCGAACTCCACGCTGCTGCCGATGCGGTAGGCGCCGGAGCCCAGGACGATGACGGTCTTTTTGGAGGAGCCGAAAGGTACGTCGTCCGTATCGGATCCGTAGGTCAGATAGAGGTAGTCGGACTGCACCTCGGGGCCCGTCGAGAGCGTGTCGATGCGCTTGACGCGGGCGCGCAGGCCTTCTTTCAGGCGCCGCTGCCGCACCGCGGCCTCCGTGCAGCCGAAGACGCGCGAAAGCTGGATGTCGGAGAAACCCTGGCGCTTGGCTTTGCGCAGGAGTTCGAGGCTGACCGCATCCAAGCCCGCGCAGGCCTCCAGTTCACGGTAGGTCGTCTCGATCCCGTAGAGGGCGTCCAGGAAGACCCGGTCGATGCTGGTCAGGACGGCGATACGCTCCACGGTATAGCCGGACTGGAAAGCGGCGGCGATGGCCAGCATGCGCGTGTCGGTCGGGTGCGAGAGCGCGTAATCCAGGTCCGAGACCTTGTAGGGCTTGTTGCAGACGAAGCCGGCAGCCCCCTGCCCGATCATGCGCATACCCTTCTGCAGGGCTTCCTCGAAACTCTTGCCGATCGCCATCACCTCGCCGACGCTCTTCATGCTGGTGCCGATCTCGCGGGAGACGCCCTTGATCTTGGCCAGGTCCCAGCGCGGCAGCTTGCAGACGACGTAATCGACCTTCGGGCCCTCGGCCGCATTGCCGATCTCGGTCAGGGCGTATCCCAGGCCGATCTTGGCCGCCACGAAGGCCAGCGGGTATCCGGTCGCCTTGGAGGCCAGGGCCGAGGAACGGCTCAGGCGCGCGTTGACTTCGATGACACGGTAGTCCAGACTCCCGTCAGGGGCGAGGGCGAACTGGATGTTGCACTCGCCGACGATGCCCAGATGCCGTACGATCTTGAAGGAATATTCGTGCAGGAAATCAATTTCCTCTTGCGTCAGGCTCTGTGTCGGCGCCACGACGATGCTCTCGCCCGTATGGATGCCCAGCGGGTCGAAATTCTCCATGTCGCAGACGATGAGGCAGCGGTCTTCTCCGTCCCGCACGACCTCGAACTCGATCTCCTTCCAGCCCTTGAGGCTCTTCTCGACCAGCACCTGGGGCGCGAAGGAGAAGGCCTTGGTGGCCGTGGCGACGAGTTCCTCTTCGTTGTCGCAGAAACCGGAACCCAGGCCGCCCAGGGCGTACGCCGAGCGGATGATGACGGGATAGCCGACGTCCGCGGCGGCCCGTTTCGCTTCCTCGAGGGTCTCGGCGGCGTGGGACTTGATGGTCTTGACCTGTATCTCATCCAGGCGCTCGACGAAGAGCTCGCGGTCCTCGGTATCCATGATCGTCTGGGCCGGGGTGCCCAGGACTTCGACGCCATGCTCCTTGAGGAAACCGCTCTGGTACAGGGCGACGCCGCAGTTGAGGGCGGTCTGGCCGCCGAACGAGAGCAGGATGCCGTCGGGGCGCTCCTTCTCGATCACCTTCTCGACGAATTCGGGCGTGACCGGCAGGAAATAGATCTTGTCGGCGATGCCTTCCGTGGTCTGGACGGTCGCGATGTTGGGGTTGATGAGGACGGACCGGATCCCCTCCTCCCGGAGGGCCTTGAGCGCCTGCGCGCCGCTGTAGTCGAATTCACCGGCCTGGCCGATCTTGAGGGCGCCGCTGCCGAGCACCAATACCTTGCTGAGCTTCTTTTTCATACACTGACTTTAGAACCGACCTTAAAGGTAGTCATTTTTTTTATTTTTGAGATTAAATGACTAAATTCGCGGCCTAATTCGAATAATAATAAAACAAACATACAATGAAGATCGAAAAGAACCAGGTGGACAAGCTCAACCTCGAGCTGACCGTCACCGTCGAGGCCGCCGACTACGAGCCCATCCGCAAGAAAAAACTCAACGAGCGCAAGCGTACCGCCGAATTCAAGGGATTCCGCAAGGGCAACGTCCCCATGTCCCTGATCGAGAAGGTCTATGGCGAGCAGGTCCTCGTGGACGCCGTCAACGACCTGGTCGGTGGCGAACTCTACAAGTTCATCAACGAGAGCGGCATCCATACCCTCGGCGAGCCCCTCAACAGCGAGAAGCAGCCCGAGATCGACTGGATCCCCGGCAACGACTTCACCTTCATCTTCGACCTCGCCACCCCTGAGAAGGTCAACTTCGAGGTCGGCAAGGAGGACGTCATCCCCCACTACAGCATCAACGTCACCCAGGAGGCCAAGGCCGAAATGAAGAAGAACCTCTCCGAGTACTATGCCAAGCGCAACGAAGGCAAGGAAGAGGCCGACCAGATCCCCGTCCCTTCGGACGAAGAGCTGGACAAGGAGGTCGCCGAGCGCCTGGAGTTCGAGTACAAGCAGGAGGCCGACGCCCGCCTGACCCGCGACATCCGCAACTATTTCGTCGAGAAAGCCAATCTGGAACTGCCCGAGGATTACCTCAAGCGCTGGCTCTACCAGATGAACAAGGGCAAGTACTCGATGGAGGACATCGAGAAGGAGTTCCCTTCGTTCCTCGCCGACTTCCGCTGGCAGCTGGTCCGCGATTTCCTGATGGAGAAGTACAACCTGACCGTCACCCGCGACGACGTCCAGAAGGCCGCTGAGGGCTATGTCGCCTATCAGTATGCGATGTACGGCATCGGCAACGTCCCCGAGGAGATGATCAAGGACGCCGCCGACCGCATCCTGGCCGAAGGCAAGCAGACCGGCATGCTCCAGGAGCAGGTCGAGAACAACAAGGTGATGGACGCCCTCAAGGCTGAAATCACCATCAAGCCCAAGAAGATCGCCCTGTCGAAATTCAAGGAGTTGAAATAAAATTTGCAGATAAGGTTTTTTTACCTATCTTTGCACCTGCAAATTGACGCTGGGTTCGTATAACGGTTAGTACTCAAGATTCTCAATCTTGCAATAGGAGTTCGATTCTCCTACCCAGTACGAAAAGCCTTCCCGATTTGGGAAGGCTTTTCGTTTACCGTTTCGCGTCCATCACGCCGCGCAGGTAGCCGGCGGTCTCGGCCACGGCAGGCGTGGGATTGTCCGCCGAACCTTCGTACTCGATGGAAATCACGCCCCGGTAGCCGATCTTCCGGAGGCTTTTTACGATGGCGAGAATGTCCATCCCGCCGCGGCCCATTTCCTTGGCGACGCCCGCCTTGGAAGGCAGGGTGACGTCCTTGATATGGATGTCCCATATCCATTCCGCGTATTTACGGATGTCCTTGGCGGGATCCTCGCCGTAGCGATAGGAATGGGCCAGGTCCATGCAGCAGCCGATGCCGAGGGACGGGTCACCCACCTTCTCCACGACCACCCGGATGTCCGGGAAGAGGTCGGGCAGGTCGGGGCCGTGGGTGTGGACGGCCACCCGGATGCCGGTCTCCTTGACCTTGGCGACCACCAGGTCCAGCACATCGTAGGAAGGCACGCCGATAAACAATTCGGCGCCATAGCGCTGCGCGTAGGCGAAAGCCTTCTCGACCTGCTCGGGCGTACTCATATAGATCGGGCCCAGGATATAGGGATCGACCTCGTAGGATGCGCATTTCTCCTTGAAGGCCGCCATTTCCTCCGCGGTGGCATCCAGTGGAAGCCAGAAATCCTTGACGGACAGATACTTGATGCCGAGCCCCCGGAGTTGCTCCAGGGTCTGGTCGAGGGAGAACTTCCGGTAGGTATAGCCGGCCACGCCGATCTTGTACCGGTCCGAAGGATGAACAACCTGGGCGGACAGGTCCCAGGCGCACAGCGAAGCGGCCAGCAGGGCCAGCAGAACAAGCTTTTTCATACGCTAAATCTCCTTGATCATAATGTTGCGATAGTACACCGTACAGCCATGGTCTTGCAGGAGGATGTGTCCCGCGTCCAGTTTGCCGAAGCCCTCGTCGTTACAGAATTTGCTGTTGACGACCAGCCGGTCAAAACTCTCCGAGAAACGGTCGATCTCCAGCACCTTGACGCCGTTGAGCCAGTGCTCCACCCGGCCGCCGTCGACCACGATCATCGCGTCGTTCCACTCGTAAGGCCGGAAATTGGCCTTCGTCTTGTTGGCTGAGAGCAAGTCGTAGAGGGAAGCGGTCGTCTGGACATTGTTGATCTTGAAATGCAGCTTCCCGAAGGTGGCGTCATCGATGATCTGGTATTCGAACCCGATCGACGGCCCCCGGAAGCGCCCCGGATCGATGAAATACTTGATGCCGCCGTTGGAGCCCTCCTCGAGGCGGAACTGCGCCTTCAGCTTGAAATTGCCGTAAACCGAGCGGGTCATCAGATCCCGGGTGTCGTCGGCCGGAGCCTCGATATCCCCTATTTCCGCAGGCTGCTCCGCCAACTTGGGGTGGGAAACGATGACACCGTCCACGACGCTCCAATAGCTGGGCGGGACTTCCTGCCCATCCACGCCGATCCAGCCGTCCAGCGACTGGCCGTCGAAGAGGGGCTGCCAGCCACCGGAACAAGCGGCCGCCATCATACAGGCGGCCGCCAATCCAAGTATTCTTCTCATAGACCCTACAGCTTGTAGTAGTCTTCCCAGCCCTTGCGCGGCGGGATGCCGGTCAGCAGGGAGTTGGCGAACGGATTGTCGAGAATCTCGTGGGTATTCCTGTCGAAGTGGAAGCCCGTGTTGAGCCTCTGGGCGATCGTGCCAAGGCAGAGCACCTGCGTCAGCGGGACCGCGACTTCGAACGGGGAATGGGACTTCTCCAAGCCCAGAACGGCGCGCAGGAAGTTCTTGTGGTGGTTGAAGAGGAAGTCCTCCGGCATAGGCGGCGTCTCGGGCAGCACGCCCTTGGCCTCCAGTTCCATCTGCGCCTCCTTGGGGATGATGACAAGCGGGGTGCGGTGCGCGCCGCCGGAGAAGGTCAGCTCGTCGCCGTACAGGAACTTGCCGACGCCCTTGTCCTCCTTATGCGGGACGAACCAGTCGCCTTCCGGCCTGGGCGCGGGATTCTCCTGCCCGTCGTACCAGGTCAGCGTCAGGGCCGGCTTGTTGCCGCGGCGCGGGAACTTGAACTCGATGGTGGACGCCTTGGGGAAGAAGTAGTCGTTGTGACCGTCCGCCCGGAGCATCTTGACCTCCGTCGGCAGGCCCAGTTCGAGGAACTGGTGGCAGTTGTCGAGGATGTGGCAGCCCCAGTCGCCGAGGGCGCCGCAGCCGAAGTCATACCAGCCGCGCCAGTTGCCGTGGTCGAACTTCTCGCTGTAGTCGTGGTACATCGTATGCATCTGCCAGATGTCCCACTGCATCGTCTCCGGCATGGGATCGGGATCCGGGAACTTCTTGATATTCACGTCGTAAGGATGCCAGCGGCGCCAGTTGTTCATATAGGCGTCGATCCGGGTGATGTTCTTGATGATACCCGCCTCGGTCCAGGCCTTGAACTGGAAATAGGCCGGTCCCGAATGGCCCTGGTTGCCCAGCTGGGTCACGAGCTCCGGATGCAGCCGGGCCTCCTCCAGCAGGAGTTGGCACTCGTGGAAGGTGCGGCACAGGGGCTTCTCGCAATAGACGTGGAGGCCTTCCTTGAGGGCGCGCATGGCGATGGGGAAATGGGCGAAGTCCGGCACGCAGACAAAGACCGCGTCCAACTGGCCCGCCATCTCGTCGAACAAGGTCCGGAAATCCGTGTAGCGCTTGGCATCGGGGAACATCCCCATGACCTTCTGGGTCCAGGGATGGCCCATGTTGACGTCGCACAGGGCCAGCACGTTGCACAGGCCGGTCTTCCAGGCGTACGTCGCCTCTTCTTCGCCCTTCTGTCCGATGCCGATGAAGGCGACGTTGACCTTGTCCGAGGCGCCCTTGGCGGCTTTCCGGTTCTTGGCGGAAGCGGCCAGGATCGTTTGGGGAGTGACTGCCAGAGCCGCAAGGGAAGTCCCGGCGGCCTTGACGAATGTTCTTCTACTGATCATGGGTTTCGATGTTTATTTTTTAATTGGTTTTGCAAACAAATCCGATTTCTTCGAGCAGGTTATAAAGGCCGTCCTGGGAAAGGACGCTGCGGCGGATGTCCGCGGGCAGGCGGCCGGCTTCTTCGGCCTCGTAATCCTGCTGCCACAGGCCGGAGCGCTGGTAGTAATCGAGGGCGGCTATTTCATCCTGGAAGGGCTCCAGGGCCTTCCGCGCATCGGCCCGGGCAGCCGGGTCGTCCGCTCCGCCCAGATAGGGGCGCATCGCCACGCTGACCCGGTCGAAGGCCCAGGACATGGCGTCCACCCGCGCGGCAGCCTGGGCGCCGTGGCGACGGCATCCGCCGCCGTGACCGCCGTGATGGCAGTGCCCGCCTTCGGAATCACCGTGATGACATTCCTCCCCTTCGCCGTGGTGGCAATGGTGACCTTCCCCGCCTCCACAACCGCATGCTTCCCCTTCGTGTCCGCCACAACCGCACCCTTCTTCGTGCGAGCCGCCGCAGCTGCAGTGGCAGCCCTCCTCCGGGCAATCCACCTCCGTCAGCGCGCCGGTCACGGAATCGATGATGAAACCGCGTACCACGACGTCTTTCGGCATCAGGGAATGATGGCGAACCGCCGCGACCGTCTTGCGCACGGACGCTTCCGTGTCGTGGAAACCCTCGAGCCAGTCGGCGATCCCCCATTCCTCCCAGGCGGCGAGCACCTCCTGCGGAATCCCCCGCTCCACCATGTGGGGCTTGAATTCCGCATAACTCATGTGGCAGGCGCCGCAGCCGGAATGATGGACGACCATCACCTCTTCCACCCCCAGCTCGTAGATGGCCACCAGCAGGGAACGGATGGCTGAATCGGCTTCGAACTGCACCCCTCCGCCGGCATTTCTGATGATTTTGGCATCCCCGTTGCGCAGGCCGAGGGCCTGGGGCAGCAACTCGGTCAGGCGGGTGTCCATGCAGGTCAGAACCGCCAGTTTCTTTGCAGGATATTTATCGGTCACAAAGGGCTCGTAAGCCTTCCGGGCGACGAAGTCCCGGTTGAAGGAAAGGATCTCATCTATCATGGTATCAATCTTTTGCGTATGTTTCGAATCGCACGTTCCCGAAGCGTATCATCGCCGGATTGTCGATATGGGTCGCCGTCTCCGTGTAGAAGAACAGGCAATCGGAAATCGTGATGTCGTGGATCATGTCCAGCGTCCCGGTCGCCGCCACGGCGGTCCGGGCGTCCCGGCAGGTGACCCGGCGGATGGAGATGCCGCCGAAGTCCGGAAGGTATTCGGCCGTCCGGGCCCCTTGGGCGTCTTCCCGACCCACAGGGCGGTCGACGTAGGAGGTCTCGAAGACCACCGCCTCCCCCTGGATGTCGGACATCCAGATGTCGGAGATGAAGATGCGGCAGCACTTCCCGCCCCGACCGGGTCCGCTCTTGAAGCGCAGGCCCGTATCCGTGCCCGAGAAGGTGTTGCCCCGCACGACGATGTCCTGCATTCCTCCGGAGAAATCGGAGCCGATGACAAAGCCGCCGTGGGCGTGCCAGACGATGTTGTCCGTGACGAGAATGCGCGCGCAAGGCCCGGCCTCCACGCCCGCCTGTCCCCCGCCGGCTTTCAGGCAGATGCCGTCATCTCCCACGTCCACCCGGCAACCCGTCACCAGGGCGTCCCGGCAGTTCATCAGGTCGATGCCGTCGCCGTTCTGCGCATTCCAGGGGCAGCGCACCGTCACGCCGTCGATCACGACCTGGGAGCAACGCTGCGGCACCAGGTGGAACTTGGGCGCGTTCTGGATCGTCACACCCCGCACCAGCACCCGTTCGCAGTCGGTGAAACGCACCAGGTGCACGCGCATCTTTTCCTGCTCCAACGCCGTCTCCGCGACATTGGGAAAGGCTTTCAGGTCAAAGGGATACCACAGGCTGCCGTCCTCCGTGACCGTTCCGCCCATTCGGAGGAAAGCGGCCCATTCCACGTCGCTAACCTTGCTGCGCTTGACGCCGCGCCACCATTCCCCATTGCCGTCGATGATGCCCTCGCCCGTGATGCTCACGTCCGAGCGCTTGCTGGCGCTGATGCCGGGCTGGATCTTTCCTTTGCGCAGGTGCGCGGCTTTATCGGGACTGAGCAGAATCATCGCGCCCCGCTCCAGATGAAGGTCGACGCGGTCCCCGAGGACGATGGGGCCCGTCAGGAAAATGCCCGCCGGCACGACCAGGTGGCCGCCGCCCGCCTTCTTCAGCGACGAGAGCGCCTTTTCGAAAACAAGGGTATTGTCCGTGATGCCGTCGCCCACGGCCCCGTATTCCGTCAGCGTCACCGTGAAAGAAGGAATCGAGGGAAGCGCCGGCTCACTCAGCGCGACCGGCAGGTCTTTGTACAGGGTCTCATACTCCCCCGCCCGCAGCGGGAGGGAAAGCAGCAGGGTGGCCGTCAGGCAGCATACCGTGAGAAGGGTGTGGTGTGTGGTCATAGGACTGGGTCTTGGTCTGTAAAGATAGTAATAAAGAAAAATAGTTGTATATTTGAGGCTTGATAAAAATGCAAAGAAAAACTGCTTGATTATGAAAAGGCTGATCGCAACCGTTCTATTCGCTTGTTCCCTTTCCCTTACGCTGAGCGCCCAGATCCTGCCCAGCGCCACACCGGAGGCCGATTCCATCGCCTTCGCCAAAGTGCGCGCCCGGATGGACTCCATCCGCCAGTACCGTCCTACGGTGGGTCTCGTGCTGGCCGGCGGCGGCGCCCGCGGCCTTGCGCACCTGGGCGTGATCAAGTACATGGAAGAGCTGGGCATTCCCGTCGACATCGTCACGGGCACCAGTATGGGCGGCCTCGTCGGAGGCCTCTACGCCCTGGGTTACAAGCACGACCAGCTCGACTCCCTGGTGCGGGACATCCAGTGGCCGGTCATGATGTCGGATGACATCCCGAATGACTTCCTGCCTTATAAGTTGAAGAAATACCGCGAGCGGTTCATCATCCGCATCCCCCACCACTACGACGACGAAGACCTGGCGGAGCGCCTGAGGAAAGAAAGGGTCGTCGACGTCATGTCCGAAGAGGCGGGACACAAATCGGCCGACATGATGCAGGATGCCATCAACAAGATGGGTATCGGCATGCCGGACGGCTTCCTCTTCGGTCTGAACGTACGTAACACACTGAGTTCCATTAGTGTAGGCTATCAGGACAGCCTGAGTTTCGCCGACCTTCCCATCCCTTACGCCTGCGTCGCCACGGATCTCTATGCGATGACCCCGAAGTACTGGACCTCCGGCAACATCAACGACGCCCTGCGTTCCACGATGGCCATCCCCTTCTACTTCCGCGCCGTCCGCGAGAACGGCGAAGTCCTGCTTGACGGCGGCATGCGCAATAATTTCCCTGTGGACCTTGCAAAGGAAATGGGCGCCGACATCGTCATCGGTTCGGAAATGTCCGTCCCCAAGAAACTCGACGAGCTCAACAACCCCATGGACTTCCTCTTCCAGACCATCACCCTCCTGTCCAAGGAGACCGCCGGTCCGGCCCGCAAGATGCTCGACATGGACGTCCACCACGAACTGGCGGGCTACAACATGCTGTCTTTTGACGACAAGAGCGTCGATGACATCATCGACCAGGGTTATCAGAATGCCCTCGAACATAAAGAGATGTTCGAGTCCATCGCGGCCCTTTTCAAGGACAAGCCCCAGCCCCAGGTCTGCCACCATGCCCCCGCCGTCAACCTCGCCCAGCAGAAGGTCCGCGTGAGTGAAATCCGCTTCAACGGCATCAAGGAAGAGGACCGGGAACTCATCCTGCACAGCAGCGATTACCCGAAAGACATGGTCTTTGACCGCGCCACCGTGGAAACGCTCCTGAACAAGATCTACGGGACCAATGTCTTCGAAGCGGTCACCTATCATATCGAAGGGCAGAATGAGCCCTATACGCTCGTCTTTGACTGCCAGAAAGGCCAGACGAACGACTTTGCGGTGGGTCTCCGCGCAGACACGGACGAGACGGTGGCCGTCGCCGTCCATTACGGACTGGGCACCCGCCGGCTGGCCGGCCCCCGTCTCACGGCAGACCTCAAACTGGGCACCAACCCCGCCCTGACCCTCGACTATGCCTATAAATTCAAGAAGGGGCTTCCCACCTTCGGCGTCGACTTCCGCACGCGGCTCATCAATACGACCTGCGGCTGGGCCAACGCCACCGAAGAAAGACTCCTGACCATGGCCACCGACCTCTATCTGGAGGATTCGAGGATGCGCAACGGCTCCATGCGCCTGGGCCTGACGGCCGAGATGGACCCGTACGAGCGCTATCTGGAGCAAGGGGAATCCTGGGAAGGCTGGGACTGGAAGAGTTACTGGCTCTCCACCTTTGCGCAGTTCAAGATCGACACCTTCGATGACGGCTACTTCCCCACCCGGGGCATCCGGTTCTCCCTGAAAGGACGCTATGTCTTCAAGGGATACACCATCGACCTCGATCCCCATGAAAACTACAATCCCTACACCGAAGAGGAACCCACGCATACGGAAGACGGGACTGTCCCCCGCTATTTCACGACCATGGCCTCGCTGGAATTCGCACTCCCCCTCGGAAGCCGCTTCGCCGTCCTTCCCAAGCTGTATGCCGGGACTTACCGCCCTCTCATCAATAATCTCTTTGAATACAACCCCGCCGATTACCTGAACCCCAAACACGCCGTCATGATGGGCGGTTTCATACAGGACCGCTACACGGAGAACCAGATCCCGTTCTTCCCGTGCCCCACGGGATACAGGAGCACCGCCCTCTTCTCGACGATGGCCCAGCTCGATCTCCGTTACTGCTTCCTCCGCAAAAACTATATCACCGCCCGGGGCGCCTACCTCGTCCGCGGCGACATCCTGACCGACTTTTTCCTCGGATCGACATACTGGGGCATAGGCACGGAGTATTCCCGACAGACAATGGTAGGTCCCCTCAGACTGGCTGCCCAATGGGGCCCGATCCTCGGTTTCACCATCTATGCCGGCATCGGCTTTGACTTCTAATACGTCATGAAGAAGCGATTACGCACCCTACTTCAAGCGCTCGCCGCTTCCCTTTTGCTGATCCTGCCGTTGCGTTCCGTCGGACAGGACACGGATGCCCTTGCCACTCTGACCAACCTGCTCACTGATCTGAAGCAGTCCTATGACGGAGCTCTCCAATCCGACTCCCTTCTGGTCGAGAACAAACTCCGACGCGAAGAATTATCCGAGATGGTCAAGGCGGCAGACGAGGTTACACTCATGCTTTATACCCAGCAGCAAGAGTTCGCCTTCGACATGGCCTTCGCACTGGAAGAGGTCTCCCGCGTTTATGAAGCCTTCCATGAGAAAACACGCCTGGGCGACAAATACCTGATTGCCTCCCGTTCGGGATTAAAGCGCTATACCCTGCTGGAAGAAACCTTGCAAGGCATGTATTCAAACCATGCGGTAGATTCTTTGCTGGCATCCAAAGACTCTCTCCTCCTGGGTGTCCCATTCATCCCGCTCGAAGAAGAAAACCTGGAGAAAAAAGCGCTTTTGGACAGCTGCATGGATTACACCAGGGCCCTGATTGACCTGTATGGCGGTTCCGTCGCGCTTGCTTTGCAGGACAGCGCCTATTTCGCAGATACGGAACAGCGCCTCCGTCAGGCTTACGATTTCGCGCAAGCCAACTATACCCAGACTCAGAAAGGATTGTTCATGGGGGGAAACGTGGGCATCATCCATATCATCAAGAATTGGAACGACTTTATCGCCAAGGCAAGAAAGGACCTGACACTCCGGTTTGGCGCTGCTGCTGAAAGCGGCAATCCGGATAAGGAGTCCCATCCCTGGGGAGGCACCAACTCCCTTAAGCACGCGGGACTGGCTCTTCTTACCCTCCTGTTGTCATTCCTGCTGGCCGGTCTGATCACTTACCTGACATTCAAACTCATCCGTTCAGAGCGTATCCGTGATTTCCGGCCTGTTCTCTCGTCCATCCTGGGAATAATCCTTTTCGTCATTGCCTTGTTCTGTTTCAAGACAGACCGCAGCAGCCCCTACTGGGTCATGGCTTACCGCCTGTTAATGTCCTTCTTCTGGCTGACCCTTGCCATCTTTGTCTCGCTCTTGATCCGGATACCGGCTTCGCAAGCCAAAACGTCCCGGAATCTCTATATCCCCACGCTGCTGCTGGCTTTCCTTGCGATCCTGCTTCGGGCGATCTTCCTGCCTGCCAGCGTCATCCCGCTGATCTTCCCCCCGGCCCTGCTGATCTTCATCATCTGGCAGTCTGCTGTCAATGTCCGTTCCAGAGGCAAGGTCGACCGGACAGATCTGCGGTACACCTGGGCCTCCGTCGCCGTCATGGTCGTCATCTGCGTGCTGTCCCTCATCGGATACTCTATGATCGGTGTGCTCCTGCTCACCTTCTGGACCTTCCAGCTGGCTCTGCTGCATACCATCACGACGCTCTTCTACCTGATCAAGCGGTATTATGAAAACCGTGTAGTCAGAAGCAAGGCCCGCTACCATACCGAGAATCCGTACTTGCCCCTGGAGGACAAAAACGCATTCATCGAAGTTACCTGGCTGTACGACCTGCTCCGGATGGTAATCATTCCAATCGCGACGCTCCTGTCTTTCCTTGCGAGCGTGCAGCTCACATCGAAGGCCTACCAACTGTCTCTGACGGGAGCGGATTTCCTGCGCCAGCCCTGGTTCCCTGGAAAGGGGTTCCATAGTCTGACCCTATACAACATCCTGGTGGTCATCGCCTTGTTCTTCGTATTCCGCTACCTGATCTACATCGTAAAAGGAACGGTCCGCTTGATCAAGCTTCGCAGCATCATCGAAAAGAAAGGGGAAGCCGCCATGCCACTCAAGGAATCCGATGTCAACCTGTCCCTTTCCAACGCCCTGGTGTCGTTGCTGGGATGGTTCGCATATCTGATCATCGTTTTCGCAATCCTGGACATGCCGACAAAGGCCATCACGGCTATCACCACCGGTCTGGCAGCCGGCGTCGGTTTCGCCCTTAAGGACTTGATCAACAACTTCTTCTATGGCGTACAACTGATGGCTGGGCGCATCCGTGTCGGAGACAAGATCTCATGCGACGGCGTTCGGGGTGTCGTCAAGCGCGTCAGCTATCAGACCACGCAGGTGGAAGACGAAGACGGTTCGCTCATCGCATTTACCAACACCGACCTGTTTACCAAGAAGTTCCGCAACCTCAACAGCGGGCGCAACTACGAGCTGCTCAAGATCCCGGTATCCGTACGCTACGGAACGGATATCGAACAGGCACGTCAGGTCATCCTGAAAGCGTTGCAGCCTCTGATGGTCGAGGATAAATACGGCCGGAGCATCGTCGATCCATCTTTCCCGATCGACGTCCGTTTTGACAACTTCGGCGACAGTTCCATCAACATCTTCGTGGTCCTGTATACGACGGTAGACACGCACTACACCTTCCCCGCACGGGCCAAGGAAGCCATCTACAACGCCTTCAGCGAGAACGGCATCGAGATTGCCTTTCCGCAACGCGACGTGTATATCAAATCCGTTCCGGAAGGAAAGAAATGACGCGGATTCAGAAGTTTTCGGCCACAAGGACCGGGGCTTCCATCAATCCGAAGGGAATGCAGAAATAATCATCCCGCCAGAGACGGGTCTTGCCCGTCTTCCGGAGGTCGAACCAGTCGTTGTCTCCCGGCTCCGCATTGGGCCAGGAATCCCGGCCGCTGAAAGTGGCGGGGCCCAGCATCGCAAATTCGCCGCCCACGCAATGAAGCGGGCCCATCAGGTTGCGCAGGCTCCCGGTCAGGGTCAGTTCAACCTCGTTCTCCCCTGCTTTCAAGACGTCGGTGACATCCGTTTCCCAGGGACTGCAAAAGACGGTCGGGAGTGGTGTTCCGTTCACCTTGACACGCACGGTGATGGCTTCAACCTTCGGGAAGGTGATCTTGTAGCGCACGCCGTCTTCCTTGGCGGTCAGATTGAAGGTTCCCGCGCAGCTGAGCCGTCCGGCATAGAAAGGATGACCCTGGCGGGTAAAATCGCCATCCGGGGCATCTGCGTCTGCAACGAGAGAGAAAGACCCGTATTGGAAGCGCGCCGGCATAGGTTTAGGATTAAGGATCGGATTGCGGTTGCGCCAGGTCTCGGTGGGCTGGTCCGCGGCCAGGGCGGCCTCAACGGCGAAATCGCCGACGAGGAAGACGTTCTCTATCTCCGTGCCGTAGCGCGCGACCGGATCGACGGAGGTCGGGATGGGGTTGACGAAATCCAGCGAGAGCAGGACCTCGTTCCGGCCCGCCTTCAGGTAGGGAGCGACATCTGCGGTCCGGAAATACCGGTCCACATACCAGTCGTCGCTAAAATGCAGCGCGTGTCCGTTGAGGGTGACGGCCTTGTACATCCAAGGCTGCTCCACGACGAGAGAGCACTTCGCCGGAAGGGACTGCACCTCAAAGGAATAGCGCAACAGCATCGGTCCGTCATAATGCGCGGCCCCGTCGTTGAAACGGAAATAGATGGCCAGGACAGGCTCGGGGCCCATCCAGGTCTTGCCTCCGTCCGTCGACCATTCAGCGAAATCCAGGGGCAGGGCGTTCGGATCCTGGCGCTTGCAGGTCCAGCATTCCAGGGCCTGGATCGGAGTCTGAGTGCTCGGGAGACGATACTCTCCGTCATGGCGGCATGCCCGATCGCCGGAGAGCAGGATCCAGGTCTGCGCCGGGGCGAACTCCAATTCGAACGATCCGTCATCGGCACACGGCACGGAGAGACATTCCCCGTCCAGGGGGTTCAACAGTGCGAGATGCCGCGACTTTCCTGTCGGAGCGACCCGGATCCGGACCGTCTCCATCCGGGAGGTGTTGGACAGTTGCAGGCTAGTGCCGCCATCGACCTTGCGAAGGTGTGTCCAGACCTTGTCCGCGCCGGGACCTTCGAGGTGGAAAGCGCGGTCAACATGCTCGTCCATCCAGGCTCCGAACTCCGAGAGATCCAGCGCCGTACTGCAGGATTTCAGGCCTTCGAGTGCGTCCGGAACCCCGTCCACATAGACGGGATATCCTCCGCAGACGATTACTTTACCGCCCTGGGCGGCGAATTTCTCCAGCAGCGCCAGCGTCGTAGGCCGTATCGTCAGGAAGCCGGGCAGAATCACGGTATGATAGGCCATTTCTCCCATTCTGAGCAGGCCGTTTTCCACGGACCCGATCTCCGAAGCGATCTGCTCGTCGCCCAGGTCCGCGTTAAAATGCAGCGTCATCAACTGCTGCAGGATATCCTCCAGCAACTGGTCCCGCACCGGCTCAGGGGAAGCCTCCGCCACATCCCGGTCCAGATAATCGGACTCCAGCGGCGAAAAGGCCAGGACCTCTCCTGCCGTCCGGCCTACCGTAGCGAAATAGGCCAGGCGCGCCGAATAGTCCTCAAAGAGCGCGTTGTCCGGCCAATAAGGCTCCTGGTAGTTGAACGAGGGCGGATAATCGTATTTGCGGATACCCTTCAGGCTGTAGTGCGACAGATGAGGGCAAAAAAGATTCAGTCCGTTGTTGGTATGCCAGGCCGTAAGCCAGATCCGGTCCTCGAAAGAGAGGTTGTGGCCCGCCGTACCGAAAATCTCCACGATGCGGCGCTTCAAGCCAAATTGGTTCGCGACCGAAGTCATCACCTTGGCGTTGTGCAGCACCTTAAAGCGCAGCCCCAGGGCATCGACGCCGGGCACCTGCATGTGCCGGAACTGCGTCATCAGGTTGCCCTGGTTGAACATGTTGGACACAGGCAGTTCCTCGCCGTTGTAGTGGCCTGTCCAAAGCAGGCCGGCCTCTGCGCAATAATGTCCAAGTTGCCGGCTGAAAGCCTTCTCCATGCACTCGCCCACCGTGCGGTAATACTGCAGGCGGAAAGTACGCCAGTCCCCCACCGTATCGACCAGCGAGGCCAGATGCGGTCGCAGTTCGTAGCCATATTTCTCCTTGAACACCGGTTCCATGCACGGGGAATACGGGATGAAAGCGTCCGCCTCAGTGACATCGCGGCGGGGCGAGACCTGCGGCTCGTCGGAAAAGATGCCCATCACCCCTTTACGACCCGCAAAGCGCTCAGCATAAGGCTTATAGGTGCATTCGATAAATGCCTTCACCGCATCCGGATTCATCAGGTCCACCCAGCAGGCGCCGTTGTACCAAGACTGGCCCATGGGGTCGACGTGGGACACATAGAGATGCGCCCCATCGTCGAGCAGCACGCTGTCCTCCGGACTCAGCGCCGTACCCTTGGGCACGCGCACCAGCGTCCTGGCGCGGAAGGCGTCGTCCTGACGGGGCACGATGCCCCCGGCGAATCCGCTGGGCCATTTGTCCTCGTCGTAGAACCAAGACTCCAGCCCCAGCTTCTGCGACTCCTGCACGCCCGCCTCCATCATATCGAACCATTCTTCCGACAGATAAGGCGTCAGCAGTCCGGGACGGCTGTGGAAAAAGGCACCGCCGAAGCCGCCTTCCTTGAAGAGGGCCAGCTGCCGGCGCATCTCGTCGGCGCTCAGGCTGTCGTTCAACGACCAGAAGGACATGGAACGGTACGTCGCCGAAGGGTGGCGGAATTCGTTGAGATCAAAGCGGTCGGGAGCCTGTTTGCAGGCCAGGGTCAGCAGCATCGACAGGGCTGCCAGGGTATGAAGGATCTTTCGCATTTTCAAATATAATTGCTTTTTTCCGGATTTGCACGTAAGTTTGTATAAAGGTGATTCTTATGAGAATACAAGGCATCTGCAGGCTATCCTTGGCGCTCCTTCTTTCGGCGTTGATGCTGTTTCCGTCGTGCCGGAGGGACGCTGTCCCTGCGCTGGAAAACGGGCGCGTGCGCCTGGCCTTTGATGCCGCCACCGGCTGGCCGGTCTCGATGACGGACAAGGCCGGTGGAAAGGAAATGCTCTCTGGCAGCGTGCCCCTCTGGGAGATCCAGGATGCCCGGGACAGCTTGCTGAGAGAAAAAGCGGACTTCTTGGGATGCCGCCGTTGTCCGGAGGGGCTGCGCTTGACCTGGGAAACGGCGTCCGGCATACGCGTGAAAGCCTTCGCCCGCCTGGCTCCGGAAGACAGCCTGCTGCACTGGAGTCTCTCCGTCACGGGGTTGGAGCCCGGGTCCTCCGTACGCTACCCCATCCTGGATTTCAAGAAGATGGAGCATGAGGATTTTGCTTTTTCCAGCTGGCTGGGCCGCTTGGAAAGGGATCCCCGGACCGGCCTCGGACCTGACAATCCGCTCATCCGTTTCAACGCGGAAAGCCCTGGCGCGCTGTCCATGCAACTGATCGCCACGTACGACTGGGAGAGTGGACGCGGGCTCTACCTCGCATCCAACGACTCGCTTTCCTTCACAAAGACCTTTACTACCGAACTGGACTCGGCGAAGACCCGTTTCTACCTCACCCATTATCCGGCCCTCGACGGCACGTCCAAGGCCTGGGATCCGGGATACGAGGTCATTACAGGCCCTTTCCGGGGCGACTGGATGACGGCGGCCCAGCTGTATCGAAGATGGGCCGTGCAGCAACGCTGGTGCCGGGAAAGCCGGCTGAAGCAGCGCAAGATCGAAGACTGGGCGCTCGGAACCGGTCTATGGGTCTGGAACCGCGGGCGCTCGGAGAACGTCCTGCCGGAGGCCCTGCATCTGCAGGAGACTTCCGGGCTGCCGGTGAGCGTCCTGTGGCATTGGTGGTGCAACTGCGGGCACGACGATGATTTCCCTTATTATCTGCCGCCCAGGGAAGGCGCAGGGCCTTTCCGCGACGCCGTGCATTCCGCCTCGGACCAGGGCGTGCATGCGCTCGTGTATATGAATTCCTTCGAATGGGGCACCTCGACGCCGGGATGGGAAGAAGCCAAGCCCTTCGCTCTGAAAAGGCAGGACGGATCTTTCCGGGAATACACGTCCAACACATTCACCGGCCACACGATCGCCGCGATGTGCCTGCACGAAGACTTCTGGACGGACCGGTATACGGCGATGGCCGACACGGTGCTGCGGGATTACGGCGTCGGCGGAATCTATATGGATGAGGCTTGCACCAACCTGCGCTGCTACGATCCTTCGCACGGGCACAGCATCGGCGGCGGGAACTACTGGGTCGAAGACTTCAACGGACTGGCTTCGCGCATCCGCGCCCAGGCCGTCCGGACGGTCCTGGCCGGCGAGGGTTCCGGTGAAGACTGGATCACGTCGCTGGACCTTTTCCTGACCCTGGGTGTCAGCCGCGAACGCTACATCGGCGGCGATGCCGAGCCCATTCCCCTGTTCCAGGCCGTGTATCACGATTATGCGATCACCTTCGGCAGCTACAGTTCGCTGGTATATCCGCCTTTCGACGAGCGCTGGCCGGCGGAGCTTCGCCCCGAAGGCTGCGAGACTCTTCTCCCCGAACGTTTCAACCTGCAGTTCCGGATGGAGCAGGCGCGGGCCCTGGTGTACGGGATGCAGCCGTCCATCGCCAACTATCACGCCTTCCTCGACGAGGCCCGGAGCCGCGAGATGGACTTCGCCCTGCTGCTGGCCCGGACCCGGATGCGCTATCTGGATTACCTGCTCTACGGCATGATGGAGCGGGTCCCTGCGATGACGGTCCCCACTGCGCAGGCCGACATCTCGAAGGTCTCGATCTATGCCCGCGACGGCCAGTCTGCCGCACGGATTACGAAAGAGATACCTTTGCTCTACACGGGAATGTGGAGATCACCGGAAGGCGGGCTGGCGCTCTTTATCGTCAATATCGGGGAAGAATCGCTACCCGTCGTCTTCTCTTTCGATCCGGCGGAATACGGCCTCCCTACCACTTGCCAGGCACTTCTTACCAGCGAAAGCGGCAGCGAAGTGATTGCCCGAACTTCCGAGGGTCCCCTGAATGTCTCCGCCACCCTTCCCGCCCGTAGCATCCGCATCATTACCTTTCTTTAGCCGCCACGGCTAGAATGCCAGCCGCCAGGAGGCATCCTGGGCGCGGCGGTTCTGCAGGGCGTTCATCTTGCCGAAGTTCCACTTCACCCCGAAGAGGATGTAGCGGCCGAGGATGAGCTTGTAGGAGTCCTGCATGTAGTCCGAGGAATCCAGATGCGAAAGGTTGCGCGTCTGGCCCAGGATGTCATGGGCGCTGAGGGTCAGGGTGAAGACACCGATGTGCTTCGACAGGCGCGCGTCCCAATGCCACTCTGGCAGACCGTAGCCTTCTGCGTAACCGGTGAAGAAGTTGTAGTTGAATTCCGTGCCGATCTCGAACTGGTGGGGGGTCGTGTACTGCCCCGCCAGACCGGCGCGGTTCTGGGTCGTGATGACGTCCGTCGCCCCTTCCAGGGAATAGTGGGCGTAGTTGAAGGCGTTGGTATAGCCCAGGGTCAGGGAGACGGGGCCCTTGTTGTATTTCAGGTGGATGCGCTCGGAGGTGCTGTAGGAATCCGTCCGGTTCTCGGAGAAACCGCTCTGGCCACCGTAGAAACGCTCGCCGGCTTCATTGCCCCAGAAGTCGTCCATGAAACTGCCATATTTGAAGCTGTCGGTCGGCAGGGCGGGACGGGAAGCGGTCGTATGATAGCTCACCGTCCCGCTGTAGTTGCCTCCCAAATCCAGAGACAACGTCATCGTCTTGTCCTTGTTGACGGGACGGTTATATCCAACACTGAGTGAAAGGGTCGTATGCGGGCGGGCGGCATTGACAGGCACGGAATAGCGGATGCCGTATGCATCATACCACATCGCGGAGACAATGGGATGGAGAACGAAGTCCCCGCTGATACGCGCATTGACCGATGAGAAACGCTTGGGATTCCCCTTCCGGAACGACACACTAGTCGACACCGAGGAGGTGGGCCGCAGATAGACGTTGCCCACAGTGATGCGCGTCGGGTCGGAGACATTGAGCGTCGGAATGCGCATCGAATGAGAAGGCTCGCTCTGGTAGACATAGACCGAGCTGCGCAGGTTCGTCTGCTCCTTGTGCCAGTTGAAACTCAGGCGCGGGACCAGGTGCCAGAGCCATTCCCTGTCGCCGGAAAGGGTTTCCACGCCGAAACTGCGCGCTTGGACGCGGTTCTGGATACCTTCGGCCGAAGCGCCGAACTGAAGGCTCCCCCATTTCTGCTCATAATTGGCGGCAGCTCCATAACTCTGCACCAGATAGCGGTTGTCGTTGGCGGAAGTGTAGTAGGCGTTGGCTGTCCCGTTCGCGTTGAAGGCATCCCGGTGCGAATCGTTGAAGGAGCCGGTGAAAAAGGTATTGAGCGTCAGGCGCCATTTCTCGCCCAAGGGCTCAGCGTAGTTGAAACCTGCATTCATGCTGTTGGATGCGCTGAAGCGGTTGAAGTGCAGGTCCAATTCCTCTTCGGCAGAACCAAGGCGCGTGAGGGACCATTCCCGGCTGGTACCGTCCATGTTGCGGTGGTTGTAGTTAATGTAGGCATGGATTGCGCGACGATCGTTGCCCCCGATCCCATTGTAGCCCCCGCTGCCAGAGATACTGAAATGCCGCTGGGTCAGGTCGGTGCGCTCCGTTTGTTCGGAACTGTTCAGGAAAGCGGTGGCGCTGGAGAAGGGCTCCTGCTCCCGGCTGGTCGAAGAGCTGGCGTTCTTGTCGAGATGTGTATCCTGCCAGGAAAACTGGCTGTCAAAGGAAAACTGGAACTTGCCCTCCTCCTTTCTCGCCTCTACGCTGCCGCTGACCGTATTGCCCCACTGACTGCCCTTGTCGGTCGATTCGGACAGCAGGTCGCCATCTTCGCGGAAGGTTGTGCGCAGGGTCTTCGTCGCCGCATCGGTGTGGCCGAACTTGTACGAAGATGCGGCCGTGATCTCTACATCCTTGACGCGGGAAGTATTGAAGTTGGCACCGAGTTGCGCCTGCTTCGACAGGCCGCTGAGTGACGGCATCTCGTCGACGGCCGCCCCGCCCATACGGAAGACAAAAGCCTGCCCTCCGTCGTTGATATTCAACGCGTTGCCGATCAGCGTAATCTGATCCTTGGGATTGTAGGTCGCAACCAGGGCATTGGCGTTGTAGAGCAGGCCGCGGTTGTCGCGGAGCTCGTCGTTGTTTTTGTCGAGGGTAGTGCCACCCTTGAGGCCGACATTGCCGAACCAGCCGTCTTCATACTCTTTCTTGAGAGCGACGTCCATGACTTTCTCCCGCTCTCCGTCCTCGATCCCGGTGACGCGTTTCTGCTCCGATTCCTTGTCGATGACGCGGATCTTGTCCACGATGGAGGCCGGCAGGTTGTTGAGCGCCATAGACTGGTCATCGAAGAAGAACGTGCGCCCGCCCACGGTGATGCGCTTGACCTCTTCGCCGTTGACCCTCACCTTGCCGTCATCGCCGATGTCGATACCCGGCATGCGGACCAGCAAGTCCTTGAGCATGGCGTTCGC
>JAEEGI010005864.1_pt1 | contig 28044 bp, 24 predicted proteins | sample 8958751 | NCBI WGS metagenome assembly JAEEGI01 (sample SAMN16246545, study PRJNA631951) | gut metagenome | biome: gut microbiome; feature: rumen; material: KS-attached | host: Bos | place: Iran: Karaj | collected 2018-10 | reverse complement strand
TGAAGAATCCCGATTACAACATTCAGGCAGCCACTGTCATCTCCAACGAACGTGAGATTCGCCAAGACGGCAAGATAACCTACATGCCCGTCTATCTTGTGATGTTCATGGCGGCGGATGCCCCAAAGGAAAATAATTCCGAATACCTCTTCTGACCCCATCCATCAATTCTATAGAATCAGTTAACCCTCAAAAAAAACACCACCATGAAACACCCACACCCTTTTAACCCAAATCGGTCATTAGGATTTATGCCAGAAATGGTGCAGTAACAAAACAGTCCCCACCCTCATTCTCATGGTTTTTTACATAAATCATTCATACCATGCCACTTTTATATGTTTGAATAGAATGATAGCTCTAATCAGTAAGTAATATGGATGTAGGTATTTTCATTCCAGCACGCGAAGATGGATTTCCATAATTTGGCGATAAAAGCTCTCTTTATCCCTGTTCGGTCAATCGGAATCCCCAAAATGTTATAAGAGATTTACAAATCAGTTAATTCAATACGATGTCACAAAATGAATCATGGTAAATGCTATAAACATAGTTCCCTTTTAGCATTTCGGAAGTTAGTTCTGCAACATATTTGCTATCCTCTCCTCTTAATTTCTCCACCCATTCATTGAAAGAAAAATCGGGATTGTCAAATATATCTGTTATCAATTCCTCCACATACCATACTTCGGTTGCTTTCAACGTCTTGGCTATTTGATATATTTCATTTCTCAACCAACAACAGCCATCTTTGTTGTCTGTAAAAACTGTTTGTCGATAGCATGTATTGATTAGCAAAAAATCTTTATACAAACAGAGACTTTCCCGTTCGGTAAATTCTGAATCTATATCTAATTCTGGAATAATAGGACACCAGATACAGGTGTCGTTATCATCAAAAGTTGCACCACTTTTATATGGTATAATTGCGTAGATATATGCTGACATATTAGTTTTTAATAGTTTATCCTATTGCTATCAATGAGCCAATTGATACAGAAATTGAAGTGGCTTATACTGTATTTGTTTGCTCTATATCAAATAACGAGGTTAGTTATATTTTATTGTTATTTAGAAAAATAATTATGTTTCTTGGCAATTTTATGAGCAGTTGTGATGTCGATGTATGACGACGGTCAGGTTGAATACGTGGTTCGTTCTATGCATTGAAGAGTGGTGAATTATTTTAAAAAATAGGCATCGGGTTGCAATGATATAAATTTATATAACATTGATTTATTGTGTGTTATATATGAAATGCGGCATTGTTTGGCGCTGCTGGTGGGCGACGCAAAGCGTTACGGCGTTACGGCGTTACAGCGTTTCAGTTGCCGTGAGGCGTTCGCTATACACCGAAATAATAATAAACCCAAATCGGTCGTTAGGAAACCGAAAACTCCTACGGTTTAACTGCCGAATCGTGCAATGCACGGGGGAAACCCCTGCCCCGTACCTTGTTCTGCCTACCGGCCCTGTGCCATGGAGCGGCAACGTTTTCCCCTCGCTACGGAGATGGGCCGTTCAATCCTGCATCGTAATAGTATCGTTATAGCTTCGTTACTCGATATAATAACGGAAAACAAGCCGAGAAGCAGGCAATATCGAGCCGAGATTGAACGGCCCAAGTTGGCCATGCGTGCCGTCCGCTGAGTGCGGTTATCCCGATTGATAAGTCGGCTAATGACCGATTTGGGATAAAAAAATTCTATTTGCCTTCGGCATAACATTTTTTGTGCTGTAACGCTGTAACGCTGTAACGGTCGCGTGGCCGCAACATGAAGGGCGTTTCTTTGCAGCTCGAAAAGTGCACGACCCACGAGTGTGAGAAGTGAGGGTTTCTCCACCCTATCTCCATCCTAACTCCAGTCTGGCTCCACCCTAACTCCACTCCCAGGGGTGAAGGGAGGGGCAAGGCAGATTTGAACACGAATTGCCATGTAATGACCATAAATTCATGACAATTAATGATAATTCGTGTTTAAACAACATTACCATGAATTCTCATTGCAAAGCAATGTTTTTATTAAATTGAATTATTAATGGAGGTTGCCACATGTGATACGTGAGATACGTGGAGAAAAGAAACGCAAGAGATTATTGGAGGTTGCCTTAAGCAATAAATACGGGTGGATGGCGTTAAGGGGTGTATGCTTGAAAACTTAGGGCTATTAGGCCTCTTTATCGGATGTATGCTGTCGGCGACGGTGGTACCGTTCGCTTCGGAGACGTTGCTGGCAGGCGCTTTGCTGATGGGGTATAGCAAGTGGGCGGTCACGCTGGTGGCGACTTTGGGCAACACAACGGGGGGGATGATTAGTTACCTGTTGGGATGGCTCTGCAAGTGGGATTGGCTTGAGAAATACCTCAGGGTGAAGAAGGAGAAACTGATGATAGTACACGACAGGGTGGCGCGCTATGGTGTGTGGGCGGCATTGCTGACGTGGTTGCCCGTAGTGGGGGACTTGATAGCCATCGCCATGGGACTGATGCGGGTGAACCCGTGGTGGACGCTGGTGCTGATGATTATTGGCAAGATGGCCCGTTACCTGTTGGCCACGGGGCTGTTGAGTCTCACCAGCTGGATATAGGATTACTTGAGCTTCTTTTTCAGTGCACGGACGCGTTCGGCGGCGGCATGGATGTCGTCGGCTGACACTTGTCCGCTCTTCACCAGCTGGAGGATGGTGTCGACGGCACGTGGCACCACATTGGCGTCGTAGCCGCCTCCGTTGTTGGAGAGGCAGAGGAGGTCGCAGCCTGCAACGATGGCCAGACGCAGGGCTTCCTCGAACCCGTAATGGCTGGTGATGGCCCCCATAGCAAGGTCGTCGGTGACCACCACCCCGTTGAAACCAAGTTGGTTGCGGAGCAGTTCTTTGACGATGACGGGGGAGAGGGAGGCGGGAAGGTCGTCGCCGAGGTTGCGGTTGATGACATGCGCCACCATCACCATGTCGACAATGTCTTTGTCGATAAGGGTGCGGTAAGGCTCCAGTTCAGATTCCTTCCAGGTATCGGATACGTCGACAAGACCCGCGTGGGTGTCGCCGGTGGCACTGCCGTGTCCGGGGAAGTGTTTCAGGCAGCCGATGACCTGCTTTTTGTTCAGCTCGTCGAGCCATATCGTGGCGCACCGGGTGACGGTGGCGGGGTTGGAGGAGAAGCTGCGTCCCAGCTTGCCGATGACGGGGCAGGCAGGGTTGATGTTGACATCCACGCAGGGGGCGAAGTCGAGGTTGACACCAGCCTCGCTGAGTTCCTGAGCGATGATGGCGGCGTTGCGGGCCACGCTGTCGTCGCCCCCTTTGGCGGAGGCCTGGGCGGTCATGGTGGCGGGGAAGCCGTCGCGGGCGCGCATACGGGTCACGTTGCCGCCTTCCTGGTCGATGCCGATAAGGAGGTTGCCGTCGGCGTACTTCTGCAGGTCGGAGCAGAGCGCCTTGAGCTGGTCGGGCGACAGGACGTTGCGGTGGCGGGTGCCGGTGGGTGCGTCGTATTCAAAAAGGATGACGCTGCCTACATGGTATTGCTGGATGTCGCGGATGATGTGGTTGTCGGCCTTGAGGGTGGTGCCGCGGAATCCCACAAGGAGCATCTCGCCGATGTCTTGCAGCAGCTGGTCTTCTTGTTTCACAGGCTGCACAGCGGGTTGCGGTGACTGTTGGATGTTCTGGCCACAGGCGGTGAAGGCGAGTGCCGTGAGCATAAGGATGAGAAAAGAACGTTTCATGTCGGATAGATTGTATGATGATGAATCTGTTATGCAAAGGGGATGCGGTTGACGATGCTGCGTCCGAGGGTAATCTCGTCGGCGTATTCGAGGTTGTCGCCGATGGCGATGCCGCGGGCGATGGTGGTGATTTTGACACCCAGCGGGGCAAGTTGTTTGTTGAGGTAGAAGGCGGTGGTGTCGCCTTCCATGGTGGTAGGCAGGGCCAGGATGACCTCGTCGATGTGCGAGGGGATGCCCTGCTGGACACGCTGGATGAGGGTATCGATATTGAGGTCGCGGATGCCGATGCCGTCGATAGGCGAGATGACACCGCCCAGCACGTGGTAGAGGCCTTGGTACTGCTGCGTGTTCTCGATGGCCATGACGTCCTGCACATTCTCCACCACACAGACGATGCTCTGGTTCCGTTTGGGGCTGGCGCAGATGGGACAGGTGTCGGTGTCGCTGAGGCAGTGGCAGATGTGGCAGTAGTGGATGTCGGTGGTGAGGCGGTGGACAGCGTCGGCGAGCAGCAGCACCTCGTCAGCTGGTTGTTTGAGCAGATGGAGGGCGAAACGGAGTGCGGAACGCTTGCCTACACCAGGCAGCGAGGAGAGGTGTTCGACGGCATTGGCCAAGGTGTTTGAGGGTAGTTCCATTGGTTTTCTTTGTTTGAATTTGCAAAGGTACGATTTTTTTTCGTATTTTTGCATTTTGAAATGCTTGTCGCCTTGCAGGCGGCAGGCTGCAAAATGAGATAAATAGAGCGTTGTATGAAACATATCACCGATTTTGTCATTGAAAACAGAACGCAGTTGGGCGACCAGTATTACTCGCTTACGCTGCGTCATCCCGGCCAATTGCCCCCGATTGCTGCCGGCCAGTTTGTGGAGGTGGAAGTGCGCCATTGCCGCGAGGTGCTGTTGCGCAGGCCTATCTCTATCCACGATGTGGATGCGGAGCGGAACACCCTCACCCTGCTCATCCAAATTGTGGGCAAAGGCACACGTCAGCTGTCGGAGCTGAAGGTAGGGGAAGAGTTGAACCTGGTATATCCGCTGGGACATGGGTTCGGTGTGGAAGGCAAGCGCCCCCTGCTGGTGGGCGGCGGTGCGGGTATCGCCCCGCTGTTCTATCTGGCCAAATGCTATCAGGCCAAGGGTGTGGTGCCGACCATCCTGCTGGGCGGCCGCACCAAGGAGCTGATACCTGTGCGCGAGGCGTTCGGACAGTATGGCAAGGTGTGCTACGCCACCGAGGACGGCAGTCTGGGCGAGAAGGGATTAGTGACACAGCACACTGCTTTCGCTGGCGACTACGACCAGATATGTACCTGCGGACCGACGCCGATGATGAAGGCGGTGGGACGCTATGCTTTGGAGAAGGGCATCCCTTGCGAGGTGTCGCTGGAGAATATGATGGCCTGCGGCATAGGTGCCTGCCTGTGCTGTGTATGCGACACCGACGAAGGGCACAAGTGTGTGTGCAAGGAAGGACCTGTGTTTGATGTGAGAAGATTGACCAAATGGTTGGAGGCAACCAAATAAAACTGAATCGTCATGGCAAAGTTAGAGACCAAGATACACAACATCGTGCTGAAGAATCCGGTGATGACGGCTTCGGGCACTTTTGGCTACGGCGAGGAGTTCGCCGACTTCATTGATTTAAGCCGTCTGGGCGGTATCATTGTGAAAGGCACTACCGGCGAACGCCGTCAGGGCAACCCCTATCCGCGTATGGCCGAGACCCCTGCGGGCATGCTGAATGCTGTGGGGCTGCAGAATGTGGGTGTAGCCACCTTCTGCAAGGAGGTGTATCCCCGCATCAAAGACATCAATACCAATATACTGGTGAACGTGAGCGGTTCGTCGATAGAGGAGTATTGCAGCGTGGCGGAGCAGATTGACGAGCTGGATTGCATCCCGGGCATTGAGTTGAACATCAGCTGCCCCAATGTGAAAAAGGGCGGCATGGGGTTCGGCACCGACCCCGTAATGGCTGCGCAGGTGGTCGGCGAGGTGCGCAAAGTGTATCACAAGACAATGATCGTAAAGCTCACGCCCAATGTGACCAGCGTGGTGGAGATAGCCAAAGCGGTGGAACAGGCGGGAGCCGACAGCGTGTCGCTGATTAACACGATGCTGGGAATGGCCATCGATGTGGAACGTCAGCGGCCTTACCTCAGCACCATCACGGGCGGCTTGAGCGGCCCCTGTGTCAAGCCTGTGGCTGTGCGCATGGTGTGGCAAGTGGCCCATGCTGTGCAGATTCCCGTCGTGGGACTTGGCGGCATCAGCTGTGCTGCCGATGCGTTGGAGTTCCTGATGGCGGGAGCCAAAGCCATAGAGGTGGGCACTGCCAACTTCCTCGACCCTGCAGTGACCGTGAAGATTGTGGACGGGCTGCAGGACTACTGCCAGCGTCATTATATCGACGATATCAACGACATCATAGGCATTATCTAGTACCTACGTTTCTATGCGATTGATTGCCGATAGCGGAAGCACCAAGACGCACTGGGTATTGCTGAATGGTGAACAGGAGCGCCATTGTGTCACCGAGGGCTTGAACCCTTGGATGGCCGACCGAGGTGTTTTCGCGTTGGTGGGCCGACAGTTGTGTGGCCAGTTGGGTCTTGAAGGAGCGAGGGTGGAGCAGGTGTTCTTCTACGGTGCCGGCTGCGGTACCGAAAGTGCCTGCCAGCGCGTGAGGGAGTGGATAGGGGAGACCCTTCCCTTTGACAGCATGGAGGTGAACAGCGATCTGCTGGGAGCCTGCCGGGCTACCTGCGGCAGCCGTGAAGGCATGGTGGGGATACTGGGTACGGGAAGCAATATGTGCTATTACAACGGACAGCGTGTGGCCCTTCAACGCGTGTCGACAGGCTTTATACTGGGCGATGAGGGGTCGGGTAACCACATCGGCAAAAGATTGCTGAAAGATTATCTCGAAGAGCGGATGCCGGAGGACTTAAGAGTCATGTTCCATGATGATTATCCCTACACCACCGCTGAGTTTATCGACTGTATCTACCGCCGTCCCTTCCCCAATCGTTTTCTGGCCTCACTGGCGTCCTTCGCCGCCAGCCATAAGGAAAATCAATACATGCAGGAGGTGATCCGCAGCTGCTTTCGGGCGTACTTTGAGCAGATGACCTATTTCGGAGAGCATGCCTCGTTGCCGCTTCATGTGGTGGGCGGGTTGGTCTCGTCGTTCGAGGCGGAGATAGGCGAAGCAGCCGCTGGAAGCGGTGTGCGGTTGGGTGTTATGGTGCAGTCGCCGATTGAGGGATTGGTGTCTTTCCACAAAGAGTGATTTTTTTTCCTGCGGCGTTATAATAATAAATGCAATTCCGCGTTACTTGAAAGTTTTTAAAATAATATCATACACAATGGATTTAACAAACATCTTAGCCATTTCGGGCAAACCTGACCTGAATGAACTGGTGTCCAGAACTAAAAACGGCGCCATCGTTATGAACCTCGTCAACGGACAAAAATTCCCCGTGTTCTCCAGCAGTAGTATCAGCCAGTTGAGCGAAATACGCATGTTTACTACCGAAGATGAGAAACCCCTGGAAGAGATATTCCAAAATGCCTATAATGTCTTGGAAGGCAAGCCTACCGACTTCGACCCCAAGAAGGCAGACAGCAAGGTGCTGTTCGACTTGTTGGCCAAAGTGCTGCCCAACTACGATACCGATCGTGTGCACACTTCCGATGCCAAGAAGCTGTTCTCGTGGTATAACATCCTGCTCGCTGCCGGCAAGCTGACGGCTGAGGAAGAAGAGGAGAAGGCCGAAGAGACTGCCGACGCCCCTGCCGCCAAGAAACCCGCTGCGCCCAAGAAGCCCGTCGCCCTCAAGCAGGCTGCGCCCAAAGCCACCACACAGGCCAAGGCCGCCCCTAAACGTACCACTACGGCCAAGAAAGCCATCTAAGGCGTATCAACCCATCCCCATTAAACCAACAAAATCCCGTAGTCATGAAGAAAATACTTGTCACGTTGTGTACACTGGCGCTGCTTGTCTCGATTGCGTCGTGTAAAAAGGAAAAGGATCCAGTCGTAGAGAATCCCATACCTGTCTATAAAGAGGGTGTGTACCATCCAGTCATGAAGGTTGTCACTGTGAGCGAGAACGGCGACACCACACAAGAGTGGAGCTGGGTTGGTGACAATCTGGACCATATCACCTGGGCCGACGGAGAGGTCACGAATTACAGCTATAACGGAAACCTGATTACCAGAGTGGCATCCAACCAAGATCTGGGCGAAGAGCTGCGTTATACTTACGCTGGCGAACAGATGACCAAGTGCGAGGTTTACTATGACGGTAACCTTGCCGTGACGATGGACCTTCAGCACAATGCCGCAGGGAAAATCAGCGGCGGCATTATTTCCATTGACGATAACTTCCTCATGACGCTGGCCGGGCAGCTGCTGGGCCAAGGCTCGTTCTTCGAGAAACTGTTGGGGACCCGGACGGCTGAGGCTATGGTTCAGATGGCCAGGATAGCCAAAGCTCAGCCTGATTCGAAGTTCTCTATTGACAACAAGAACTTCACCATGAACTTCGAGTGGAACGGCGAGAATGTCGACAAGCAGATTCTGAATGGCTCGTTCGTTTTGAATGTCACTTCGGAAGACTTGGAATTAGTCCAGAATTTCATTGAAATCCCTGAACAAGTTCTGTCGGTCATTCAGATGGTCATGGCCATGACCGGGGGCAATCTCCCGCTGCAGGTGTCTCTTACCGACACGATCGTTGCCACCTACGACAGCATGTACAACCCCATGTTCTGCAACTGGGGAACATTGTTAAGCCCGCTCACACTGTCCAGAGCCAATGTGCTGACGCAGGAGAACCATTTTGTCGCAGCACTTGCCATCTCCATGATGGGTCAGACCCAAGAGCTTTTACGCCAGCCGGAAGACACGTTTGAGGAATACAGCTACGAATACAACGACAAGCATTACCCCACCAAGAAGATTGGTGATACTGAGATTATTTACACATACAAGAACTAATCAAATATGACATACAGCGAAAAAGACCAGCAATATAAGCGTTATACTGTCACTTCGGCATTGCCTTATGCCAACGGACCTGTCCATATCGGACACCTGGCAGGTGTCTATGTCCCTGCTGATGTATATGTGCGCTATCTTCGCGCCCAAGGCGAGGATGTGATGTTCATTGGCGGCAGCGATGAGCACGGTGTGCCCATCACTATCAAGGCCCGCAAAGAGGGCGTGACTCCACAGGACATCGTGGACCGCTACCACAAGATTATCAAAGACTCTTTCGCCGAGTTGGGAATCTCGTTCGACATCTACAGCCGTACTTCGTGTCCGGAGCATCATGCTACGGCTTCTGCCTATTTCAAGAAACTGTATGACGAGGGCAAATTCATCGAAAAGACCTCGATGCAGTATTACGATGAGGAGGCTCATCAGTTTTTGGCAGACCGCTACATTACAGGCACATGCCCTCACTGCGGAAACGACCACGCCTATGGCGACCAGTGCGAGGCTTGCGGTACCTCATTGAATGCCACCGACCTGATTAACCCCAAATCGATGCTCAGCGGCAATCCCCCTGTGATGCGCGAGACGAAGCATTGGTACCTCCCCCTCGACCAGGATGAGCCTTGGCTGCGCGAATGGATTCTGCAGCAGCATAAGGGCGACTGGAAGACCAATGTGTATGGCCAGTGCAAATCGTGGATTGATGCCGGTCTTCAACCCCGTGCCGTCACCCGCGACCTCGACTGGGGTGTGAAAGTGCCTATCGAGGGCACCGAGGGCAAAGTGCTGTATGTATGGTTCGACGCCCCCATCGGTTACATCAGTTTCACCAAACAGCTGAAAGGCGACGACTGGGAGAAATGGTGGAAGGACAAGGACACCAAGCTGGTGCACTTCATTGGCAAGGACAATATTGTGTTCCACTGCATCATCTTCCCCGCTATGCTTAAGGCCGAAGGCAGCTATATCCTCCCCGCAAACGTGCCGGCAAACGAGTTCCTCAACCTTGAAGGGGACAAGATAAGCACCTCGCGCAACTGGGCTGTCTGGCTGCACGAGTATCTCAAGGAGTTCCCCGGCAAACAGGATGTGCTGCGCTATACCCTTTGCAGCAATGCACCTGAAACCAAGGACAACGACTTCACGTGGAAAGACTTCCAGCTGAAGAACAACTCCGAGTTGGTGGCAATCCTCGGCAATTTTGTCAACCGTACACTGGTGCTCACCCACAAGTTCTACGGTGGCAAAGTCCCCGCTCACGGTGCGTGGAACGAGCTTGACCAAGAGGTCATCAATGAGATGGCCACCTACCCCGAAAAGGTGGGGCGCAGCATCGAGAACTACCGTTTCCGCGAGGCTTTGGCCGAGATGATGAACCTGGCCCGTTTGGGCAACAAGTATCTGACGGACACCGAACCGTGGAAACTGATAAAGACCGATCCCGAGCGTACGGCTACAGTCCTCAACCTCTCCTTGCAGATTTGTGCCAATCTCGCAGTCCTGTGTGCGCCGTTCATTCCCTTCACGGCCGACAAGATGCACCGCATCATGAATCTGCCCGCCATGGGATGGCAGCATGCAGGCAACGCCAACCTGCTGATGGAGGGCCATGTGATTGAGAAACCCGAACTCCTATTCGAACAGATAGACGATGCCACCATCGAGGCACAGGTGAACAAACTGCTTGAGACCAAGCGTCAGAACGAGCTCAACGCCTGGCAACCCAACGAAGTGAAAGAGACAGTCTCTTTCGAAGACTTTGGCAAGATGGACATCCGTGTGGGCACGGTGCTGGAATGCACCAAGGTGCCCAAGGCCGACAAACTTCTGCAGTTTAAGATAGAAGACGGCATGGGTACCCGTACCATTGTCAGCGGCATAGCCAAGTACTATCCCGAGCCTGAGAAACTGGTGGGAATGCAGGTGTGCTTTATAGCAAACTTCGCTCCGCGCAAACTGAAAGGTGTCGAAAGCCAAGGTATGATTCTCAGTGCCGAGGACAAGGACGGCCGCCTCATCCTGGTGTCTCCAAGCCAGTTGGTCACCCCGGGATGCAATGTCGGATGATATGACAGTACTGTTATTGGGTGGCAATGGCCTTCTGGGCCATAATGTGTTGAGGATTTTGCTGGAGCAAGGGACCGAAGTGCATGCCTTGGTACGCAAACCTGCCCAGCTGCATACAGGGGATTTCCCTCAGTCATCCTCGTTGCTCACAGTTTTCGAGGGTTCGTTGCTCAACGACGACGATTTGTATCGTGCCGCACAAGGCTGCGATGCCATCATCAACTGCGCAGGCACCACCGATATGTCGCTCCTCCATTACGAGGACTATCTACCAGTCAATGCCCATCTGTGTCATAGATTAGTAAGTCTTATGTCGCAGATGGGCATCTGCCGTCTTGTCCATACCAGCACCGCCAATACCATCGGTTACGGCACTGCGTTCCGGCTTGCCACCGAACAGGAGCCGATGCAGCCCCCCTTCAGCTGCTCGTATTACGGACGCAGCAAGAGAGAAGGGGAGGAGTACTTAATCCAGGCAGCGCGGCGATATACCGACTGGCATATTGTCATCGTCAATCCAGGATTCATGGTGGGGCCTTACGACACCAAACCCTCCTCCGGTGCCCTCCTGCTTGCCGGGTACCGCAAACCGTTGATGGTCTCTCCAAAAGGTGGGAAAAGTTTCGTCCATGTTGCCGATGCCGCCACCGCCATCGTGAATGCCCTCACTATGGGGCATCATGGCGACCGTTATCTCCTCACCGGGGAGAACCTTTCCTTGCGTCAGTTTTACCGTCTGCAGGCGAAGGTATGCCACTATCGGCAGCTCGTCTTGCCGCTCCCCAATGGGTTGCTGCGGTTAGCAGGATGGTTGGGCGACCTGCTGAGGCACTGTGGCATCGCCACACAGCTCTCTTCGCGCAACGTCCGGCAGTTGATGGTGTGCGAGTACTACGACAATGGGCATGCCGTTAACGACCTTGCGTTGCCTCGAACACCCATAGCCCATGCTATCGAGGACTTCTTTGCATGGTATTCCACCGTACCCAGATAATATTTTCGACGGAAGGCAATTTTTAGCCACAAGTGCCGTTACATTGATAAATAAATCCCATAAAGCCCCGTAAAGATGAAAAAGATGCTCCCACTCATGCTGCTTGTGGCATTGACACTCACGGCATGCAATCCCAAATCGTCCGAGCCTCCCCAAAAGAAAGGCTCTTCCGGAAAGACCCTAGAGTTGATGATTGTGGCTGACAAAGATGTGTATCGTGGTGAGACCAAGGCCTTAATCGACTCCCTCTTTGGCCGTCCCCAGGTAGGACTGCCTGTCCCGGAGAAAATGTTCGACATTGTCAACATCCCGGTTTCGTCCTACAAGAACACCGAGATGTTCCAGAACCACCGCAACATCATCTTCTGTGATGTCAATCCCGGTAATCCCGACAAAGTGTATATGCACATCGACGAGTATGCCGCCCCACAGGTGGTGTTCGACTTTGCTGTCAAGGACCAGGCCTCGTTGCGCGACATGTTGCGCAAATACGAGCACCATATCCTCGACCAGGTCTACAATGCCGAGCACCGCAGGGTGATTAAGGCATTCAAGGGGATGGAGAATTTCAAAATCAATGAAGCCATCCGCAAGCAGTTCGGGTTCGGCCTGATGTTCTCCAACGAGTTTGCCATCGCCAAACAGCTCGATGGCTTTGCCTGGATTCGCAAGGAAGCCAAGGACTTCGGCATCGGTGTGCTTGTCGATGTCTTCCCCTACGAGAATCAGAACGTGTTCGACGAGCAGCACATCCTCGACCGTCTGGACACCATCATGAAACGCAATGTACCCAGCAATGCCGATGGCAGTTACACCGGTATTGAACGCCGCCGCGATGCACAAGGCAACTATCTGGCACCTATCACTCTCCGCAAAGTGGACTTCGACTCCAATTACTGCATCGAGACACGTGGCTGCTGGCGTTCCTTCGGCGACTTCATGGGAGGCCCCTATGTCTCCTACACCCTTCTGTCGCCCGACAAGAAGAATGTCATCATGCTCATGGGTTATGTCTATTGTCCACGCAACAAGCCTTGGACCAAGCGCGACCTGCTGATGCAGGTGGAAAGCATCTGCTGGTCGATTGATTTCTGATTCAAAGCACGCTGATATTACGCTATTACGAGATGCGCCGATTGTTGTTGCTTCCTATCTTTCTAGTGCTTGTCCAGCCACTCCGTGCCCAGAACTTCCTCGACAGGAGCGAGGTGGGTATTACCGTCGGAGGGATGAACTACCTCGGCGATCTCAATAACCAAAGCATGTTCGGCAAGGTCAACCCTGCGGCAGGTCTCATAGCACGCTACAATTTCGACACCCGTTGGCTGCTCGCCTTCGGAGCCTCTTATGGACGTGTGGAGGGAGGCAACCCCGACTATATAGCGCGTCGCAACCTCAGTTTCCGCTCCTCAATTATGGAGGGATTTGTCCGTGCAGAGTTCAACTTCTTCCCTTACGGCATCCGTTCCGCCGCCTACAAGCGTTCCACACCCTACATCTTCTGTGGCTTCGGTGCGTTTAAGTTCAACCCTATGGCGCAGTATACCCAGCCTTCCTCCGGCCAGACCGACTGGTATGCCCTTCAACCCCTCGGTACCGAGGGACAAGGCTCACGTGCTTACCCCAACCGTGTCAAATACCAGCTAATCGAAGTCTCTATGCCTTTCGGCATCGGCTATCGGTGGCGGCTGGCAGCCAACATGCACCTCACGGTGGAGTATGGCTGGCGTAAAACCTGGACCGACTATCTCGACGATGTCAGCACTACCTACGTGGGCGCCCAGGTGCTCAACGAAACCGGTGGAGGAAGCATGGCCGCCGTGTTGGCCGACCGCAGCGGCGAAGTGGACCCCGGCTATGTCAATGCCCCGGGCATTAAGCGGGGCGACGACTCGCTCAACGACTGGTACTCCTACTTCAACGTCAGCCTCTCGTTCTCGGCCGAGATGCTTTTCGGCTGGATGCGGGGCAAAGTGTGCGAAAAATAAACCCTGTGCATGTGGGAACGTGGCAATGGGTGAATGTGTAAGTCCCACTAACACACAAATAAGTCAACAAGAAAACACATTCAAACAATGAAACTCGAAGACATAGACAAATCGCGTGTGCCGCAGCATGTGGCCATCATCATGGACGGCAATGGCCGCTGGGCCCAGAAACAGGCCCACAAACGTATCTTTGGCCATCAGAACGCTATGACCGCCGTGCGCCAGGCTGTGGAAGCCGCCGTCGCTTGCGGTGTCAAATATCTGACCCTTTACACTTTCAGTACCGAGAACTGGAATCGCCCGCAGGAAGAGATAGACGGACTCATGGAACTCCTCATCAAGGCAGTGCGTGACGAGACCAAAACCCTGATGGACAACAATGTCCGTCTGCAAACCATCGGCGACACCGCCCGCATCCCCGAGAAGTCGCGCTCCAAACTGCTCGAGTGCATCGAAACCACCGCCGGCAACACCGCCATGACCCTCGTTTTGGCGCTCAGCTACAGCTCCCGCTGGGAGGTGGCACAGGCCCTCCGCTCCATCTGTGTTGAAGCACGCGACGGCCGTCTCCTGCCCGCAGACATTACCGAAGAGACCTTGCGCAACTATCTTGTTACAAAGGACTACCCCGACCCCGACCTTCTCATCCGCACGGGCGGCGAGCTGCGCATCAGCAATTTCCTCCTCTGGCAGATGGCATACACCGAGCTCTATTTCAGCGACCAGCTGTGGCCCGACTTCCGCCACGAAGACTTCTACGATGCCGTCTACGACTTCCAGAACCGTCAACGCCGTTTCGGCAAGACCGGCGACCAAGTGACGCAGGCATAATCTACAGGCGTACGGATGAAACGACTGCTACAGCGGCTCACTATTGCGACAGCATTGCTCTTTGCCATAGGGTCACCCCTCCGTGCCCAAAAGCTTGGCGTTGAGGACATCACACCCGTATACGACCTCGTCAAGACCTTCAAGCGCATCATCCCATACTACGACACTGCCAGCCACCTCACGGTGACGCATGTCATCATGAACACCGACTACCGCTATGTCAAGCTCTTTCTTAGGTACGAACCCGACCAGAGCATCACTCCTCAGACCCAGAAACAGATTCTTGACTACCTGGTCCATAACGAACTGTGGTCACTCCAACCCCTTGCCGACCACACTTTCGACCTCCGTGTGGAACTAAGCATAAAAGACAAGCCCGTCTCCGCCCGATACGACTATACCACTGCCGACCTTCAGAACGCTATTTCGCCCCCGCTCGAGCAGCTGGCACGCGACTACATAGCCCAAGTGGTGCAGACCCTTCAAGGCGACTTGCCCGCTCATTTGGACGACGATGGCCAGATGCTGGTAGCTTCGCATTACGACACTGCGGCTCGCAGGGTTACCAACACCTATGTTTTCCCCGACACTGTATGGCCCTCTGTCCGCGACCGCATCGTCAACCATACTGACGAGGTTCGCCGCATCACGGCACAAAACCTTCTTTCCGGCGCAGCTGAAGGAATGGCCACATCTGCCTATCTAGCCGATGTCACCCTCTGCTACCGCTATGGCAACTATTCCCGCACCGACTCGGCCGAGGTGTTCATTGCTCCCTGGATGTGGGAGACCTATTACAACGACATGGATTTCGGTTCGGATACTGTCGACATCATCGAAACCGCTGATTCCTCGATATTATTGTTGAGCATGATAGCCGAAAGTGTGAACAGGGACTGCCCCGCTGCCGTCGACAGCCTCACAACGATGCTCAGTTGCACGTTCGACTCCGTCAACCGGGTGCTGACTTACACTTATCGGGTCAACGAGCTGGCGATGCTCAACATCGAGAACAATGCCAATGCACAGGGTCAACTGACCGATGCTGTAGAGCAAGCACTGCTTTCCGATGCCGGCCGCCCATTGGCGCAGCTGCTAGTGACCGCCCAGGCCACGTTGGTCTATTCCTACACCTCCCCGCGCAGCCAGTCGCCGCTCACCCTTACTTTCCCACCCGCCCGCATTGAGGAAATATTGAATCAATGACGGGGGCAAGTCGTTGATAGCATGATTTCTGTGATTGCAGTTGCATAGGGGACATCTCTTGGAAGTGACCCTGTGTCGAAAGCCATATCCCATATTTCTGCAAGGCGAACCTGCATGATGTGCGCAGGAGGCCTGAAGGCCTGGGGAAGCATATCTCACGACAAGGCTCCGGTTCGCCGCTGTGGAAGGGAAAAGGTGCAGAAAATATAACTTTTTTTGGGGCAATAAATAATAAAATATGCAAAGTGGAGTTATATTAAACCTAAGGACTTATGGCCTTGATGGCTGTAGGTTGTATATTGATTTGATTGTTAGAAGTATACATACTGTTTAATGAAAAAGATACTCATTATCCTGCCGTTGCTCTTTTTGCTCGGCTTACCATTTACGGGCAGTGCCCAGGTTGTTGTGGGCAACCAAGAATACGACATTGACTATCTCACCCCAAAGACTTACGAGATAGGCGGCATCACCTTCCAGGGTGCGGAAAACTACGACACTCGTATGGTTCTGCTGGTTGCCGGACTGCAGGTGGGAGACCGGATAAGGGTGCCGGGCGACAAACTGGCTACGGCGGTGGACCGTCTGTGGAAACAGGGCTTGTTCGAGGATGTGCAGATTTATGTCACCCGTATTCAAGGCGACTTGATTTTCTTCGAGATAGTGTTGAAGAGCCGCCCCAAAATGAGCATGTTCAAGATTAACGGCGTGAAGAAAAGCGACAACGACAAGTTGAAGGAGGAGATGAACATTGCCACAGGCGATGTGGTGACCGAGAACCTGTTGACTACGTCGCGCAACCGCATCCGCGCCTTCTATCTTGACAAGGGTTACAGCAATGTGTCCGTCACTACCGAGGTGGAGAAGGACACCATCGTGGCCAAAAACGAGAACAGGGTGAATGTCATCTTCAACGTGAAACCCGGCAACCGGGTAAAAATCGACTCGCTGATTATTGAGGGCAATAGCCAGATAAGCACCAACATGCTGCTCCAGCAGATGAAGAATACCCACGATGTGAACTATTACAAGAAGTTCTTCTTTTGGACAAAAGGGTTCTGGAGCCGTTCGAAATATCAGGAGTCGAAGTTTAACGAGGATTTGGAGAGCATCATCACCTATTACAACGAGAATGGTTTCCGCGATGCCCGCGTGGTGTGGGACACCGTCTATCCCGCCACCCGTATTGAGGATGGCAAAGAGGTGGGTGAAGACCGTCTGATAGTGAAGGTGAGACTGCACGAAGGCAACAAGTTCGTGTTCCGCAATATCACTTTCTCCGGCAACACCATCTACCCGTCGGACCTGCTGCTGAAGCATCTGCGTATCGAGGAGGGCGACCCCTACAACCGCACACTGCTGGAAACCAACTTGCGCTATAATCCCTCGGGGACGGACATCAGCTCCATGTATATGGACAACGGATACCTGTTCTTCAAAGCCGTTCCTGTTGAGGTGGGTGTCGAGAACGACTCAATCGATATTGAGATCCGCATAGTGGAGGGTAAACAGGCTCGTATCCGCAATGTGTCGGTGGAGGGCAATACGATGACCAACGACCGTGTTATCCTGCGCGAGCTGCATACCCGTCCGGGCGACCTGTTCAGCCGCGATGCCGTGATGCGCAGTCACCGCGAGTTGACCACCTTGGGCTATTTCAAACAGGAGACCATTCAACCCGATGTGAAACCCAACACCAACGACGGCACAGTGGATGTGGTGTACAAGGTGGAGGAGGGCAACACCAGCCAGATACAGCTGCAGGGTGGCTATGGAAACAGGATGCTTATTGGTCAGATAGGCTTGACGCTGAACAACTTCTCTGTACGAAACATCTTTAACAAGAAGGCATGGCATCCGCTGCCTGTAGGCGACGGACAGAAGCTGTCCATCAATGCGGTCACCAATGGCACGTATTATTACTCGTTCAGTGGTTCGTTCACCGAGCCCTGGTTGGGAGGCCGCAGGCCGCAGTCGCTCAGCGTGTCGGTGTACCACCACTTTATCAGCAACGGCTATTTCTATAAGAAGAGCGAGTCGCAGTATGGCAACCTGCGTATCAGCGGTGCTGCTGTGTCGTTCACCAAGCGTCTTAAATGGCCCGACGATTACTTCATTGTCGCACACACCATTTCCTACAAGCACTACAATCTGAATAACTACTCCCTGTTCCGCGGCACGACCTTCACCAACGGCAAGGCCAACGATTTGTCGTACGGCTTTATGATCAGCCGCAATTCGCTCGACTCACCTATCTATGCCCGCAGCGGCTCGGAGGTGTCGGTGGCTCTGTATGCCACGCCCCCCTACACCGCCATCAGTGGCAGGGATGTGGAGAATGTTACCGAGCAGGACAAGTTCAACTGGACGGAATACTATAAAATCAATGTCAGAGGCTCGTGGATGCTGAACCTGGTGGGCGACTTGGTGCTGAACGCCAAGACACGTTTCGGCTGGATGGGCTATTACGACAAGAAAATCGGTCTTTCGCCCTTCGGCCGCTACTTTGTGGGTGGCGACGGTTTGCAGGCCTATGCCTACGATGGCCGTGAGATTATCCCAGTGCGTGGTTATGAGGACAGCCGTCTGAGCCCCGACGAGGGTGCATCGATTTTCACCCGTTATACCCTCGAGCTGCGCCACCCGGTTATCGAGAGCTCCAGTGCCACCATCTGGCTGCTCGGATTCCTTGAAGGCGGTAACAGCTGGTACAATGTGAAGGATTTCCAACCGTTCAGTGTGTACAAGTCGGCAGGTGTCGGTGTGAGAGTGTTCATGCCTATGTTTGGCTTGATAGGTGTAGACTGGGGCTATGGTTTCGACGGTACCGGCATCGGTGGCTCGCATGTACACTTCAGCATCGGACAAAGTATGGATTAACAGTCAAAAAGACAATACAATCGTTTACCAATGCGCAGACTGATTCTTATAGCAACGCTTCTCATGCTGGCCCTCCCCGTAAGGGCGCAGAAGTATGCCTGTGTTAACACGGAGTATATCATGAAGAATGTGCCGGAATATAACCAGGCGTTGAACAAGGTGAACAAGTACGTGGAGGAATGGCGCAAAGAAATTGAGGCCAAGCAGGCCGAAGTGGACGAGTTGCGCCAGCAATACCAGCAGGAGTCCTATCTGCTGCCAGAGAATTTGAAGCAACGCCGTCAAGACGAGATACGCACCAAGGATGCCGAACTCCGTAGCCTGCAGCAGCAGCGCTTCGCACCGGGAGGCGATCTCGACCAGCGGAAGATGGAGCTGCTCAAACCGGTGCAGGACCGTGTGTATAACGCCATCGAGCGTGTGGCACGCGAGAAGAACTACGCCTTTGTCTTCGACAAGGCCGGTGCCGCCACCGTGCTGTATGTGGCGGATAAGTACGACATCAGCAACCAGGTGCTTGAGATGCTGGGTGTGAAACCGGGTGCCGCCCCCGAGGGAGGCATCAATCCCAATGCTGGTGAAGGCAGGCAGAAATCTGCCGCGGGTCAGCAGGAAAAGCAGCGCCAAGTCCCCCCTGCCGCCGAACGCAAGGAAAGAATGTAAAACAACATGAATAATAATAACAAACAAAACTGATAAACACAACATGAAAAAAGGATTTATCGTAGTAATGATGGCCCTGCTGGCTTTCGGTGGCAGCGCCATGGCTCAGAAGAACATCAAACTCGGTCACATCAACTCGAACGACCTGATGCAGATTATGCCCGGTCGCGACTCGGCCCAGGCTGCCTTGCAGAAGGAAGTGGAGGCCCTTCAGGCCGAACTGGAAACCATGAACAAGGAGTTTGAGACCAAGTACAATGACTATCTCACCAAGAGAGACCAGCTGTCCGAGTTGATTCGCAAGACCAAGGAGAGCGACCTCCAGAACATGAGAGCCCGCATCGAAGAGAGTCAGTCCAATGCCCAGAAACTGCTTGAAGAGCGTCAGGAAGCCCTGCTCAAGCCTATCGTCGACCGCGCCAAGAAGGCTATCGAAGAGGTGGGCAAGGAGAACGGATATACCTATATCTTCGACTCCGGCATCGGCACTGTCCTCTATTCGCAGGACAGCGACGACATCATGCCTCTCGTGAAGAAGAAACTCGGCCTGAAGTAATCTAGTTAGATTAATTGAGAGTTGAGAGCTGAGAATTGAGAGGTGCCGAGTTGCGGTAGCCAATTCTCAATTCTCAACTCTCAATTCTCAATTTTTAGTATATGTTAGTCAAGACATTCGGCAGTGCTATCTGCGGCGTCAACGCCATGATGGTCACCGTGGAGGTGAGCGTCGAGATGGGCGTCAATTTCACCCTTGTCGGTCTGCCGGACAGCGCTGTGAAGGAGAGCCAGCAGCGTATTGCCACCGCCATTGGGCAGTATGGTCTGCGCATCCCCGGCAAACGAGTGGTGGTGAACATGGCTCCGGCCGACTTGAGGAAGGAGGGGGCTGCCTATGACCTCACCATCGCCATCGGTATCCTTGCCGCCGCAGGCAATATGCGTGCCGACGACCTGGAGCATTACGTCATCATGGGCGAGCTGTCTCTCGACGGTAGTCTGCGCCCTATCAAAGGGGTCCTACCCATAGCCATCGAGGCCCGCAAGCAGAAGTTCAAAGGCATCATCGTCCCCAAGGAGAACGCCCGCGAAGCCGCCATAGTCAACAATCTGGAGGTATACGGGGCCGAGAATGTCAAACAGGTTATCGACCACCTGAATGGGGAGAAGATGATGGAACCCACTATCGTCGACACCCGCGCCGAATTTGCAAACCATCTCAACCATTACGAGTACGACTTTGCCGACGTGAAAGGGCAGGAGAGTATCAAACGGGCATTGGAGATTGCCGCTGCGGGCGGCCACAATGTCATCATGATTGGCCCTCCGGGTTCAGGCAAAACCATGTTGGCCAAGCGTATGCCCTCCATCCTGCCCCCTTTGAGTCTGGAGGAGTCGTTGGAGACTACCCAGATACATAGTGTGGCGGGCAAGATGAAGAAGGAGGACTCGCTGATAGCCATCCGGCCGTTCCGTTCGCCGCACCATACTATTTCCGATGTCGCCCTGGTGGGTGGCGGTACCAATCCCCAGCCAGGTGAAATATCCCTGGCACACAATGGGGTGCTTTTCCTCGACGAGCTTCCCGAATTCCGCCGTCAGGTGCTGGAGGTACTACGCCAACCTATGGAGGAGCGGCGTGTTACCATCAGCCGCGCCAAGATGACCATCGACTACCCCGCCTCCTTCATGCTGGTGGCAGCGATGAATCCGTGTCCTTGTGGCTACTACAATCATCCCACGGTGGAGTGTACCTGTCCCGCCGGAGCAGTGAAGAAGTACATGAACAAGATTTCCGGCCCGCTGCTGGACCGTATCGACTTGCAAATCGAGGTGACGCCGGTGCCTGTCAGCCAGCTCAACAACATGCAGCAGGGCGAGAGCAGTGCCGTCATCCGCGAGCGGGTCGTGGCTGCCCGTGCCATCCAGACAGCCCGTTTTGCTGGCCATCCCGGCGTCCACTGCAATGCTCAGATGACTAGCAAGCTCACCCGCGAGCACTGTGCCCTCACCGACGAGTGCCGCAGCATCATCGAGACTGCCATGAACCGTCTGGGCCTTTCGGCACGTGCCTACGACCGCATCCTGCGCGTCAGCCGCACCATCGCCGACCTCGAAGGTAGTCCTGCCATCCAGCCCCACCACCTGCAAGAGGCCATCACCTACCGCAGCCTCGACCGCGACAGCTGGGGCAAGTAATAAACGGTCACAACGTCTACATGCCAAGAGGCTTCGCTGCTGAATAAGTATCCCGTTGGGGCGAAGTAAAAGTGTGAGAATAACAAGTATATAGCTATGAGAATAAGATGGATGTACATAATAATGGCAGCTGCGGTTTGCTTGACAGCCTGTCATAAGAAGAAGACCCCGGAACAAAGTTCGGAGGCCGATACTATAATAGAGATAGTGGATGAAGAGGATGATTATGGGTATGCCGACGTGACGGACACCACTGCTGCCGACGTGGCAGCATGGTTGAAGACGGTGAGCATAGATTCGGTTGAGCGTCTGCTGTGCCGTCACGGTGGGAATGTGGCAATCCCTGATGGCCGCACCCTGCATGTCAACATCACCGATGTGTTGCGATGCATCCCCGACAAGGCAATGGACTACCCCTTTAAGGAGGCGGCCAAAAGCCTTGACATTTCCGACCTCCGCTCTGCCGACGGACGTGTGCGCATCATCACTTGGAACACGGGCAAGGGCGGCACCTGCCCTGACATTGCACGTTTCACCCTCCTGAAGGGAGACGACGGACGGATACACAGCCAAGGCCACAACCACGGGGAGGCCTTAGTGTTAAAAATCCACCAATTATCTCCATTGGGTCACCACCAGCAGGACAACAAAGGAAGCACTATTTATCTGACATACGACTACTTCCGCGAAGGGAACACCGTGGGTGCCGCATGGATGGACGCATGGTACATACAGGGCGATTCCCTTTGCGAGGCAAACGTCTTCCCCAATGGGGAGAGCAAGGTGGGGTTGGAATACAAAATCCCCGACTGGTATGCCATCACTAATAACGGCGAGGGCTATGACTGGCTTTTCGAACTGGTAGGTCGTAACCTGTACGTCCCTGAATCCACTTTAGATCAGTTCCTCACCGACCATTATAAACTCTACCGTTGGATGGGAGACCATTTCGACTTGTTGGACGTTGTGGGCAACCGCCGGTTGCACATCAGCCTGAAAGAGTATGAGTCCCTGCAATACTATTTCGTCACCAAGGACTACCGTGTCCGTGTCGACCGCCTGGACAATGGCAGCTATCGCTATGCATCATGGCGGCGAAGCAAACAGACGGACACTAAGCCTGACCTTGTCATTACAGGCGGGAAGTATGACGAAGAAAAGGGATGCTACCTGTTCGAGAACGACGGCTATTATTATCGTGTCACCACAACGGAAGGAGAGAATCACCTCATCGTGGAGAAAGACGGTCGCACAGTGCTCCGCCAAAATATAGAGTAACAAATATCATCTCCAGAATGATGGGAGCATGGCTGTTACAGGCATAGTTTCACTTACGAAACAATCTTATTAGTCATAAACTTATTACCTGACAATTATGAAACGCAGAACATGGATAATCATTTTAGTGTCATTGCTGCCTATTTCGTTGGTGGCGTGTTCCAACAATGGAAGCAGTAATGTGGATGACACCACCGACACTCTGGCTGCCCTGCAACAGGACACAATGACTGTGTCCACTCAGCGCATCATCATCGACATCGAGAAACTGAAAGCACCCGACTCGGTTCTGCCAACCGTCGGCTACGACAAGATTATCTCCGAGATGATGTATGAAATGGGTGTAGAGAAAGCCCAAACCGTGGCGCACAATCGCTGCTCGCAGCCTTTGGTGCAACTGCCCCATCCCTTCTTCGACGGCATGCATCAGGCCTATGCCGACCACCGTCCCTTTGTGCTCTCGCCCGATGCCGTCTGGCTGCTCATCTGTCAGGGTTTCTCCTATCATGTCAACTTCAACGCCGAGGCATTGCGTCATTTGTTCGTGGACTTCGAGGGCAAGAAAACACTTATCGTTGTCAGCAACGGCATCAGGCTGGACAACCCCAACAGCCCGTGGGAGCGTTACTTCCCCGAGTTTACCAAGCAGATAGCAAAATGTGTGGGTGATAGCCTTGTCAACACACTCACCTGCAACTTCTCCACCTCCACCGTCGTCACCCGCGCCGCCTCTCAGATAACCATCATGTCCGCCATGCAGAAATATTTCAACTACAAGATGTATGAAATCTGCGGCATTCCTCAGGTCATCCTCGAAGGCACACCAGAGGATTGGCATACCATCGTCGAGCGCACCGAGACACTCCGCAAGTACAAACTCGACTGGTGGGTGGACGAGCTTCTGCCCATCCTCCGTAAGATAGAGAAGGCTGCCAACGGCGAGGTGGACACCGAGTTTTGGCGCGGCATGTATAAGCAGCACGACCTCAAGCACGAAATGTGTGGCGACCCATATTATCTTGCCAACGGCTGGATAGTCAAGTTCTATCCCTACGATGACGACAAGCATCGCAACGACTTCAAAGGAATCTGCGACGGTGCCTACAACCTCCCAGCCGAAATTGTCTCTGTCCCCTTGGAGTTCACCGACATCAATAGAAAAAAACACAACCTCACCCTTTGGACAGGCTTCGTAGGCCTCACACAAGACACCACCACCTTCGCCCTCCGTCCCGAAATAGGCTGGTTTATCACAAGAAGAAGAAATTCTTCCAACAAATGAAACATATATTCTTTTTAGTGTCATTGCTGCCCTATCTCTTGGTTTCAACGACGGTTGTGGCTCAGCCTTCGGGCGGTTACGACGAGGTCAACGACTGCCTGCGCTTCCTGCCCACTCGCGTCACCAACCATGTCCGCTCCGTGCGGGAATACAAACTTCTCACCGATGCGACAGGCCAGCGCGAACTAATACAGACCACCCACTACAACCGCCAAGGTCATCTGACCTACAGCCGCCACCGCTCTGAGATTCCCGACAGCACCGAATACACTTACGATTCTCTCAACCGTCTTGTGCGATGGCAGCGTGTGGAACGTCGTTGGGACAACGACAGCCAGCGGATGGTGTGGAATCATCTTTTCGTCGAAAACATAGAATACACGCCCGAAGGGGCGGTCGGCCTCTGCCGTCTTGTCTCCTGCGAACGCGATGGCTCAGCCATTGACACCTCCGTTTGCACCTACCGTCTTGTCCGACTTGACCGCAATGCCGATCATCATGTCACGCAATGCGACTATGCCTATTACGAAAGGGAGTCGTCGCAAGGAATGGTTGAGGAACAGACTGACACCTGCTGTTTCCGTCGCGAGTACGACGACAAGGGGCGTCTGGTACGACAGACGTATACCGACGAGGTCGGCTCGCGCGGGCTGGAGGGCTACGATGAGCGTTATGTCTACGATGCACAAGGCAGAGTACGCTACAGGATTGACAGCTACGGCGGCTACGACTCGCTTGCCTATCGCTACAATCCACAGGGCGGCATAATGGAAATGTCGGGCAAGTCGTTGGCGCAAGGCATCGAAACCGATATCCACGTCAGCTACCGCCCCGACGGCTCCCCAAAGGAGAGAAGGGAAATCAGCCGTCCGAGCTACCCGGAGGAGTGGGACAACGGAGCCACTTCCAAAGAACATACAACTACCCGTACCGTGTACGATGCCAAAGGCAGTATCATTCGCACGGAACACCCCGACTATACGTTGGAACGCGATGTGGTATACTGGGAATAAAATCTTGAATGTGTTAACGCGTTAGTCTGACTAACGAATTAACGCATTCAAAATTTTCGCATTCAAGTGTGATTTTTCTCTTTTCTTAGCGTTTAATGGGGGTATGATGCAACATCAATTTCTTACGCTCATCGAGGAGCATTCCGCAGCTATCAACCGTGTGTGCCGGTCCTTCTGCCACACAGCGGAGGATTGCGAGGATTTGCGTCAGGACATCATCCTGAACCTCTGGCTGGGCTGGAGCCGCTACCGCCCCACCGCCAAGCCGGTGACATGGGTGTGGCGTGTGGCGGTGAACACCGGCATATCGTGGCGGCGGCACCGACAGCCAGACGAAGAAAGGCTGTATTTTATCTGCAATTCCGAATAGATGATGATCGCCTTGGTCTTTCACAGCCTATCAGAAGCGGTGTATGCACAGAAGCTTCGTTATGTACACAAAAGCACCATGGAGAAGTGAATATCCAATATGGGGATGTGTCTTTTCGCTAATGTGTTAATCGTCTGAATTTACAAATCTGTCAAAATCGGCTTCACATCGTTCACATAGTCCTATGTCGTTTAGTACAGCTCTTTCACCACAACGCATGCACTCTTCATAATTCTCAAAGCTGATATAACTCTCTAAATTAATAGATTCTTCTATCTCTCCTCCATTAATCTCAATGTTCTGTGTATTGAATGCTCCCATTGGATATTCCCATACTTGTAAAGTTAAGTCTAATTGGTTGCCACAATTGGGACATGAACAATACTCTTGGGACTCATATTCGGCCTCTGGCCCCATTCCTCTGTCATCAACAACGCCACCTTCCCAGTCAAAACACAAATCACCTGCGTTTAATTCAAACAATTCACCACAAGTATTACAACGAATTAGTAAAGAATCGTTAGTATGATGTTGTTTTAGCTTCCGGTCCCGTTCTGCACGAGCAAGAATATCTCTTACCAAACCGAGCTTCCCATAGAATTCTAGTTCTGTTTGTTTTGGTTGATATAAAAATTCAATCTTATTAATAAATTCGCTGGTTTTATAGAACCATATAGTTTGACCTGTTTCTTCCTCAAACTCCACCAACAATTCTCTGCGAGGGTGACCTTTTTCGTTTGCAGTAGGTTTTTCGGCATTTTTATCCTTATCAGTTTCATCCACTATTACCCAATCGGGTTTTGTTTCGTTGGTTACAAAGATGATATCGCACTTTTCTGCTTTTGCATGTCTTAGGGTTTCTTTCCAAATAATGAGGTCACCGTATTTTCGAATACCACTTTTCATTTCCGCATCTTTATATCCAGGAGGTATCTGATTGGCATATCTGACAGCACCTTCTTTTAATATTTCCTTTATTTCAGAGAGGAGGAAAGGTTCTCCACATTTAAGAGATAGTATTGTTTTTGCCAAATAGTCTTGGTTTAGAATTGATTTAATTTCCTGTTTCCTTTTCGTATATTCCTTAGCCATGATGGTTTTTATCTTGGCAATTTCAGGTTCTATATTGTTCAGAGCATCTTTTATTTCCTGCAATTTTTGAGGACTAATAAAAGGGTGATAATACTGCTTTCCCCATTGTCCAATATAAGACTTCAAATCGTCAACAAGATGATTGTTTTGAATCACCTTGTCGTGGTATTTTTCATTAATAGGTTTTACTGCACCACTGTTTCGATTTTTCTCATATTCGTTTACAACTTGTGCCGGCAGCCAGATTCTATAAGATAATGAGCAAAGGATATCAGACATAATCGTTTGATATTCTGGAGTCATATAATAAAAATCAAGCAATGCACAGGTGTCAAATACAATCAATCCTTCATTCCAAAGTTTTTTTTCTATTTGAGGATCGATTGATGATGGTGTATAAATTGTTCTCCTCATATTATAATCAGTAGTCAATAAATAATTCTTCTCGTATCTTGCAGTTTCGTTACTCCCCCTACAAAACACTTCTTCTAATTTGGAGTTTCACGCACGTTGTTGAAGTCTAATGTGTTATGCTGATAGTCCTCAATAAGAGATTGAGTTACAGCCCTGATTGCGTAAAAAAGATGTTATTTCATCGAATAATAAAACTCGCTTGGAAGTATGATATTTTAATATTGGTGGTTTTTTTCAAAGTATTCGAAAATCCCATCCCTTCATACAGCCGTTACCCGCTTTGGTCATAATAAGGCATTCTCTATCTTCGTAATGGAAGTAAACTATTTTCCCCCTTTGTTTCAGAGCGTTCATTATATACACAAAAGGTCTTTCTTCCCAACGATATTTTCCTCCACAAATGTATTCCTTAGACTCTCCTTTCTTATCAATGTAACTTTTTTTACAGCTACAACATTCTCCTAAAGGGAGATACACGTTAACAGCATTATCACCATTTTCTGTTACTACCATAACTGCAACGGGTGTAAGCATTTCTATCTTTTTGTCATTTGTCCATTTAATCCCTGCCAGATTAGGATTCCTTAAGATTGTCCATTTTGGGAAATCATTAAATTCACTTCTACTAATAAAACTGCCCCAAGGTAATCTTAAGGAATAACACGCCTCTGAGAAAGAACACACTTTCTCCCCTTCAAAGGCATAATAATTTCCACCACATGATCCTGGATATGGCATTGTTCGACTCAAATTTGGAAACACCATTAGTTCCTGTAAGGATAAGTGTTTAAGTTCTACTGGTTTGTTTACTTCAATCATAGATAGTATGTTGTATTAATGTTTATTACTATTTCTTGTTCGTAGTAATTTCGACTTGATGAGTTAATAAATACAACGCGAAATATTCACTTTTATTGCCGATGGAGAAATTAATTTTAATCTATAGATTCAACCTCGAAGTGCAACACTGTTGTGCAAAGATAGTAAGAATTTTTGTTTCGGGGAAGAATAATCCAAATTTTTTCTAGGT
>JAEEGI010005862.1_pt1 | contig 28053 bp, 23 predicted proteins | sample 8958751 | NCBI WGS metagenome assembly JAEEGI01 (sample SAMN16246545, study PRJNA631951) | gut metagenome | biome: gut microbiome; feature: rumen; material: KS-attached | host: Bos | place: Iran: Karaj | collected 2018-10 | reverse complement strand
TCGGGATTGTAGTACTTGAGGCCCTCGACGGCGACAAAGCGCTTGTTGGGGATACGTTCCAGCGTGTCACCAGGGGCAATCGAGATGCCGTCGTAGCGATGCACCACCTTGAACGGGTCCACCGTGAGGTACAACGCCACATATCCCGCCACCGGCAGCAAGGCCAGCAACGAGCGACAGACAAACTTCTTGAATCCTGGGCGCATCATCTTTTATAGGTGTTAGGTGTTAGGCTTTAGGTGTTAGGCTCTAGGCTTTAGGCATTACTAAAACTAGAACTGGAAGTAGATAAACTGCATGTTGCGGTCCAGGCTGGCAATCGAGATGCCCGCCAACAGCGCCCAATAGAGAATCCAGCGCACCACCGTGGGGAACGGCAGTCGCTTGATGGGGAATTCCTGCTTGCGCCCCAGCCACTCGATGATGAAGAAGGGCACGATGTAGAACACGGGCTGTCCGAACACGGGACGCATCGACCATGAGCCATTCACCACCACGTCACAGATTTCGCCCAAGTGGGTGATACCGTTGGCGCGGAAAGCCACAAACACCATCGCGAACAGGAAGAACGTCAGCAGGCAGCGCGGAATGTCGCGCAACGACGCGTGCTCGCTCAACTGCTTGCGCGGCAGGAACACAAACGGCAACAGCAGCAGGCCGTTGACCGTGCCCCAGATGACGAATGTCCAGTCGGCGCCGTGCCACAGGCCCGACAGCGAGAACACAATCATCATGTTCAACGCTGTGCGCCACTTGCCGCGGCGAGAGCCGCCCAACGGGAAATAGACATAGTGGCGGAACCACGTCATCAGCGAGATGTGCCACCGCTGCCACAGTTCCTTCATATTGCGCGAGAAGAACGGGTAGTTGAAGTTGGCACGCAGCCTGATGTTCAGCAGGCGTGCCGAGCCGATGGCGATATCACTGTAACCCGAGAAGTCGGCATAGATCTGCACGGCAAACAGGATGCCTGCCCAAATCATGCTCCACGGGCCGTAGTAGTAAGGATTATACAGCAACTGGTCCACATAATAGCCCATGGTGTCGGCAATGATGACCTTCTTGGCCAAGCCCCACAGGATCTGCCGCATGCCCACGACTGCCGTGTCGTAGTCAAACGATTTCTTCTTCAGGAACTGCGGCAACAGGTTGGTTGCACGCTCGATGGGGCCAGCCACCAGCTGCGGGAAAAACGCGATGAACACGCCGAAGGCCACCGCATTGCGCGTGGGCTTGATGTCACCGCGATACACGTCGATGGTGTAACTGATGGCCTGGAACGTATAGAACGAGATGCCCACCGGCAACAGGATGTGTAGCGTCGGCCAGTCAGGGTTGATACCGAAAAGTCCCAACAGGTCCACGAAACTGTCTCGCAGGAAGTTCAGGTACTTGAACACGCACAGGATGCCCACGTTGAGCACGATGTTCAGTGTCGCCCACATCTTGTCATAGCCCGAGCGGTCACCGCGCATCAGCAGCGCAGTGCCCCAGGTGGACACCGATGTGAGCAGGATCAGGCTCAGCATCCGCCAGTCCCACCAGCCATAGAACACATAGCTGGCAACCAGCAGAAACAGGTTCTGCCACTTCAAGTGATTGCGCAGCCCCCAGTAGATGAAGAACACCAGAGGGAGAAAGAGCGCATAGGTATAGGTATCAAATTGCATGACTATTAATCAACTGTAACCAAACTGCAAAGGTAGTAAAAACTTTTCGATACCTCTTGACAACCCCTCAATAATTCACAACCTTCGCACCTGTGAGCCCCAAAGAACGCGCATGCCAACAAAAAGTTGTCATTGTCGTATAAACGTTGTCCGAGTTGTTTGATAAAAATTTAACGGCTTGGAGTGAGGACAAGGGCAGGTGTCGGAAATGGCACAAAAAAGGACAAAGTGCCATGCGAAGGACTGTCCATAATAAACCAAAGTTGAGATTTTGAAGGTTTTGAGTGAAAATTGCTTTCAATTATAGCCTCATTATCAAAATAATGCGTATATTTGTAGATGTTTTTTTCAGATGACTGTTGCCAGATATTACTGCAGTCGAGTCTCAAGGGATATGTGTAATAAAAGGCATTTACTTGTTTTCTCTGAAAAGATTATTCATCTCTTTTTATTATGCCAGTATAACGTAACTCTGAATTTTAATTAAGGTAAAATTTGCAGAATTAAATGCGAATATGAGACTCATCCGGTATATCCATCCTATAGGTCAAGGTGCATTTTACACCGAACAGTTCTTTGATGAAAAAAACGAGGTAATTGCTACGTTTGTCTATGACTGTGGCGCCATGAAGAATCTAGATGGTATCGAAAAAGAGATAAGAGGGATGTTCAACAAAGGAGATAGAATTGATATCCTTTTCATTTCACATTTTCATAATGACCACATCAATGGAATTGTGGAGCTAAAAAGGCATACTGATATCAAGAATGTTGTAATACCCTTATATGAGAAAGACAGGATTCTAATGCTATTAGCAACAGTTCCTGCTGACCATAAAAATCATAAAACATATAAAGAAGTAGAAAAACTAATTAAAAGTCCTCGAGGCTTCTTTGGAGATGGAACGAGGATTATTGAGGTTTCTACTGAGGATAATATCTCAGATATTCTCATTCTTGATGATAACGTCCCTAAAAACAAAAGAATTAAGAGAGGAACACCAATAAGTATTCCTAAGTTTTCTTGGGAATTTATACCATATAATTTTTGGTATGAAGACAGACATGCATCATTTGAAGAAGAGTGCAATCAGAGAGGAGTGTCTCTCGAGAATCTAAAAAATGATATTAATAATTCAGGCTTTCTTAATGACTTGAGAAATGTGTATAAAAACATAAGCCCCAAAAACAATATCAATGAGAATTCAATGATTGTTTATTCTGGGTTATATGATGAGCAGATGGCTACTAACTGTCCTCTGATGCCTAATGCTTGTTTTTATACTGGTGATGCGTCTTTTAATAGTGATGTGATCAGTAAATTACTGAATCACTTAAGATGGCGAGGAGTCAATTTATCTATGTTCCAGATTCCTCATCATTCATCAAAATCTTCTTTTAATGAGATGATATTTAATTTACTGCAAAACAATTACAGTTGTCCGATTTTATTTGTATCATGCGGGAACAAAAACACCTATGGGCATCCATCTTCTTTTGTGATGACTCTGTGTAATCTATTTTTGAGAGAACGAACAAAACATGAATCAAAAATCCAACAGGAGATTTCTTTTATAACGGAACAAAGTGTGAGAATTGTTTGTGAAGAAAAGAACTCAATGCTTGTAATACTATATGATTTAGATAACAACAATAAAACTATATCAGAATGAAAAATCAAGGCTTAATTACTCGATATCAACGCTTTTTGTTGATGATAGCTTTTCTTTTGAGCTACATTTTTTGCAAGGCTTATGACATTGAAGTTGATGGAATATATTATAATGAAAACACAGATGGGACTGTCAGTGTGACATTTAAGGATTCAAATTATAATAGCTATAGTGGGAATGTTAACATTCCAAATGTTATTACTTATTATGGAGACACAATTCCTGTCAAATCAATTGGTTTATTTGCTTTTAAAAATTGTGAAAACCTTATTAATGTAACAATTCCCAAATCCATTACTACTATAGGTGATTTTGCATTTCAGAATTGCACTGGATTAAAGAGCTTGGATGTTCCTAACTCGGTCTCAACTATTAAAACAGGTGCGTTCAGTGGTTGTACTGGATTAACGAGTTTCATCATTCCTAATGGCTTAGATTCAATTGATTCGGGCGTGTTTGCATATTGTACTGGAATATCTGAAATAGTAATTCCAGGTTCAGTCAAAGTAGTTGGATGGGAATCATTCTATAAGTGTACGGGGTTAGTAAATGTTACCATCCCAAATTCTGTTTGTATAATAGAACTTCAAGCATTTATGGGTTGTACTAGTTTAACTAGCATCTTCATCCCCAACTCCGTTTATTCTATAGCGGGTTCAGCGTTTTCTGGTTGCACGAGCTTGGTAGAAATGATAGTTGCAAATAATAACCCGCAATATGATTCTCGAGATAACTGCAATGCAATTATTGAAACTTCTAGTAATACATTGATTACAGGATGTAAATCTACGGTCATTCCCAATTCTATTACTTCTATTGGTCGATCAGCATTCGATGGTTGTACAGGATTGACAAATATAACAATTCCCAGTTCCGTGACCTCCATAGGCCGCTTTGCCTTTTCCGGGTGCACGGGTTTGACGTTTTTGACCATTCCAAGTCCTGTAACATCGATCGGTGAACTTGCCTTTTCTGGGTGCTCCTCGTTGGAAACACTTAACTTCAATGCTATGTCTTGTGCCGATTTCAGTTCAACAACAAGTTATGGGCCATTCCATGGCCTGAATGTTTCGACAATCAATATCGGGAATAATGTTCAGAGAATCCCAGCTTATTTTGTTCCTGAATTGACAAACCTGACAAGCATAACGATTCCCAACTCTGTAACATATATTGGAAATGGTGCGTTCCAAGGGTGTTCATCATTGACTAACTTGAATTTCAATGCTATTTCTTGTACAGACTTTAGTACAAGTCCTTTTATTAATACATTCATTTCTACAATTCAGATAGGAAATGATGTTCAAAAGATTCCTGCCAATTTTGTAAAGGATTTAACAGCCCTTAGAACTGTTACAATAGGGAATTCTGTAACGAATATTGGCAATTCGGCATTCTCGAGATGCACTTCCATGACCGATGTGTCAATAGGTAACTCTGTGTCATCAATTGGTAACTCTGCATTTTATGGTTGCACTAGTTTGACCAATCTGTCTATACCTGCTTCAGTGAGAACTATCAACAGCAAGGCATTTTATGATTGCAGTGGATTAGAATCGGTATATAGTTATGCGGAGAATCCACCGGTTATGGAATCCAGTGATTGTTTTAACTGCTACAATTCTTCAACACTTTATGTGCCATACGATGTTCTTTATCCATATCAAAATACCAATTATTGGAAAAACTTTTATCAGATTTGCGGTGTCGATGCAGATGGTAATGTGCTTGTGGATGGGATAACCTTGAATACAACAAATCTGAGTCTTAATGTCAATCAAACATATAAATTGACGGCAACCATATCACCAGATTGTGCTGCAAATCCAAGAATAATTTGGAGCTCAAGCAATGCATCAGTGGCTACAGTGGATAGTGTTGGATTTGTCACTGCCATTGCAGATGGTACTGCGATAATCACTGCAACGACTACCGATGGCTCAAATTTGAGCGCATCTTGTGTTGTCACAGTATCTTCGATTCCAGTGACTTCAATCTCGTTGAACAAAACCAATTTGACACTTGATGTCAACGAAACATACCGACTGACAGCAACGGTATTGCCATATAATGCGACCAACAAGGTCGTCAGTTGGAGTTCAAGCAACCCCGATGTAGCAACAGTGTCAAGTAGCGGCTTGGTTACACCTGTGGCTCCTGGCAGCGCGACAATTACTGCGACAACGACCGATGGCACTAATCTGAGTGCTTCATGTCAAGTCACTGTTGTTAAGCAAATCAAGAGCCTCGCGCTCAGTGAAAGCAGCTTGACGCTTACGCTTCCCGAGACGGCACAACTTACAGCATTCATCACACCGAGTGATGCCACAAATCCTGTGCTAAATTGGACAAGCAGTAAGCCTTCTATAGCAACAGTGGATAGCAATGGTCACATTACATCAGTCTCGGTCGGCACAACAACAATCACTGCAACAACAACCGATGGCACCAACTTGAGCGCCACTTGCCAGGTGACTGTTGTAAAACAATTTGTCACATCCATCACGTTAAATGAGAGTAGCCTTGTGATGCATATTGGTGACACCTTCCAGTTGATAGCTAATGTGCAACCCGAGAATGCATCCAATCCAACTTTGAGTTGGACTACAGGAAACTCTTCTATAGTAAGTGTTGACAATAATGGATTGGTCTCTGCAGTATCTGGTGGAACAACTTACGTCAGGGCATCAGCACAAGATGGTAGTTATTGTTGGACAAACTGTCAAATTGAAGTCATTCCAGACTATTATATCACACTTGACACGCTGTTTCACATCAGAGGCACAAAGGCGCAGGTTATGGATTTGCCCGTTTCGTTGATTAACAAGAATCCGATATCAGGCATCCAATTTGATGTGCAGTTGCCCGAATACGTTGAGTTTAATCTCATAAATGGTATGATAGATGTTGAGCTAGATGATGCCCGCGCAACGCGTAGCCACAGTATCTCGGCCAACCAGTTGAGCAATGGCAAGTATAGGGTTCTGGTCACCTCCTCGACATCCAAGAACCTGAAAGGTAATGACGGTGTGCTGGTTCACATGAACATGCTCTTGCCGCAATTGCACGAAACTGGTAATTATTCTATTTATGTTTCCAATATCATTGCCTCTGAGGCCGATGAGACGCGTCACACGTTAGACAACAAGTCAACAACAGTTCACTTCTATTATATTGTGGGTGATGCCGATGCCAATGGAGCCGTTGACATTGCCGACCATGTCGCCACTGCCAGCAAAATCCTAGGCAAGTCGCCTTCGCCATTCTATTACAAAGCAGCCAATGTGGATGGTAATTCCTCATTAGACGTTGCCGACTTGGTGGGCATTACCAATATAGCTCTAGAAATTAAGCCTATAACAATCAAGCAAGCGCCAAAGAGAGGATTTGTAGAAAACCGATTGTTCTGTGACCGATTAAGGCTTAATGCAGGTGGCGAACAAGAAATAACTGTCGGAATGGATTGTGGCTTCGACTTCGCTGGATTCCAGATGGATGTCACATTGCCACAAGGCTTGGCGTTAGTTGACGCAACACTCGGCGATGGAGCATCTGCATTTGGATTGACGACCGAGGCGATGCCGGACGGCAAGATCCGCATCCTAGGTACGTCGTTCAGTGATGCTGAGGTCGATGGCGTGTGTCCACAACTATTGACGCTCAAGGTGAAAGCCGATAGGAACTATACACCTGACTCAGAGATTGGGTTCTCGGATATCATTTTTGCTGAACGCGACTTAACCGTTCACAGCTTTGATAGTTCGTATGTTGAATATGTTGAACCGAGTTCAGTCTATGAGTTGATGGAGCAGGCAAGAATCTATGTTGAGGATGGTAATATCATCGTAGATACACCAGTAGCGGGAACCATGCAACTGATTGCAGTTGATGGATACATGGTTGAGAGCCAAGCCCAAGTGGGCCACAACGTGTATGCCGTCAATGCAAGAGGAATATATATCATTCATTTCAACGGTAAGACCATAAAAGTAAGACTCTAAGCGATGAAACATTCAATTATATCATTGGCTTTAGCCATTATTGTAGCCCTAGCCTCAACAGGCAGAGATCGACTCTATATCGAGAACTTCAACATAGCGGGCGGCGAAACCTTGCAGGTTCCTGTCTTGTTACTTAACGACACGGCCTACAGCGGTTTGCAGACCGACTTATATCTGCCTGCAGGTCTAACGTTGGATATGGAAGATGACGAGTATATCATTGATCTGACATCTCGCAAAGACAATACACATTCGGTGGCATCCCGTCAACTAGACAACGGAGCAATTAGGATTTACATCTCATCTTTAAGCGCTCGGGAGTTCTCAGGTAATAGCGGGGCTATCATGACACTGAGTTTAACAGCTGCCAGCAGTTTTTCGGGGCAAGCACTCATTGAATTGAAAAACAGCATTTGTGCCGAAGCCATCGGGACAAGGCATGTTCTTGACAATGAAGTGTGTATAGTAAATCCAAGTGAAGCACCTGCCTTATTGGGAGACGTGGACGTAGACGGCGAAGTAAGTATTGTAGATGTCACCAAATTGATAGACTACTTGTTGATTGGTGGAGGTAACATTGATATCGAGGCTGCTGATTGCAACAAGAATGATGAAATAGGCATCGATGATGTCGCTTTACTCATTGACTACCTCTTAAAGGGGAGTTGGTGATATAACTGTTGCTCAAAAATACAATTTGATATCCGCACATCCTCGTTACTATACTACGATAACAACAACCGCATTTATTCTGGTCAATTTATTCGTTTGATTTGTGTAATTCGTGGACACTTAATTTTGTGGGCTAGAGAATAAGGAGGTGGCACCCCATCCTTATAATCCAACAAATCCGCTTCCTAAGTTGTTGTGCAAGTATTTTGATGAAGATTTCCGTTAAAAAATGCAATATTATTGAAATCGGCACAAAAGTGACCTGATTTGCCGCTTGAAACGCTCGTCGGGGCTCTGCCCCTTGCCGCTTGGCGTTCCCCGATGTGTTTTTCATAGATATGTGCTGCCGCATTCAAACGGCCTGACCGCATACATGGCCAGGCTGGAAGTCCGAATCGTTTTTCACCAGGGCGTAGGCAATGTGCAGCAGCTTGTTTTTGACATTGTTTATGGCCACCCCGTATTGCTTTCCCTGTGCTATCTTCCGTTGATAGTATTGCCGCAATGCCTCATCGTGTCTGATGGCGCTTCTGGCGGCCATGGTGAGAACGCCTTTGAGCCTGCGGTTGCTTAAGTGTCTCACGTCTTGCCGGAAGTCAATGCTGGTGCCCGAGGTGCTGCGGAACGAGGCCACGCCGCAATATGTGGCCATCTTGTTGGCAGTCGGGATGTTTTGGAAATTGCCCGAGAAGACCATCAGTGCGACAGTCACCACAAGTCCAAATCCCTTGATTGACTTCACGTGTTCGTAGTTCCGTTCCAACTGCTTGTCGGAACGGATCACCTCTTTCATGGCGCTTTCACATTCCCTGATGCTTTGCTCGAGGCGTCTGAGTTCTCTGCTGGCATCACGGCGGATGAACTTGGCTGCGGGGCTCACAGATCCACCCTGGCTTTCCAATGCCTTGACCCGATTCTTGACGGCTTTGCGCTTGTCCACGAGGGTCTGCCGGTAAAGGTAAAGGTCTTTCAGTGCGGCCAGTTCCTTATCGGGGACCTTGTACAAGCTGGCCTTGTCATGATGACGGCGGGCATAGTCGGCTATGGCCATCGAGTCCGCCCTGTCGTTCTTGCCGCGGCGGACGCCCAGGCTCTGCTTGATCTGCAACGCGCTCTCGCGCCACACGTGCATGCCATGCTCGGTAAGCCAGTGGCACATCTGGCGGTCGTAGGCGCCGGTGGTCTCGCAGCAGAACAGCCATTGCCCGCTGCTGGAGCCACGCATGGCCTGTTTCAGGTCGCGGACCATCGAGCGGTAGCCTTTCTTTCCGTTAGGGTACTGAGCAAGATACTCGGGCTGCCGCTGGAAATCCGACTCAACGAAGCTCACGTCAACAGTTTCTTTTGAAACATCAATGCCGATAAAATACTTTTTCATAACTTTGCGGTGTTTAAATTTGACTTTTGATTGACCGCAATTAGTTGGGAGTTACTACCCTAAATAGGCTTAAAACCTAACTTCCTAATTGACTTTCAACTAATAAAATCCGGGGAGGCCAACAGCGGATTATAGGTTTGTGCCTAGCCGACCGATTTGACTATCTCCCCGGCGGTCAATCATTACCTTACTACGACAAAGGTAACGAAAACCGTGTGGCGATGAAAGTTTATTCGACAAACTTTCATCGCCACAAAGTTAGGGCCGACAAAAAAAGCCTGGATGCCTTTAGAAGTATCAGAATAATCCTTTGTTGATTGGACTGGCTGTGAGTGAGAAATGAAGATAGACACGGTGTCGGAAATGGCACAAAAAAGGACAAAGTGCCATGCAGGGTGCATTAGGCATGGTTCTTGCCCACTTGAGGGGTGATGTTTATCTACACTTATACCGAAGCTGAAGGGACCGAGTCGCGACGCGTGGCTGGTGAGATTGACCATGTCATGAAGCCGGCATTCGGCGACCGACCAGGTGCCAACGGGCATCAGGGCACGGGGCCTCGCCTCAGCGCCAGGATGCTGCAGGAGTATGAAGCGGCCCAGCGCCAACTCATCAACGGCATTGTCACCGAGGACATGGTGGAACTGGTGGACATGGGCAATTATGGCGTAGGCATGAACGTGAAATCACCCTGCGGACTGACATTGTGTCACGCAGTGCAGGGCTCCACCGTGAGGGCGCGCATCGATATCGACGAGATGCACTACCACCAGCAGTGGAGCGGTGCCCCGATGGAGGTCATCGACCGCGGACGCGTGGTACAGTCCTCACTAATCTTCCTAGAACATGCGGCCGAATGGCGCGAGCAACTGGCTGCGGCCTTCAAAGCCGACAGCAAGGGCGTGAAGATGCGCAACATGGCGCTGAACAACATGGACGCTTTCTTGGCGCGCTACTTCGACGGCACAGGCATCACCTACTACTTCGACAAGCAGCATGCCGACGGGCACAAGGCCCACCTGCTCATCCATCTCAACAGGTACAAGACGCTGGACCTGCCCATCCCCCACGATGACTTCATCAACCACCTGGACCTTGTAAAGCCTTACATGGTTGAGTTTGCCTATATGGCACGTGACGGACGATTCACCGTGCGCAGCGAGGTGCGTGATGACTGGCAGCAGGCCCCACAGCCCACCAGCGAACATGACGAGCCGCAGCCCACCGAAACCCGCCACGGCATCAAGCGGTGGCTGCACCGTCTGCTCGACAGCGACGACAGCCCTGCCCAGCAGGCACCACGGTCGGCGCTGCAGCAGACGATTGACGAGCATTTCGCCGGCAAGCGCTGTCAGTACCACCTCACCGAGGACGAGGAGGACGGACGCCGTGAACTGCACATCCGACTGAGCCGTGGCCGTGCGATGATCATCGACCTGAACCAGGCCGGCGACATCCTCGCCCGCATCGACCATGACATGGCTTACATTCCGCGTCTGGTGGAACTGGCCAAGATGTTCCCCTACCGCCTCACCGGCCCGCGCAAGAAAGCCCAGTGGACCACTGCTCCCCTCAGCGAAACTAAAGACTAGAAACTAGAAACAAAAACTCAATATGGCAATCACCATCAACACCGGCGACCTCAAGACCATTCTCGAGACCACGCCATCGACACAAAACATCCTGCTCGTGGGTAAACACGGCATCGGCAAGAGCGAAATCATCACCCGTCACTTTGAAGACCAGGGAATCCCCGTCATCGCCCTGTTCCTGGGGCAGATGAGCGACCCCGGTGACCTCATCGGCCTCCCCAACAAGGACGAGAAAACGGGCAGAACCGAGTTCATGCCTCCATACTGGTTCCCCATGGACGACCAGCCCGTGGTGCTCTTCCTCGACGAGATGAACCGCGCCCGTCCCGAAATCCTGCAGTCGGTCATGGACCTGTCGCTCAACCGCAAACTGGCAGGCCGCTCACTGCCTGCCGGCAGCCGTGTCATCGCCGCCGTCAACGACGGTGAAGAGTACCAGTTGACCGACCTCGACCCCGCGCTGGTGTCGCGCTTCAACGTGTACTTCTTCAGCCCCACGGTGGGCGAGTGGCTCTTTTGGGCCAAGCAGCACGACATCGACCCGCGCGTGATCAACTTCATCGAGGAGCACCCCGATGAACTCGAGAAAAATGTGGATATCAACAAGGGCACCTTTGACAAGACGCCCGACCGCCGCGCCTGGGTGCGCGTGTCTGGGTTGCTCAAGGGCATGAGCATCAACACCGACACCGACATGAACCGCTTGGCCAAGATGATTACGGGCGTGATCGGTGCCCGCTCGGCCTCGATGTTCATCCAATCGCTCAACCAGTCACGCATGCTCACCGCCCGCGAGGTGCTTCGCGACTTTGCCGCCTGCCAGAATGAACTCGCCAGCTACACCATGCCCCAGATTGCCATCATCAACGAGGGCATCTACCAGACCCTGGAACTGGGCGTGAACCGCGACGAGAGCGAGGCTGTGGGACGCAACCTGGTGCGCTACATCCACTGGATGCTGAGCAACGGCCGCCAGGAGGCCATCGCCCACTTCGCCTCATTCTTCGAGAACGCGACCTATCCTAACGCCAACGCCTACATCATGATGGACTGTCGCGAGGCATTGCAACTCATCAACCAGATGATTTCCAACCTATGACCGTCGGCGAACGCATAAAGACCATCTCACAGGACTGGTTCCTCACCGAGCCACTCATGTTTTCGGTGTTGTGCACTCATGCCATCAAGCGCAACGACAACATGGGCTGCGACATGCGGTGCGGCAAGGGCGTCATCGAGTTCAACCCCGACAGGCTGGAGCACTTCGATGACAACCACTTGGCACTGAGGCTCAAAGCCGAGGTGCTGCGCATCATCCTCAAGCACCCCTACCAGCGCCAGCCCTACAACCCGCGCCGCGACGTGATGCGCCTGTCCAGCGACATGACGCTTAGCGACCACCTCGACGGGATGGACAGCGTGGGGCTCGAGCCGCCACGCATCTTCAACGTGCCGCGCGACCAGGCCTTTGAGCAGTACTACTCGCTCATGGCGGGGCAGGTCATGCAGCTGGAATTGAGCCAGGACGGCAACGGCATTCCGCTGATGATGCCCGGTGAGGGCGACAGCGAGGCCGATGGCGACAGCAGCGACCTGACCGACAGCATGTTGTCGGCCGATGCCGGAGCATCGCTATGGGAGGAGGACGAACTCATGACCGAGAAGGTCAACCATGAGATAGAAAATGCCCAGCGCTGCAACCAGTGGGGCTCCATCAGCGGCGACCTCAAGTCGCTCATCGAGAGCTCCCTAATCAGCAAGCAGAACTTCCGCGCCATCCTCAGCCAGTTCCGTGCTAGCATCCTGAGCACCAAGCGCCACCTGACACGCATGCGTCCCAACCGCCGCTACGGCTTTGATGCGATGGGCAGCCAGTATGCCTACAGCACTCGACTGCTGGTCGCTGTCGACGTGAGCGGCAGTGTCCCCGACACTGATATCAAGAAATTTCTTGCTGTAATCAACCGCTTCTTCAAGCAGGGCATCGAGCGCATCGAGGTCATCCAGTTCGACAGCAAAATCACTACCGAGAAGCCCATGCTGCTCAAGCAGGCCACCAACGGCATCCGCGTCATCGGACGTGGCGGCACCAATTTCCAGCCAGCCATCGATTTCTACTACGAGCACGACGAGTATGACGGACTGGTGTTCCTTACCGACGGCTATGCGGCACGGCCCACCGTCCCCGACGACAAGCGCCACAAGCCGTTGGCGTGGATTCTCACCAGCAATGGCGGCAACGAGGAGAACCTTGAGCCCTTCGGGCCCGTGGTCCGCATCTCTGGACTATAACAATACGTTATAAATCAATAAGTTAACAATCTTAGACCTGTAGAGACGCAAAATTATGCGTCTCCTATTGTTTGGCCTTACCAAATACTGCTCTTGAGACGCAAAATTTTGCGTCTCTACATAGCGGACGTGTTGAGTATCGGCACTTTATACCCAATAGGCTCACGCAATAGCAGATGCTTAGAAATCGCTGAAGAATCGGGGGCGAATCAGCAGACCAATCCTGATTCTCGAGTGGTAGTGGTTGTAGTCCAGCATGCTCTCGCCGTAGCCGTTGTAGTACTGCAACATGATGAACTGGTTGGAATTGTGGTTGATGCGGTAACCCAACTGAACGATCGTGTTAAAGTTGAGGTTCCATCCCTGACGCTTGACCAGCGTCATGTCGAGCACCCACTTGTCGTCAAGGCTCTTGGCCTGGAATCCCGCCTGGGAAATGCCCATGTACTTGAGGATGTCCTTATTGTACTGGCCGTCAATGATGGGAATCCAGAACTTGGCATGCGCCATCAGGATGGGTGAGATGTAGGCTTCGCCAGCCAACGAGATTTTGTTCCAACTGCGGGAGGCGATGCCGTCGCGTCCGTTGGACTCATGCTCTATCATCACGGTGGCCTTGCCAATCAGGCGGTTTTTCATGATGATATAACGCGAAATACCGATACCGGGGTTGAAGTTCAGGTCATGGAACGGGAGTGAACGCTCAAACACGTTCCACATGGCCTTTTGGGTATAAAACAGATAAAGGTAACTATTCCACGGCAACACACTCTTGGTGAGACGCTGCTGGAAACTGATCTGGAATTTGACGTCGCTGTTGTACTGGGTGGGTTTTCCGCCCAACACGGTACCACCCACAAAGTAGATGTCCTTGTAGAGGCTGAAGTACGGCCTGCTGTCAAGTTCAGCACGAATACTGTCAGCAATCTGTTTGTCCGTTTTCTCGTTGATTACAATCTGCCCATTGACAGGGACAAATACAGCCGCTACGAAAAAAGCGAGCGATACTAATAGTCGGTTTATCCTCATGTGTTATAAGTGCCTAATTGGTTTGTTTGGCACAAAGGTAATCAAAAATTTTCACATGAGTGACCTGTATCCCGCATTTTAACGGATGATTGACATCATCAGGAACCACAGCGGAGGCACGAGCAATGCTGGCAACATGTTGAGCACATGGCAATCCTTGATGCGCAGCAGCGACAGGCCGGAACCCGTGATGAGCAAGCCGCCCACGATGAGCAATTCGGCCATCAAAGCCTCGCTCACCGCCTCGCTCGAGAGCAGCGCCACGCAGTAGAACATGCCCTGCCACAGGAACAGCACGGGCGCTGCCAGCAGCATCCCGATGCCGTAGGTAGAGCCGAAGATGGTCGCTGTCACCAGGTCGAGCGTGGCATTGGTGAACAGGAAGGTGTGGTCACCCTCCAGCGCACTGATGACAGGCCCGAGCATCGACAACGGGCCGATGCAGTAGACCAGGGTCGCCGTCGCCAAGCCGTCGGCCAGCCGCGTCCCCGAGGCCCGCTGCTCCCCCTGCTTGCTCTTGCGGTCCACCAGCCGGTGAAAACGCCCGTCAATGTCGAGCGCCACGCCCACCACGCTGCCGATGGCCATGGCTGCGATAAACAGCACGGGGTACTGGCTCTTGGGCAGGTTGGTGACCACGGCATTCAGCCCGATGGCAAAGCATGCCAGCCCCAGCGCGTCGTAGAGCACATTCTTGTACTTCTCCTTTATTCCCTTGTGCAGCGCCACCCCAATCAAGGTGCCCGCCACAATCGTACAGGTATTGACAATCGTCCCGATCATAGTCGTTTATTCTGTTTGAGCCACAAAATTACTTCAAAATTGCACAAAAAATTGTGCAAAATGGGTGTTTTCTGGGAAAAACGGGCTTTATCAGGGGGTGGGAATAGGGTTAAAAAGCGTTGGGATTCATGGTATAAAGGGAATAATCGCTATATTTGCGTCCTCAACCACAATTGATTATACCTGAGTATGGCAAGAAGATTCATCACATGTGCAATCGTCATGCTGGTGGCCATGGCTGCCAGCGGCAAGATAAACAGTGACGTGGAGCAGGCCACGGCGCTGGCTGAGCGGCTATCGCCGCGACTGCCCGGCAAAATACAATTCCAAAGCATCACCGCCGAGGATGGCCGCGACGTGTTCACCCTCGAGAGCCGTGACGGCAAAGTCATCATCGGCGGCAACAACGCGGGGGCGATGGCCGTGGGCTTGAACCGTTACCTGAACCGCTACTGCTTGACGACGGTGTCGTGGCATGCCGACGTGGCTGTGCAACTGCCCGACAGGCTGCCCGATGTGCCTGCCGCCGAGCGCGTCACAGCGCGGGTGCCGCAGCGTTTCTTCCTCAACTACTGCACCTGGGGCTACACGATGCCTTTCTGGCAATGGCACGACTGGGAGCGCTTCATCGACTGGATGGCGCTCAACGGCGTGAACCTGCCGCTGGCCATCACGGGCCAGGAGGCGGTGTGGTACAACGTGTGGACCAGCCTGGGCATGAGCGACGAGCAGGTGCGGGCCTACTTCACCGGTCCGGCCTATCTGCCCTGGCACCGCATGGCCAACATCGACGGCTGGTGCGGCCCGTTGCCCAAACAATGGCTCGAACACCAGACGGCCCTGCAGCAGCGCATCGTGGCGCGCGAGCGGGCCCTGGGCATGCGCCCCGTGCTGCCCGCCTTTGCCGGACATGTGCCCGGCGCGTTGCGCACACTCTTTCCCAAGGCCGACATCCAGGCATTAGGGTCCTGGGCAGGATTTGACGAGCAGTACCGCACCTATTTCCTCAACAGCGAGGACCCGTTGTACAGCCGCATCCAGCGCCTGTTCCTGGAGGAGCAGACGCGCCTGTTCGGCACCGACCATATCTACGGCATCGACCCGTTCAACGAGGTGGATCCGCCCAGTTTCGAGCCCGATTACCTCAACAAGGTGACACGCCACATCTACGAGAGCCTCACCGCTGTGGACCCCGATGCCGAGTGGCTGCAGATGGCCTGGTTCCTCTACTACCAGCGCAAGGACTACACCCCCGAGCGCACGCGCGCCATGCTCACGGGTGTGCCCCAAGGCAAGATGACGATGCTCGACTACTACTGCGAGTACAAGGAGATGTGGCGCGACCACGAGGGTTTCTACGGGCAGCCGTTCATCTGGTGCTACCTAGGCAACTTCGGCGGCAACACCAACGTGCAAGGCCGTGTCCGTGAGGCCGGTGAGCGCATCGAGCGGGCCCTGCAGGAGTGTGGCCCGAGCCTGGTGGGCATCGGCTCCACCCTCGAGGGCCTCGACGTGCAGCAGTTCCCCTACGAGTACATCCTGGAAAAGGCCTGGGACTACGGCAAGACCGACGAGCAGGTCATCAACCAACTCGCCGACCGCCATGCGGGTTGCGTGAGCCCACACGCTCGCGAGGCATGGCAACTGCTCTATGACCGCGTGCTCGACATCACGCCGGGCAATTTTGCCGCGCCGCTGCCCTGCTCCTACCCCACCATGGGCAAGGAGAGCCGCGCCGTCAAGTATAACCCCAGCGAATTGCTCGCCGTGTGGGATGCCCTGCTGGCACAGGACCGCGCCGCCACCGACGCGATGACCATCGACCTCATCTGGGTGGGACGCCAACTGCTGGGCGACCTGTTCCTGTTCGAGAAACAGCAGTTGGATAAAGCCTTCAGCGAGAAGGACAAAACCACCTTCTACGACCGCAGCAATCTGCTGTTCGAGTTGCTGTCCGACATCGACCAGCTCAACAGCTGCCATCCCCATGCCACCCTCGCCCAATGGCTGCAACAGGCTCGCGACCTGGGTGATAAGCCCCAACTCAAGGACTACTACGAGATGAACGCCCGCCGGCTCATCACCACCTGGGGCGGCAGCCTCAACGACTATGCCTGCCGCAACTGGAACGGCCTGATGTGGGACTACTACGCCAAGCGGTGGGAAATCTACATCCGCAAAGCCACCGTGGCGCTGCTGGCAGGCTCGGACTTTGATGCCGACGATTACCGTGCCGCTGCCGACAAGTTCCAGCAGCAATGGGTCACCTCGACCGAGGAGGTGGTGCAGGGCGAACCCGACCAAGACGCCCTCACCTGCTGCCGCCAGCTGCGCGACAAGTATCGCCCCCAACTCGACGAGTGGGCCAAAGCCGCCCGATAACAACGCACCACTAATTCATGAGCGAAAAAGCGGCCCGTTGCCGCTTTTTTTTGTAATTTTGCGGGCATGAAACGAGAAATGAGAGGCAACGTGTGTGTGTTCTGCGCGTCGAGTGCCAACATCGATGAGCGGTACCTGGAGAATGCCTACCAACTGGGACGGTTTCTGGCCCAGGAGGGTTGGCGCTGTGTCAACGGCGGTGGCGCCGTGGGGCTGATGGGTGCCGTGACCGACGGCACGCTGGATGCCGGGGGCGAGGTTACCGGCGTCATCCCCAAGTTTATGGTGGACAACGGCTGGTGCTATGAGCGCCTGGAGGACGTCGTTGTCACTGCCGACATGCACCAGCGCAAGCACATCATGAGCGAGATGGCCGATGCCGTCATCGCCCTGCCCGGTGGCGTGGGCACCCTGGAGGAATTGCTCGAGACGCTCACCTGGCGCCAGCTGGGACTGGTGCAGGCTCCTGTCATCATCCTGAACACGATGGGCTACTACAACTCGCTGCTGGCGATGCTGCAACACGCCATCGATGAGGGTTTCATGAAGCCATCCCACAGCCAGTTGTGGCAGGTCGCCGCAACACCCGAGGAGGCCATCACGCTGCTCGACAACAGCAAGCCCGTGGAGTTTGAGTCCAAGTATTGATTGACCGACTAATCTGCTATGCCCGTTAACGCCCATCCCGCCGACACTGTCACGCCGCCCGCCGACACTGTGGAGCAGTACTATGCCCCGCAGTACCTCGACGGTTTCCCTGCCACGGAGGAGGCCGACACGGTGCTGGGCGACATCAACTCGCTACCCGTCATGGAACTGCCCGACACAGGCAAGGCTGAGCCCTTCGCCCGCTCGCCGCTGCACGACACGGCCTCGATGGCGCTGCTGCTGACGGGGCTGATGGCGGTGACGCTGTGCTACCACACGGGCTACAAGTACATCGAGAACTTTTTCCACTACATGTTCTCGACCCGCCGTCGCGGCAACCTGTTCGAGGACCACACCGTCAACGAGACGAGCATCCTGGCGGCCCTCATCGCCAACACCTGCATCGTCGAGGGCTTTCTCATCTACCTCACCGTACAACTGCTGCAGCCAGCCCTCGCCGCCTCGCTCCAGGCCAGCGTGTTCCCCCACATCGCCGCCTACTGCGGCTTGGCCGCCGGATTCTACATCGTCCAGTGGATGGTCTATAAGGTGCTGGGCTACACCTTCAGCGACAAAATCGGCTCACGATTGTGGATCGACGGCTTCAAGGCATCACAGGCCTTCCTGGGACTGCTGTTGCTCCCGGTCCTCGTGCTGCTCATGCTCTATCCCGCTCATGGCAAACTGCTCATCGGGGCGGCGGCACTATTATATCTGGTAGGGCGCTTAATTTTCATCTACAAAGGCTTTAGAATTTTTTATAGCAATTTGACATCGATTGTCTATTTTATTTTGTACCTTTGCGCCGTCGAAATCGTACCCCTTGCCATCATGGCAGGTGTAACTCATTGGATTAGTGGTATTTTATAGACAAAATTGAACTTCATGAACATAAAGAAGATCCTGGTTTCACAACCTAGACCGACGTCCGAGAAGTCTCCATATTTTGACTTGGAGAGCAAATACGGAGTAGAGATTGTTTTCAGGCCATTCATCAAGGTAGAGGGACTCACTTCCAAAGAGTTCAGGCAGTCAAAAATCAACGTGCCTGACTATAGTGCCATTATCTTGACCGCGCGCACGGCTATTGACCACTTCTTCAGGCTGTGCAAGGAACTGCGCTACAATGTCCCCGATACGCTGAAGTACTTCTGCGTGAGCGAGACGGTAGCCCACTACCTCCAGAAGTATGTGATCTATCGCAAGCGCAAGATTTTCTACAGCGAGACAGGCCGCATGGAGGACCTGATTCCCATCATCGCCAAGCACAACAAGGAGACCTACCTCATGCCCGTGAGCGACGTCCACAATGACAAGGCCGTCGTGCTGGACAACAACAAGGTGAAGTATGTCAAGGCTGTCATGTACCGCACCGTGAGCAACAACTTCAAGCCGGGTGAGACTTTTGACTACGACATGCTCGTGTTCTTCACGCCTGCCGGTATCAAGTCCTACACCACTAACTTCCCCGACTACATGGACCGCAAGGTGGTGATCGCTGCCATGGGCTCGACGACGCTCGAAGCCGCTACCAAGGCCGGCCTCACCGTTGACGTGACCATCACCCCCGAGGCTCCCTCGATGGCCAGCGCCATCGCACAGTACCTCAAGAAGGTCCAGGCCGAGGAGGAGAAGGCCGCTGCTGCCACCGACGAGGACACCCAGGCTCTCGCTGCCAAGCGCTCGGCTGCCGCCAAGAAGGCTGCCGCTACCCGCGCTGCCAAGAAAGCCGCTGCCGAGGAACTCGCCGCCAAGCGTTCAGCCGCTGCCAAGAAGGCTGCTGCCACCCGCGCTGCCAAGAAGGCCTCCGACAAGAAGTAACCGCATTTCGGCGTTAACCAGAAAATATTTTAATGAGGTATGCGTGCCGCGTACCTCATTTTTGTGTAACTTCGCATCCAGAATGGACCACAAGTTAAAGAAACAAGAGAAACTGTGCAGCCGCACGGCTGTGAACCTGCTCTTTGACGAGGGCAAGTCGCTCATGGCGTTTCCGTTGCGCGCCGCCTATCGCATCAGGCCGCGCGGCGAGAACCCCGTGCAGTTTCTCATCTCCATCCCCAAGAAGCGCATCCGCAAAGCCGTGATGCGCGTCACCCTGCGTCGCCGCGTGCGCGAGGCCTACCGTCTGCAGCGCCGTGAGCTGCTCATCCCGCACCTCGAGCAGGCGGGCTGCGGTGTGGACATTGCCTTTGTGTACCTGGACAACAGCCCCGCCCCCTACGATACCATCAGCGAGAGGATGACCTCGCTGCTCACCCGCATTGCCCAGGCCGCCGACCAGCATCAACCCCTCGACAACGACACGCCGCCACAGCCATGAACCTCCTCGACGATATCACCAATGGCGTACGCCAGTTGTTCAGCGGCATCGGATGGCTGCTGATCCAGCCCATCCGCTTCTACCAGAAGTACATCTCTCCCTTGAAGCCTGCCACGTGCCGTTTCACGCCCACGTGCAGCCAGTATGCCATCGAGGCCATACGCAAGCACGGCCCCTTCAAGGGCCTGGCCCTCGCCGTGTGGCGCATCCTGCGCTGTAATCCCTGGGGCGGCAGCGGCTATGACCCCGTGCCATGAACCGCATCATCGACTTCCACACCCACAGGCTCGACGCCGCAGCGGCGCTCATCGCTGTGGACCCACGGCAGTTCAACCCGCAGCCGGGACAATTCTATTCAGTGGGGTTCCATCCCTGGCATGACGTGGACACACTCACCGACAGCGACTTCGCCCTGCTGGAACAATGCGCCCGCCACCCGCAGGTGCTCGCCATCGGCGAGACAGGCCTGGACCGCATCCGTGGAGCGCGGCTGGACATCCAGATTCCCGTCTTTGTCCGCCACCTGCTGCTGGCACACCAGTTGGGCCTACCCGTCGTGGTCCATAACGTGAGGGCCACCCAGGACATTCTCACCTGCCGCCACCAGGCCCATCTCGACGATGTGCCCCTCGCCATCCACGGCATACGCGGCAATGCCCATGTGGCACGCACCCTGCTCGACGCCGGCTGCTACCTCTCGTTCGGCCCCGTTTTCAACCCCGAGGCCCTGCTCGCCACCCCACCCGACCGCTACCTGCTCGAGACCGACGACAGCGCGGTCAGCATCGACGAGGTCGCCGCCCGTGTCGCCGCCGCCCTGGGACAGACCGCCGCCCAAGTCACGACAACAGCCGCCGGAAATGCCCGACGGCTGCTGCAATTGCCTTGAACGTTGTCTATTTCTAGTTGAAGTATTACTCGGTCACCTCGGCCCTGGCCTTGACAGCGCGGGAGCCTGCCTTGACCGTGTTCTTCTCCATCTTTTCCACCTTGGCAGCCTTGTCCGCTTCCTTCACGCTCTTGTCGAGCTTGACGCCACTCTCGAGCGAGGGCATTTCCTTGGCGGGCTCATAGTACATGCCGGCGGGACGGTAAGCAGTGAAGTTATAGAATCGGCTGTCGGTCGACATCAGCAGGTCGCCATTGCGGTCGTAGCCGTAGAACAGATAGTCGCTGTCACCGTCATAGTAGTGGATGATCAGGCGGTCGCCGCTCGTGTACCAGTCAAAGTCCACATAGTCCAGACCGTAGTAGGAGTAGTAGGTATAGCGGCCGGTGTAGTCGCGATAGAAGTCGTAGCGCACCGCGTCATAACCCATGATATCATATTCACCGTAGCCGTCGTGTCCGTAGTAGGATACCCAGCTCCCCACGATGTCATCCACATAGTAGGGCGAATCCCAACCGTCGCACGAACTCAGCATCACCGTCATCGATGCCAACATCAGCATCGTGTAGAAGTATATCTTTTTCATAGCGCAAATGAGTTTAGTGTAGTTAATAATTTTGTGCAAATTTAGAAACATTTGTGGTAAAAACCAACTGTCGGTTGAAAAAATGCGCGTGCCACCGGTGTGAACGAGTGGCACGCGCCACCCAGAAATTACGTTTAACGTCTAGAAATTCACACCTATGTTGATCGTGAAGCACCCGCTGTGGGTGTCGTCGAAGTTATCTTGGCCGATGTTCGCCAGACCGATGTCGTAGCTCGCATCCAGGTACAGCATGTTGAACCCTACTCCACAGCCCACCTTGAGGCCTCCGTCAAAACGGTTGAAGTACCCGTTCTCGAACGAACTGAACGCCGTGCGCGTACCGTAGTTCTTGATGTTGCCGTCGGTGCCCAGGGCCAGATAGCCGCCCGCATAGGGCTGGATGGTCGTCTGGTTGCCCACGAAGTGCTTGTACTTGAGCAGCAGGGGCACCTCCAGGTAGTTCAGGTCGTAGGTGAATTTGTCCATGCCCGATCCGCTCTTGCCACCCTTCTGGCTGTAGTAGAGTCCCGTCTCGAGGAACAGGGGGGCGCGATAGGAGAGTTGAGTGCCGGCGGCGATTCCAATGTTCAGGCCCGTCTTGACGCCACTTCCGTCGAGCAGCGGGCTGCCGCTGTTCACGTGCGATGCATTCATGCCCACACGCAGTCCGAAGTAATAACGATGCCAGCCGATGAACTCGTTGCCGTGGCGGCTGACGGTCTGTACTCGGGGCTCATAGCCGCGACCGTAGCGGTATCCGGGTTGTGCCATAGCCGGCAACGTGAGCAGCACGCACAACATCGAGAGTAGTAAAGTCTTTTTCATTGCAGTCAAGTTTTTAATGATTTGTGATTTCTTGACTCTTAGACACGCAGGCCACAACGGGGTTTAACCCCTCTTTGCCCCTAAACGATGAGCACCCCATCCACACCGACAAACAGCACAAAAAAGCCGACAAAGCGTCAAGCCCTCGATGAGTAAACACGGATTATTCTGATTGTTCTGAGGTGGTGACACTTTGCGGTTTTATGTGCAGGGGCTTACTTTTAAGCCCGTAGGGCCTCGCCTTGGCGTGGCCGTGGATATTCAGAAAACAACAAATACAATAAGCACAACGGGTTGAATACTCAGCAGTTTGTACTTATTGTATTTGTTGTCTTCACTTTTTCCTCAAGCGGTCGCTAAAGCATTATCCCGCCCTGGGCCATCAGCTGACACAGAAGCAAAGCTTCGTGAAATTAGCATTAGCCCCACGGGTTCAGAGCCAACGGCGATATCATTCGCTTCATCAATTTGGTGGCGCCTTAGCCATCGATGCAGGCATCATCGCATTCGGCTTACGCAAATTTTTTGGCCGTGGTGGATGTAGATGCCGGGGGTGGTCGGCACCTCTTTGCCCACGGGCTGGCCCATCAGGTTGTAGTAGTTATCGTCCAGCGGGCGCCGCGTCGGCTCGGCCACCACCTCGTCGATGCCTGTCATGGTCTCCTCGCGCCAGCGCAGGCCCTTGTAGATGACCTTGCCGTCCTTGATGACATGGCTCAGACCGCACCACTCCTGATGGTCGGCATCGGGGTCGGGCTTGCGCGTGAACGGTGTCAACAGGTCGCCCATATCACGGCTGTCAAAACCAATGCCTTGAACAATGTAAGCCAGCGTGTCACCTTGGTTGTCAACATATGCAATACGTTGCATCTGTTGGCCATCAATATCTACGGGTTCTATTTCAACAAAGTTCTCGACTTGAAGTCCTGGAACTTCCACTTGAAGGTTGGGACGAGTATAGTGATCGATTGTCCATCCCCAAAAATTGCAATAAGAGTATAGTCCATCATACAGGAATACTTCTGTTATAAGCCCATTTGGTATTACAAGATTACGCCCCTCAGCAACCACCTCATCTTGGGCAAGATTATCGAACGTTGTGAAGTAGCCAAGGGTCGTTGGCTGTACACCGCTTATTATACTATCGTTCAACTCATCAAAAGATGATCCTATAAAATAGTGACAGAAGATAACATCTATATGCTCTATGATACCGTCCGCATTCATGTAGTTGTAGATACCTGGGGCCATCTCGTAGTTGTAATAGTGTTGTGTGGTGTCCCCATTCTCGACAATGACTTTTTCATTAACAAATCTCACGCCCTCGCTTAAATAGGGCAATGTCAAATCGTCCTGCGCTGCAGCCTGAGTTATACCCAACAGGGCAAACAATGTAATGAGTAATGTCTTTTTCATAATCTAATCTGGTTTTAGTAGTGCTCTAATTCGCAAAGATACATAATATTCCCGGAATACTTTTACCCCCCATTTTTAACATTTCTCTAACACTTCTTGAGACTAGTGCTCAAGTTAGACGATTACATTCAATCGTTTATTCCAAAATCTATCAGCTGATGAGGTGGTCGATGTAGCCGCGCTGGAACAGGAAGCACACGGTGAGTGCCAGAGCCAGCATGAGGGCAAAGACGATGCTCCACACCTTGAACGGGCGGCGCCAGCGTCCCTCGGCGAGGTTGCACACAACAAACATGGCCACGGGGACGAACAGCGGCTCGATGGGCAGCACATAACGTGCGATGGAGCCTGCCATGACATAGGCCATCACGGCGAATGCCACTGCGGGCCACCAAGCCCAGGCGCCCATGCAGGCCTGTCGACGCCAGCTCATAACAATGTAATAGAACAGGGCCGTACCGCCCACCATGTACCAGCCCCAGGTGAATCGGCTGAGCACATTCAGGATGTACGTCTCCTCGAAATAGAGCCAGGGCAGGGGGATGAGGAACTGCACCGTCATCGTCATCGGCAGCATGAACGCACGATGCCAAGGCGAATACAGGAAATAATAGTCCAGCACCTTGCGGTAGATGAGTTGGGAGTCGCCCTTGATGTAGAAGCGCTGCATGTTCCACCCGCCGCCCACAATCTCGGCATGGCGCTCAAAGGAGTAGGACGCGAAATGGTCGCCCACGAGCAGGGCCACAAAGAAGACGGCCAGCATCGCTGTGGCCATGATCCAGTCACGGCGCCAGTGCGGCAGCACCATGATGACGATGCCTAGCGCGATGAAATACAAGTAGGTGGTGCGCACAAACGCCATCAGTGCACACGCCACGACGAACACCACGAAGTCGCGCCACGGCCGATGTCGCTCCTCGTCAATCGCCGCCATCGATGCGAGCGAGTAGCCCGCCATGGTCATGGTGAGGCTGATGGAGCCCTCCTTGAGCATCGCCGTGCCCATCACCAGGTAGTAGATCATGATCGACACCATCGCCATGCCGCCCAGCAGCAGGGTGCGGGCCGAGGCCGCTACGCGCCCCGTGAGCAGGCGTCGCGTGGTCATACCCGTGAGCACTACCGACGTGAGGGTAAACATCAGGTTCATCGCCTGCGGCCACACGGTGCTCAGGCCGAACACCTTCCACAGGCCGAGCATGATGAGCGGGAACCCGGGGAACGCGACGTTCTCACAATCGACACTGCCGTTGAAGTGATACAGCGCCCACTTGTAGTAATAGCGGGCATCACTCGTCAGGTTGGGACGCTCGAGCGAGAAGCCCTCGAGGGCCGTCCAGTCGATCAACCGCTTGATGTCGAGCGCCATCAGGACAACCGTGACGACAAACAGGAGCACACAGGCGCTCATCGATGTGCCACGGGCCCGAGACAGGATTACACGCGGGACTGCATAGGCGATCAGATAGGAAACGGTGATGCCGAGGCCATCGGTGGTGCCAAAATGCGCCACGGCCACCCACGCGAGGACAGCAAAGGCTATCACCTCGGCGAGCAGCAAGAGAAGTCTGGGCATGGCTATTCCGTTTCTCATGTCTTTGGGCCTATCTGGTTTGTTTATGCATTGCAAAAGTAGAACATTTCACTGTGGTAAACAAATTTTTCGGGCCATGCTTTCAGTTTTCATACAAAATGTTTACTTTTGTTGTTTGAATCCATTCAATAACGCGCCAACATGAGCAACGAGCCGATAAAAATAGATGTCGATCAAGTGCTCAGGGCAAGACTGCCCCGACATTATCGCTACATTCCGCGCTTTGCGGTGCGGTGGCTCGAGCGTACCATCTGCCAGGACCAGTTGAATGCCATCCTGCAGCGCATGGCAGGCAAGAACAGCGTGGATGCCGCCACTGCGGCCCTCCACGAGATGGACATCACCGTCGAGGCCTCGGGCCTGAATCAGTTACCCGAGGGACGCTTCATGTTTGTATCCAACCACCCCCTGGGCGGGTTGGACGGACTGGCACTCATCTCGCTGCTGGGCAACCGCTATAATCGCAACATCAAATTCCTGGTCAACGACCTGTTGATGGCCGTAGAGCCGCTGCGCGACGTGTTCCTGCCCGTGAACAAGTACGGCAGCCAGTCGCGCACCACCGCCGTCCAGATCGAGGAGGCCCTCAAGAGCGACAAACAGTTCATCACCTTCCCTGCAGGCCTGTGTTCGCGCCTACAGCCCGACGGCACCATTGCCGACCTGCCGTGGCAGAAGGCCGCCGTGGTCCATGCCACAGGGCATCAGCGCGACATCGTGCCCATCTACTTTGATGCCGCCAACTCGCGCTTCTTCTACCGTTTTGCCAAGTGGCGCAAGCGCCTGGGCATCAAGTTCAATATCGAACTCATCTTCCTGCCCAAGGAGATGATCAAGAAGTGCGGCAGCACGCTACGCGTCATCGTCGGCGAGCCCATCCCCTGGACTTCGCTTGATGCTGCCCACCCCAAGCAGGAGGCTGCCCGCCTGCGTGAATTAGTGATTAATATGGCTCCGACATCCCACAAATCCTAAGCCCTATGGAACCCATCATTGAACCCATACCCGTTGAACTTATCGAGCAGGAACTGACTGCCGAACGCCTGCTGCGGCACACCAACAAGGCCGACAACGACATCTACGTCATCACAGCCCACAACGCCCCCAACACGATGCGGGAAATCGGGCGGTTGCGAGAAATCAGCTTCCGCGCATCGGGCGGCGGAACGGGCAAGGCGTGCGACATCGACGAGTTTGACACGATGGACAACCCGTGCCGGCAACTGCTGGTGTGGAACCCCGAGAAACGGGAAATCATCGGTGCCTACCGCTTTATCGGCGGCTGGGACGTCGAGGTCAACGACAGGGTGCCGCACATCGCTACGGGCCACCTATTCCGCTTCAGCCAGCGGTTCCTGGACGAGATTCTGCCCGTGACCATCGAGCTGGGGCGCTCGTTTGTCCGCCCCGAGTACCAGTCCACGCGCGAGGGCGTGCGTGCGTTGTTTGCCCTCGACAACCTGTGGGACGGCTTGGGCGCATTGACCATCATCTACCCGAAGGTTAAATATATGTTCGGCAAGATGACGATGTATCCCTCCTATGACCGCGAGTGCCGCGACATGCTGCTGTGTTTCCTCAACCTCTACTTCGAGGACAAGGAGGGGCTGGTAGTGCCCATCGACCCGCTGCCCGACACCCGCAACGACGATCCCGCGCTGAGGTCTCAATTTGTGGGCAACGACTTCCGTGAGGACTACAAGCGGCTGAACGCCTTCATCCGCCAGCACAACATCAACATCCCGCCGCTGGTCAATGCCTATATGGGCCTGTCGCCCAAGATGCTGCTGTTGGGCACAGCCATCAACCGCGAGTTCGGCGACGTTGAGGAGACCGGCATCCTCATCAACATCGATGAGATTGCCGACGAAAAGAAGCGACGCCACATCGACTCTTATCTGGCAAACATCGTACGATAACACTCAAATACATCATGATAAGATACACTTTATCATTACTTATCATGCTCACCGCTGCCCTGGGTGTGGTGGGTCAAGAGCCCGTGGACAGTGTTCAAGCAAAAAGCACTAAATATTCCACATCAGACCCTGTTGAGACCCGCATTTTCGAGACCATCTACTCGGTAGGCATGATTGCTAACGCCGGTAACAGCGAGTTGGCACCTTACTACATTTCCTCCAACAACGGTGGCAACATCACCCAGCAGTATTCTGCCCTGCTGAACGCCAGTCTGGTTCATAGCATGGATCTTGACAAGCGTTTTGCTTGGGGAGCGGGCATCGAAGTTTGGGGCGGCTACGCATCCAGTGCAGGCTATCAGCGCTACAAGGGCGATG